>Ga0307379_10006208_pt1 | contig 16490 bp, 21 predicted proteins | sample UN2MG_FD_202237 | JGI IMG/M metagenome (GOLD analysis project Ga0307379, IMG submission 202237) | Soil microbial communities from Risofladan, Vaasa, Finland - UN-2 | ecosystem: Environmental > Terrestrial > Soil > Coastal area > Acid sulfate soil | place: Finland: Risofladan, Vaasa | collected... | reverse complement strand
CGGTTTTCGGTGCGCTCATCTTAGAAGTAAAACCATCTAACTTTTTCATAAATTGGTTTGACCTCGGATCATCGCTAAACGCCAAACCCTTTAACAACTGAATCGCCTTTGCCTGACTCTCGTTAGAGCCTCCCCAAGACGTTTTTATTAATTCGTCAATTGTTTTTCCAGCGTCATCAGCGCCATGCTCCTTGATGGATTTATTTACCGTCCTCATGATCGCCTCGTCCAAAATTCTAGCCGCTTGCTCATTGATCTCAAAATAATTCATTTACTAACCCTCTATATATCAACAAATAACATGATATAATTTTAAATAAATAGGAGGACGCCATGAAACTATTTTGCGCTAAGACCTTGCTAAAGTCCATTAGTTGGCGTTTCTTTGCCACGGTAATTACCGCAGCGATTTCTTATGGTGTCACCAGAGATTTTGGGTTCGCATGGAAGATTATCACAGCCGACTTTCTAATTAAGACCATTTCTTTTTATTTTCACGAAAAATTATGGGAGATTAAAAATGGATAGCGCCAAGTGTATTTGGTTTACCGGCCTGCCTTGCTCGGGAAAAACCACTCTTGTTCAAGAACTAAAAAAACATTTTCCACGCTGCCAAATTCTTGATGGAGATGAAATCAGAGACACGCCTTTAGCCAATTTTGTTGGCTTCACTCCTGAAGACCGAACCAACCATATCCTTCGCATGGGACACCTCGCTAAAATGTTTGTTGATCAAGGGATCACCACTCTTTGTTCCTTTGTCTCACCAAATAAATCGACAAGAGATTTGGTTAGACAGATGTTTAATGAAGGCGAATTTTTCGAAGTGTATCTTGACACTCCTTTAGCCACATGCAGCAAAAGAGATGTTAAGGGAATGTACGCCAAGGCCATAGCAGGTATCATTCCAAATTTTACAGGCGTTGGCTCAACATATGAAGCACCGGAAAACCCAGAATTAAAACTCGATACCTCAATAGCTGACATCCAACATTGCACAAAGCAATTGTTAGAGGCGACAAAAAGGATTGAAGAATTAAAAACACGATGGCATTGGTATTTTGGACGATGGAATGGCTGTCAACATCTAGGCCATGAATACATTATTCAGCAATCCCTAGATTTATATCCTCACGATAATGTCATGCTCGCTATCAGAGATGTACTACCCGATCTAAAAAATCCTTGGACAGCGAAAGAAGTTAAAGAAATGCTCGACTATCGTTATGCCGACGAGTCGAGAGTCCACGTCATAATCGTGCCTGACATTCTCAGCGTTGAATATGGCCGAGGTGTTGGTTATGAGGTAAATGAAATTAAGGTGACTAAACAGATAGCCGGTATTTCGGGGACTGAGTGCAGGCGACTTATTGAAAGCAACGATCCTAGTTGGCACAATATGGTGTCGCCTAAAATTGCCAGTTTCTTAGAGGCAAAATATAGGTAGTGCAGTCAACTGCATTAAAAATAAATGGAGTGGTCTTTAATCGTGCAGCCTTCAGTACGATTTTGGCCTCTCTCTCAAATTCATGCGGCCTCCTCAAGCCAATTCCAACCATCAGCTGGCATTATCTCAGCAAGATCGGTCGTTGTTGATCGCACGTAAGGAGCTATCTCATCCATCGATACAGTGCCTAACTCGGTATCAAACCCCATCACTAGGCAGAATTTTATATCGCCATCGGCCTCCTCATCAGTAACATAATACTCCCAAAAATTCTGAGTGATTTTATGCTCCACAACATTAATCGTCGATACACCGTTAGTCATTTTTCGCATTTTTTTCCTTTCGTTAAACCATTCTTCCTACAACTACTTATCGGATTTTCTAGCCAAAACATTAGGTTAATTACCAATAGATAAGACTCTTACGTTACGGTAAGAATCTCAAGTTTTCGGGAAAAAAGACGATAAGTAGTATGTAAGAGGAATTCACGCATAGAAACGACATCGGGACCAGGGAGTAAGTTATGAAAATCGAAGTGTTGAGTATTGATTGTGATGATTTTACAGAGATCGGCAGAGCTGAACCAACACCAAAACAGTTAGCCGATGTAGCTGAATTCATGCGTAAGTATTACTACGAGACCTTAAGCGAAGTGTTAAGTGATGCTTGCGATAATGCTGGCGTACCGAGGCTTTGATTACCAATAGATAAGACTCTTACGTTACGGTAAGAATCTCAAGTTTTCGGGAAAAAAGACGATAAGTAGTATGTAAGAGGAATTCAGTTAAACGAAATAAATAAAGGAGCAAGCAATGAAAATAAACGATCAATTTTTTAATGCTACTGAATGCGATAGATGCCAAGGAACTCTGGAGACAAGAAAAATGAGTTGGTTCACTGAGGAAACGCTTTGTTTGGATTGTATTGCCAAAGAAGGAATCTTAAAAAGCAAACTCAAAAATCCTGGTAGTTATGAGGGCTGCGGTTATATCCCATGCCTTGGTTATGATGATGACAGAGAGGAAGCGGAGATAAGCTGAGATTGATAAGAAGCCGTTGAAGGATTCGAACCTCCGATGCCAGAATCAAAATCTGGTGCCTTAACCACTTGGCCAAACGGCTATAATTTTTTAGCTACCAAAAAAAACGAATACCGATCGTGGCCAACATCAGGACCATGATTTATCAGTTTCATGAGATGCCTATATCTAGTATCAAACTCTCTCACAAATTCAAGATGGCGATATCGATGCAAATGCTCTGGGTTCAGATCATTGTTATAATGATCGTCGTCAGGTAAATATAATGCCAGCACCCCATCTTTACTTAAAAGACTAATCCAATTCCGAAGCATCAACTCATCAAACTTAATGTGCTCTAAAAAATGAGATGAAAAAATACCATCTATCTCATTCTCCCATCCCTTCTCATGACCAAAATCATATACCTGATTTAAATCTTCCAAAACAAAAGATGTTGACTCACTACTTACCAAATCGATACCCTTGGCGGTAGGAGTTATCAGCGCATTACCGCACCCATAGTCCAATATGAAATTTTTGTCCTCAAAATATTTCTCGACTATCGGCCTGATCTTTTCTGTTTCTGAACTAAAGCCCATTTATAATCCTGTTCTTTTTACCATTTTCGAAGCATAAGATTGCATAGCATCGGAAAGCATCAGAAAAAAACCTGCGTCACCAGCCTCCTCAGCCTGCATCAATCTTTCTGAAAAAATTGGATCAGCAATCAAATCTATATGCTCCGCTAACGATGCGAAAGCACCCTCACCACCCAAATCAAATTTCTTAGTAAAATAGCCTTCCTTAATTAAATGAGATCTTTTCGTAAATGATTCTCTGTCGAGATCGTCATCGGCCATTTCAATGTACTCCTTTACGGCAAAATGGAGCATCTTTTAACGAAAAAATTGTCTCTGGATCTATCCCAGCATTTATTTTTTTTACGATAGATTGATATGAAGCTTGTTTATGATAATGCTTGCAAGCCTCTTTTATGTTTTCAAAGGTTTTGCCATAAACCACAATTTCTCTCGATTTTTTTCTTAACATAATCTTCGGAGGTTCAGATTCCTCCTCCGGCTCGGCCTCAGATTCGATTAAGGCTTGGTACGATTCACAACCAAGTGAATCCCCAAAAGATAATTTTGTCTCAGCTTTTTCCGGTATATCAACTTTGATCTTCTTTTTAATCCGCTTCTCAATCACGACTGATGGTGATCTCAATAACTCCCAAGTATTGGTTATTAGTTTGTCTACAACAGCCGCATCATCTACAGTCTCTATCATCACGTTTAATATCTTTTTTCGCTGTTGAAGAAGCGTATCTGGCTCGATGCTTGCCATGTAATTAATCTCCAAGATTGCATTTTGGCTAACTAAGAAATGTGAATATATCTATTCTTAAGATGGCATACACCAATATTTTTATTTGAGCAAGTGTTGCTATCGATGCTATAGAGCCTTTGAGTGAACTCTAAGTTGTTTGAGATATGGGATAAAAAAAATTGATGAAATCAAAGGGCAGGCCAAAACTTTCATGGGACCAAATGAGCGAGTCTCAAAGAAAAACTCGAATTAGAAACGAAAGACACAGATCTAATAAGGCAGACAACACTACTATAGTAGCTCCCGAAATTATCCCTACAGTTGTTAGTGCTGTTAGCGCTGTTAGCCTAAGACAGAAAATATCTGAAGAATGCTTTTTAATGTGCTCAAGAATAATTGAAAGATTTTTTAGATTGAAACTTAATGCCTACCTAGCGGCCTCTATAATCCTCTCAGTGATTCAAGTTTTTATGGTGTCCGACTATCTTTCCTTTTTCGATGGCATTCGGTCTGGGATCGGTGGTGCGGTCCTTGTATGGGCTATAGCGGTCGTGTTAGAGCTTGGCATTCCTGCTCTAGGATATCTGAGTGTCCAGCCACAATGGCGTCTAACCTCTCATGCCATGATCGCCATTCTCTTCATTTTTCTCATCGTCGTTCAGACTACAAGAATGATTGTCGATAAAGAAAAAGAAGTAAACACCGAAGCTGTGTCTTCTCAGATCGAACAATCAGATCAGGTCATTAAACGATTTGATCAAATGATTTATCAAAAGAGAACTGAAATTGAGTCGATTCAAATTACTAAGAGAGAAGCTAAGATCGCCTTGTCGGGATTTATCGCCAAAAGGAATTCCGACTTAGATGATTACCCCTTAGAAACCCACCCGACTAAAAGGCGAGCGATTGAAAATAAACATGGCATCATTATATTAAAAGCACAGGCTCTCATCAGCGCTCTATCCGAAGAAATCAAAGATAAATCTGCCGAAATAAAAACACTCACCGATCAAAGGCTCGAACAAATATTAAAACCTCGGCCAGCTTCAAATGATTGGATGTCCTTTGCCGTCTTATTGCCCTTAGTCCTAGCCGTGATTTTAAGGTTCGTCCTTATGGCGCTAAATCTTATTTTCATTAAACGATACGGTGCTGAGTACAAGTCTAATGCTTGATCACAAAAGCTTGAGTTGCTGGCGAATAAATAACCGCCTCCGTTTTATCAGCGAAAAATTCATCGACAGCCTTCTTAGCACCGGCACAACTATGAGTGCCATAGTCATCAAAAATCATTAGGCCACCTGGAACCATCCGTTCATAAAACCAAGCGCAACAATCAAAGACTGATTTATATATGTCTACGTCAATGTGAACCCATTTGAATTTTAAATCCTCATATGGCTTCGCAGTCATAGGAAAAAAACCAGGCACAATCTCACACCAGTCATACCCCTTGATCCTCTCCTCGACCTCGGCAATAGACGTATTCTTAAAGTCACCCTCATTGTGAGCATCTACTGTTTTATCGCAAGGAGGCATCCCTCCGTAGGTGTCAAATAACAATAGGCGACAACGATGTTTTATTCGCAACATCTTATCGCAAATAATTTTAGCTGAACCCCCTCGCCAAACGCCTATCTCTGCGGCCTCACCAGTCAGTCCTCGCATATGAGGCACCATTTGCCAAAGCGTATAAAGTTTATAAATAGGTGAAGCCGAGATGCCTCCTAATGAAAGTGCAATAGATTTGAACTCCTCATCAGTATCCCATCCTAATATTGCTCCACAAATTTCTAACGCCTTAAGTGACATCCTTACCTCTCTCAAAAAAATATAAACGTCTATTAGTATATGGAGGTGCGCTATCTTTCAAATGAGAAAAATCATTGTTACTCAGATCTAAGCCTACTGTATATTTTAACTCAATTTTCTTCAAACCGTCCCTAATGCGATTAAACTGATTCACTGAATGAATATGGTCAACCGCTACCCCGATCACCGCACGTTTGCATCCATCAATAAATGATATGAAGTTTTCCCAGCAGTCACTCGGTGCCTGAATTTCAAGGCCAAGACATAGAAAACCCTGCTCATCTCTAGGCTCAAAAAAATGATCCTGCCACCTACCATGAATAGAAATCCAATCACATAAAATTTGGTTCTCAATTCTCGGATCGATTACCACGACTTTCGAGGAGATCGGATCTAAATAATGATATATAGGAGTCCTATAACCACCAATATCCAATATATTGCGACAAATCTTTAACCAATCTGCTGCCAAAATCACCCTCGATTTAAAGGGCAAGGTCTCTAAATAAAGCCATTCCTTCATACCTGCGACACCCTCACTAAAGCCACGCCTGTACCAATCGGTAAATTAACCACATCAATGCTTGGCTCTTGTCTTAACTCAGCAATCAATTTATAAACACCGCAATCACGATGAATGCTATCATGCAAAGTCATATAACCTCGATGCTTAATCTTACTACGATAAGCCTCAAAATCTGCCTTCACACCCTCATAAGAATGATCAGCGTCAATGTGCAAATAGTCGATAGAATTATTTTTAAAACGACTGCTGGCAACAACGCTCAACTCCTTTATCCGAATTACATCAGAAAAATGCTTAGTGAATGGCGTTTCCTTATCGAAGTAATCGGGACTACCCCACCCAGCCTCAGCTAAATCAGCATCGATCAGCATCGTTTTGCCGTCAACCTTTGTATCCAATTGAGCTTGTCTCATAACCTTTGGGACAAAGCCAGTGCCCGATCCTAGGCAAACACATAACTCTGCTTTTATCATATAAGCCAAGGCATAATACAACATGCCACCACCGAGAAAACCATCCCTAGCATGGTGCGATGGTGCGTAGATGTCTCCCTCTAAAATCTTATCGACCACTTCTTTATTTATCAGCATCTACTTCCTAACACCATGAAAACCAATACCACCGGCATGAGCAATATAAAAAGCTATTGGTTTGAATTCATTTAATATTACAGAAATACCTTGAGGGGTAAACCGCCAAAAATCACCGCCATGATTCTCATCGGCTGGCAGACTCGGATCACCAAAGGTGTCTAGCAGATAACCATCCGAGTATTTCCATTTTTTAGTTGGATGGAATGGTTGAGCAAAGGGCACTTCACACCATATTTCACATCCAGGCTTTGCGACTCTCTGCAATTCTCGGCAAGCCTGAAACGGATCTTGCACATGCTCCAATATCGCATTGCAAACAATGAACTCAAATTCACTGTCCTTTAACGGAAGGTCTAATAAATCGCAGTTTATATCAATGCAGGGACGTTTATCAAACTTGTCGATGGCCGTAAAGTTAGGACCAAACTTATTCGTGTATGGCTGGTTCACACCAATCTGTAAGCATTTCTTCGTTTGATCATTCACATATTTATTCAACACTCGAATCTTTTCAGACTCATACTTTAGCTGATCCGGTCCTTGGCTGAAATGTTCTTGCAATCCTTCGAACAAAAGATTCCACATTAAAATCGACTCCCTTTCCAATGTTCACTCCATGCTTGGTCAATTAAAAATTGATCTGGCAAATAATTACTCATAAGACTATCGAAGCTACTCTTGTCACCAAATTTATAGACAGAAGTATTCGGTATCGCCTCGGCCTTTTTCTTCCAGAATTGAGCCAAACCTTCTAACGTGCGGTCCTTTAAATCTCTCAGAAAATAAGGATTACACATAAGCCACGAGGCCATACCGTGACCTCTAGCACTTCTCAAATACAACTCATCAATCTCTCTAAGACAAAGGATGACTTTCGAAAATTCATTGCATATCTCTGGAAAAAAACTAAGTTGAGGCACCTTGATAACTAACTCATTATCTGACTTCCATTGGCTCTCAATCTCTCTGAAGGCAGCACGAAACTGATCAATCGAAGCACCAGTGAAACAAAGTGAGGCTATAGCCGATGGTTCCATTAAATTATATTTATATGAAGGGTTAAAACCTGCGCTAAATAGCGGTGGTTCCATAAATGGACCATGGGTGCGAAAAACTCTCCCCATAAAACTTGTGCCTGATCTTGGAACGCCAGCTATCAATATCATTTAAAACCTATCAATAGTGGACCATTCAGGATCTATCAAATCTTTAATCCTCTCTTTGATGTCGTCAGGAGGAACTACATCCAGAAATTTAGAAAGGCTGTCTACATACTGATATGGATCTCTCTTTAAAGCATAAAAACCGACTCCAAATTTTGGACCTGACCACGCATTTAAAATAAGATCAAAGGTTTTTCTGCATTTAAGAACATCCGTCCTTGCCTGGTCTAAAGATAATCTGCCATTACTTAGATGTTTATAGCTTGCAGCATTATCTTCAATATTCCGTCTTACATGAACAATCTTTAAATTGGGAATGACCTTCAAAAACACAGGCAGAATAAACGGATTATTCCCTGGCAATTTGAATGCCCATATATCCTTTCCTTCGGCATGATCCCCTACAAACATCTGTCTCAACTCATGACCGTATTGAAATGCCAATTTATCTACAACGCTCTCAGGCGGTAACTTTGTGCCATCGTATTCAGGCAGCATTAAATGAGCATTTAACTTCTGAACAATTCCACCGCAGTCAAAAAAATTCTCGAAATTTCCCTGCGGATTATATTTTCTTTGTTGAGCATTGACCATATGTGGAACATGCACCCCTAACGCATGAATCAAACCAGTCGTCATGCTAGTTCCACCCCTAGCAACACCAGCAATTATAACAGTAGTAGCCATTTCAGTATCTCCGATCGTCAGCCCACTCCGTTGCATACTTCGGATGTCCCATCGGGATTGGTGTCAACCACTCCTTAGCAATTAATTTATACGGCTCCCATTTACCTGTTTTCTGCATCTCTAAAAGACGGCCATCAACTTGTCCTTTAGGTCCGAAAAACCAGGACTGCATATCAACCGCTTTATCAATATTGATTTTGTCTTTTCTCACATAACCATAATGGTAAACAATAATTTCATCCAGCCGAGTGCGGTCGGTATTTGCCCACTCTAATGACTCCGCATCGCCTGTCGATAAAATACCCCGAGTACCAATCCTAACCGGCTGATCGCTGCAAGGCTTATGAGAAAGAGTCAGGCTGATGTGATGATCAACATCGCCATAAAGATTTAATCGTCTTACAGCTATCGTTTGCTTGCCCTGCGGAGGGTTCTTTGTGAGCCGCCTAATAGCTGCGAAGCTTGACTCATGAATTACTTCATCGGCCTGAAGCATGAAATGCCAATCGGTTTTTAAATGCTTAATACAGGCGTTCGCAAGATCGGCTAACTTATGGTAGTCCGGTTTGCAATTCCAATCGCCATTAGTCTGGTAAATGACGTTCGGAAATTTCGCTAAGTATTCTGCCAACATCTCGGTCGTTCCATCATCCGATTGACAATCCAGAATAAAAACCTCATCGCAGAGATCCGCTAAACTCGCTATCGCCTCTTTAACGCAATAGTCATATTTGATTGCATTTCTCACGAATAAAGAGCCACCTAATGTCGCCATGCCTTACCTCTTTTTTTCGATTGCTTTCTCAAACTTAGCTTTAAAGTCTTCTGCCGACCTGACATATAATTCACCCTGTCTTGCATAAATCACGCCTGCTACTCTGTCGCCTTTTAACATAATTAGGCATTCACCAATCACTCCATAAGTGTTTTCTTTATAAGTATAATATCCGCTTATTGATGGCATCTTAACTTCTGTTTCCACGCTCTCACCACCCCACTGAGATGACCGCCTAGCTCCACTCAAAGCTTTACCTTGAAAGCGATCTTTCACATAATAGTAAGTGATCTAAACCTTAGTTCAATTATAGCATATAAGGAACAGCCATGAAGCTAATCTCTCAGTGCATAAAATGTGATTCAGTTGAAATCGATGAATGGGCAGAATCAGGGCATTATTGGGTTCACTGTTATAATTGCGAATATGACCACGACGAAGAGGATTATGGCATTGCTCAAGATCCTCTCGATGTCTTTTATGATGGGATAGATTGGCTTGATGAACTTTGATCCAATCAAACCATGCCCATTCTGCAATGGCGAAGCCGAGCTTAAGAAGTTTTGGCCAGGTAAGAAGAATTTATTTATTTCTTCGGTTCGATGCAAAAATCGAACCTGCCCTGCTCGATGCACTCGGACTTATCTAGGAGCAAGCAAGGCTATCGAATATTGGAATCAAAGATTTCTGAAGATTGCCGACCACCACTAATCTCCGAACTTTGATAGGCTCATGCACCGAGAAGAAACCCACTATTCTGAATACTTTTGAAATGAAATGTCAGGCATAATCACCATCATAGTGTTTTTACCTAATTTTCTGCTCGCAGCCGTCCTATGATTTCCATCAAGAATCGATACCTTGCCTTTATTGTGAGGCTCTACGAAATCGCCATCTCTTTTGAATCGACCGTAAACTCCCCACGCTGGTCCCATATCTATTCCAGATTTTATAATACTGGCATATTTTTTCACCCGATCATTGCTACCTTCTGAAGTCTCTAAATCCCTCATAGGAAGTTTGACCAACACAAAACCTTTGGCAAGATTTTTGTATCTTTCAAATGGGAAAAAATATTCGTCCTCATCCTCCCATTCTTTATGCTTACCACTCAACCATTGCTTTTTATGCAAGCGTTGAGCTACATCGAAAGAATAGGTTTTAATCGGCTTGATCGACTCTGAAATGACATCTGCTGCCATTGAATTTGTTTCATTTATAAAATGACGATACATAACAATACCTACATTTCTCGACCTTTGTAATACTTCTGATTGCGAGTCGCATGGTTCAACTCCTGAGTAAGAGCCTTGACCTCATTTATTTTCTTCGCAAACTTAGTCTGATTCTGGCTTATCTCCGTTAAGATGCGATCGGTCTTATCCTTCGCCTTTTTATCCATCTTGTCTCTCGCCTGATCAATCGCTGTCGGCATGACCTCACCCATGGTCCCAACTCCATCGGCATCAAACGCACCAGCATCTCCTTGCTCCTTTACCCTCTGACCTTGAACCTTTTCGATGTCCTCGTCGGCCATGCCTAAAATCTCAGACCAAACATAATACTCGGAAAATTTTGCGTCCTTATATCGTTGAGCAAGATCCAATTTAGCCTGCTGCACTTCCATCTGTGCTAACTCAAATACGCCTGATGGAATGACCATGTGACATTCATATTCTACTTTGTCGGGATCTATATTCTTCGCAGCTAAATCTACTCGGGCTATCTGGTTATAACCGTTCTTCACTTCTCGCTGAATTCTCATCACTGTTCTTGAAAATCTCGAATCAAGTTGAGACAAATTCGCACGACCTACCGTTTCATCAGCACCCAAATATGACTTCGGAATTTTTAATGCTGCAAAAATCTTGTTGAGAAAATATTGAGCATCGTCTATTTGTTGTCCGTCAGGTCCAGAAAGGACTTCGATTTCTGTTGACCTTTTCCCTTTTCTTACCGGCAAAAAAATATCTTCATCCTGGCTCATCGGGTTATACCTGAAGTTCGGCTTACCTGTATTGTGGACGAAGACTCCTGAAGTCAATCCAAAATTATGATATTCGTCAACTACCAGATCATAAACATCTTCATATCCATCAAAAGCTACTTCGACGACCTTATGATTATTTTGTTTCCCTGTTTTATAAAATCTACGACCGCATGGTACATCACGAAATCCGGTATAACCATCAGCCCTTAATTCATTCAAATAAAGCGGCATCAAAGAATCGCCTTTAGATAGATCAGCTGCCAGCTTATACTCGCCATCACGCATTAAAAACGGATGATCGGCTGTACATCTGATAACCGCACCTGAATCTAATCTAACTCTATAAACCGGAATATTTTCACCAGATAATACAGCATTTACAGCTTTTCCTGGCACAACCTTATTCCTTACTAGATCATAACTGTAGATCCAAAAACTTTTTTTCGTTTTAGCGTACTCATTCGCTAGTTCTTTTATTGACTTGTGAGAGCCATCTAATAAAGGAATTAAAGTGTCACCAGTCAAGCAATTCGGATCAATAAATTTAGTCTTCTTGAATTCATTCTTAATCCGATTCAAAAAACCTTTTGCTTGTTGCGGAGGAACATCGCCTACGTCTACATAATATGCGTATCTCTGAGGAGATCTTGTCAGCTTATAAAGCACCATAGCATCTTCAATCATCGTCAATCTTTTCCAAGCCCATCTTGCAGCTTCGAGACTGGAAAAGCCGTACAAATCACTCCTCGACTTGCCACGCAATCTAAAATGAACCATTTCCCACGGCTCGAATACCTGGATTAAATCCTGCATACCCCCTGAAGGCATAGGTGTTAACTCGCCTGCACTTTTCTCCTTAAGCCTCCCCATAAAAGAAGCCGTGTCCATTCTGAATGACATGCTCGGATCATGAATGAAGCCGTAAAGAATTCCGTTCATGTCTTCTATTCGTCTCATCGATGGAGCAGGGAAATGATTCATTCGAATCACTCCGACTTTATCCATAACCATCAATTCATCAAACTCGTTGCCATACATGCACATGCTACGAGTCACTTCCCAAAGAGACTCTTCAGCCCTAATATTTATATCAAGCATCTCATTTAATACTTGCTCGACTGTTTGATCTTCAGCCTCGAACCACATCGATTTATTTGTGATCACATCTTGCACGGTCGCATCGTCGGCATACAAATCTAGGGCACTTCCTAACTCAGGAAAGTCAGACATATCCTCATAGTCAGCATATCGTGACATCAGATCTTGATCGAGTTTGACACTATCTGTCAGGTAATCGTTGTAACCGTTTTGCGGTCCCATCGTCACATTGCTATAGCTTGCAGAATTATTGTTTACTGCGTCAAAGTAACTCGGTCCTACTGGCGCTAAATTTCTGCGATTGATCACTGTTCGAATTAAATCTAAAGTGTTGCCAGCAAAACTCATTTTTGATTACCTCTAAATAATATTGGAACCTAGACTATACAGCTTTATCGACAGACTATAAAGACCGCACTACCCCCTGGTGATATAGTTGTCTAAGTCAATTTCGTCTGGAACCATAGTCAAATCTTCAATTGATCCGTCATGCCCTATTTTACGATATGTAGGCTTCAACGTCTTTGGACCTTTTCTTTTTTCATAATCTCTTGGCGCAAGAGGCCTATTGGGATTTTTGACTTCGATCGCATCTCCATGAACCTTTCTCGGCTCAAAATTTTCGTTTACCATCATTCCAAAATCTACATTGTCCGACATAACTACTGACTCCCCTAATACAGGTGAAAGAGGCTCAACATAATAATCGGCTCTAAACAATGTCCAGATACAGCCAGCCAAAGCATCGGCACAATCTTTTGATCCGTTTTCAGGGTGGTCAATCATAACCGGACCATCTTCTAATCGCTTTAATTCCTCGAACAAAACTGGATATCGATAGCTCTTAATACGACCATCCATTATGGTCTGTCTCAAATATCGATAGGCCTGCTTTCTGCGACCTTCGCCAGCACCTTCCATCTGCCTCTCTTTGGACGACTCTGAACCGTCCTCAGACATCGAGCCTATCCCTGTATCAACGGAATAGATGCCAGCCTTATAGCCCTGCTCACGCAAGGCTTGGACCATCTCCCGAGATTGGTAGGTATCCATGGTAAATTCTGCGAGATGAAATCCATGATGACTAAAGCCATAACAAAGCTGTCTCACCGCTTTAAACAAAACCTCCTCACCTGGCTCGCCTTGAATTCGCAAAACAAAATCGACAACGAATACTGGTTGGTGTTCATATACGCCATGCCCTAGGCCGGATTGCAAAACCGGAACCGTGCCTTCGATATGACCTACGACTATTCCAAAAGCATCTCCGGTTAACGCAGGATCAAAATGCACATGCCTTTTAGCGTGAGGATTTAGCTTTGGCTCCCAATCTCCATTTGGCAATCTCCTAGCGATTTGATCCCAGTGAATCTTATATGGCAGTCTACTATCCCATTGTTGAGTGTCACCCATCAAGGCGCACATAAATGGATGCTCTCGGCCATCATCCATTGCATCGATTTTACCAGGCTCTTTCATGAATTGGGATATGGCCATAGTTGAAACACCGGCAATATCTCGCAATGCGTCACCGATATTTTCCTTGAAGTCATCTAAGAAATCGACTGGTATATCGATGATTATGCCACCAGGATATTTGTCTTTGCTTTCATCCTTATCCAATATTTTAGAAGGGTATAGTTCACTACCGACTAAGACTCTAAAGGTCTCATCTTCAAAAACATCACGTTTCATATCAATGACGTTGCGATCTCTGACGAATGTAGAAGTGCTGCCTGATGCTTGTGCTTTTCTGATTAATTGCTCGGTAAAACTATCGTGAGTTGTTTTTGATGAAACAACAATTAAAACCCCTGGCAATTTACCTTTGGTCATGTAGCGTGATTTCATTCTGCGCTGGACTGCTTCAAATAGCCGACCTGCTTTGGATTGATTACCCCAAATTTTTTGGTTGGCCATGTTTGCCTTGGTTTTCTTTGCAGCTTCTCTCATGAAGTTTCCCTCATCAAAGATACCGCCAAAAATATTCATACCGATAACGCTGGTATCAGTTGAGCTACCGGCAATGATCGATAAATTTTTCGGGAAAAGAATTTCTTCTTTGAGATTTTTTAGAGGAGCAAAGTCATATTTGAAGTATGGCGATTCTGCCAATTTTTCGACGATACCTTCAAAGACAACCTTTCGTGCGGTTTGCTTACTTTTTGCTAGATTACAAAAGCCGATTACTGAGTTAGGCGAGAGGCCATAGCTGACAGCAGGATTTTTTAAGCATGAGGCCTCGTATAACATTCGGATTGTTGCTAGATGGGAGAATGTCGATTTGCCTGAATTATGATGAACCGCACCACCCGAAACATAGTTGTTAGTCCCAGGCACTTGCAGATCCCAATACCAATCCGTCTTTACTTTTTCTATCGATCTTATTATAGAGGTTTGTAAAGGAGTTTGACTAAATGGCGAATGTACTAAACCCAGACATTTTAAATAAGCTGATCGAATACTCTGACGGCAAGACCTCCTTTGTTGACCTTGCCAAGAGACTAGGTATTTCAACATCGAGCGTAGCTGCGTATGTCGTGAAGCTGAATTTGCCTCGACCAAAGAAACCTTCTGTGACTTCTGAGGCGACAAAGAAGAAAATAAGAGAGTTATCAGATGGATTAAGACCTTACTGCGAGATTGCAAGGCTTTGTGGCGTGACAAATTCTGTCGTTGAGGCGTACTGCCGAAAAAATGATCTACCACGGACAAATGTTGGAGCACCTCTCGGTGATCGGAACCCAAAGGCAAAGTTAGGAATGTCTGTCGAGCAAAAGCAGAAAGTTTTAGAATTATACGATCAAGGTCTTTCTCTGTTCCAGATTGCAGAAGATGTCGGCAGAACTCATAACTCTGTTGAGAAATTCTTGCATAAGAGTGGCTTAAACAATCGGAAAGCTGGACCTCCAACTGGGAAACGAAATCCTGCATATTATGATGGCCGGACAAATAGGCGGCGACCTGATCGAAAGAGAGTTTTAGTTTCAGAGGACCATCCTTCTTTCCCAGGGACGATTGCTGAAAGTCGTTTGATAATGGAGAAAGTGCTAGGCCGATATTTGACAGAAGAAGAAGTAGTTCATCACCGCAATGAAGATCCTTTAAATGATCACCCAGACAATCTAAGACTTTTCCCTTCACAAGCTGAACATATGAGATACCATTTTTCTCCTGTGTTTGCTGAAGAGAGGCAGAAAGAATTGGAGTTAATGGCGATAAGGTTTCCACCTTCCGATAACGATGATCAGCGCACATGACTAAATGGTTTCCAGTCACGGTGAATTCACCCTCATCGTGCGAAACCCTATAGAGCATTCCCTTTCCTTTCGGGAATGATTGAGTGCCCTGAACGTACTTGTAACCCGATCCATCAAAGCTTAGATATTTGTGCGGTTTGCTTGACAAGTCGCCTATTGGAATGAGACCTTCTGAAGTCATTACAGGTAAACAAATTTCAGCGCATCCAATACCTCCTACGATTACAGCACTAGAATATTCGTCCGACTCAAACAACTCTACAAGGTCATCTTTCCAGGGCTTCCAAATAGACTTGCCAACCCCTCCCATATAATAATCATCTTCGATCCATTGTTCCACTCCGACGATTTCTCGGTCTAATTCTAATCCGTTAATCTCTCTTTCATATTCAGAATCAGTGAGGCACGTAAAGAAGGCTTCACGTTCTTCATCTGAGAAATTTTCTATTTCTTTAGCTAGACTGTTTATTGCCTCTTGCTCTGAGAATATAGAATAAGATTTGAATCTTTCTGAAACAATCATTTTACCAACGCCTTTAGCCTCGCCTTTGCAATTTCAAAATACTCTGGCTCTAATTCTATACCATAAAAATTGAATCCTGTTTTTAGAGAGGCTATGCCTGTCGAGCCTGAACCCATAAAGGGATCTAGGACAACACCGTTTGGAGGAGTTACTAGTTTGATTAGGTATTCCATTAGTTTTGTGTTTTTAACTGTTGGGTGTGTGTTGGCTTCAGGGATTTGTTCTATTGAAGTCCTGTCACCATTCGCTTGCTGTTTATACTGCATAC
>Ga0307379_10006206_pt1 | contig 16494 bp, 9 predicted proteins | sample UN2MG_FD_202237 | JGI IMG/M metagenome (GOLD analysis project Ga0307379, IMG submission 202237) | Soil microbial communities from Risofladan, Vaasa, Finland - UN-2 | ecosystem: Environmental > Terrestrial > Soil > Coastal area > Acid sulfate soil | place: Finland: Risofladan, Vaasa | collected... | reverse complement strand
AGCGAAAACACAGGTGGGTCTTTTTGTATATCTTGCCAAGGTACAATTAGTTCACATGGAAAACCCGACGGTGAAGGCTGACCTGCTGGAGCTATTTGCCCAATCGCAGTAATTGAAGGGCCAATGCTTGGACCAAACGAGGCTAAATTAAAATTAATTCCTAACATTGTAAGCTCTGAGAAAAGTCAAAGGCTTGCCCGTATGCGCAGGCAAGCCTTCTAAACTTCTATTTGTAAAAAGCAGCGCCCAATACTATATCAATCAATTTTCTTGCCGGTCATCTCTCTGGCGCCTCTGGAAGTAGTACGCTCTCCGACGAGTGTATTACCCTCGGCCTTGCCCTTGAACTCCATCGGGACCTCGTTATCACCGTACCTCATAATTACCTTAAAGCTCACCTGATTTCCGTCCACCTTAAGGTCCATGACGGCTAACTCGTTGTCCCTTACAATGTAAGTCGCGGTCATGTCTTCGGTAATTTTCAAAGTGCTCGTACGCGTACCTCGTGTGCTCTCTCTCGTAAATTCCCACGTACCGACAACAGGCGATACCTCCTTGAGCATTTTACCGGCCACCTCGGTAGTGCCCCTTTCCGATACAAGCTCCCCCGTAAGGTTCTTACCATCCAGCTTACCTTTGAATTCCTGCTTGAAAATTCTGTCCCCGAAGCCCATTTCGATAATAAAAGTTACCTGGTCGCCTTCGAGCTTGAGGTCTTTAATGGGAATCTCTCCGCCAAAAGATTCATATCTGCCGGTCATATCTGAGAAGATTGTAAGCATGCGTGTTCGCGTACCTCTTTCTGATGTTGTTGTCAGCTCCCACTTTCCGATAAGCGGTGCCCCGATTCGCTCGCCGGCTGCCTGTATTTCTCCCCGCTCAGTCTTGAATACTCCTGCCAAATCGTGCCCTTTGACCGTACCCTCAAAGTTCGTTTCAAACTCAAAGTTTTCGTACTTGCTGTTTCGAGTAAAGCTTAGCTTTCCATCCTGAAATTTGACGTTCGAGATAACATGCTCACCACGCGCAGCATCCCACTTGCCGGCCATCGTACCGTCGGGCTTGCCGGATATTGTCAGCTTACCGGTCATTTCTCGATCGCCAACACTATACTTCATGTCCCACTGACCAAGAGCAGGGCACCTGGGCTTCTTACGGCTTCCGTTGACTGCAAATTCCCCCCGGTCGCTTGACATCTGGCCCGTGATTTTACCATCCCTTAAGGTTCCCGCGTACTCTAATATGAACTCCGAGTCGCCAAACGTAATTATCCGGGTAAATGTGAGCTTTCCATCGGCGAATTTGACATCTTTCAACTCGTCCGAGCCCCACTTGCCCGTTAAGCTGCCGTCCGCCTTCTTCGAGATGGTCATCGTGGCAAAGCTCTCCCGGCCACCGAATTCCATCTTCATTTCCCACTGCCCTGTAATGTCTTCGGCCGCCCATACGTATGAAGTCTGTAATAACAACAACAGACAGGTAAAAATGATAAACTTTCCGACTCTCTTGTGGATTAAAATCTGATTCATAATAGGCCTCCTAGAAAAAGGTTAAAAAATGAGTTGCTCTTCGACTATAGAAAAAACCGCATTTCTAAAATAATACTCCCTCACAATATAAAAAACAACCGATTTTTTAAAAAAGTCGGCCTCGAAAATACACGATAATAAAAGCAGTTGACAATACTATACAGTTTGCATTAAATTCTTTTAAAACTGGCAGTTCAAAATTAAAGCGAAAAAAATGAAACAAATATTTACAATTTTCACTTCGATAGTGGTCTTTTGTAGTTTGCACATAACCACCACCTTTGCCGAACCACAAACGAGCAATAAGGAACCTAAACTACATTCTTATCTAAAATCTATCCCGCCGGACAAGCTTAAAGAAGACCTGGATTTTCTCTTCAAAACCATTGAAAAAGTGCATCCGAATATGTATGCATATATAAGTGAAGAAGAATACGTCAAGATTAAACAAGAGTTTTATAGGCATATTGATCATGCAATAAGTATCTCTGAATTTTGGATCTATGTTCGGACAGTAGTTTCTTGTCTTAAGGATAGCCATACCCGTATCTTCCGGCCTTCTAATTTCATAATGCCCCAAATTACCGAACCCATGCGGGAATTGGGCGAGAGATTGAAAAAACTTGTAACAGATGATGAAGACTCCAAGACTAATGCTCAATATGTTCCGGCTCCTCGTAAAAAAGAATACAACGGGCCGTATTCGCACCATTTCTTTCCCGAATATAATACCTGTTTAATGTTTGTAAATTCATTTGGTGAGCCAGATCAGGTAAAACAATACGCTAAAAAATTTCAAGAAACCTTCAAAGTAATAAGAGAAAAAGAAATAACCAATTTAATAATTGACGTGAGAGGGAACCAGGGAGGTTGCGGATTAGCTGGTGATGCGCTTCTAAAATATTTGGTAAATAAACCTTTCAGGCAAATCGAAAAAATTGAGCAACGGCTTGTGCCTGAATTTTTCGAACTATGTGAGCAATATGGCCTAAACATTAACAGGATAATGGCAGATGAGTATGGAATCGATTTAGAAGACCTGAAATCCAGGGGAGATTATAAACCTGGGATAACAGTTACCGGACAGGTACCGTTTAAGAACCCACACGAACTCTCAGATAGATTCAAAGGGTCAATTTACTTACTTATTGCAAAACCAACGTTTTCAGCGGCTTCGAATTTTGCGGCTGCTGTGAAATATTTTGAAATCGGAACTCTGATTGGTCAAGAGACAAGCGGCGAAAAAGACCATTACGGCCAAATTTTGCCAATTCAACTGCCTAATTCCGGACTGAAGGGTCAAGTTTCAACTGCCCACTTTATAACGGTTGGTGGCATGGAAGATAGTGGTGGTGTTAAGCCCGATTATGAGGTTATGCAAAAGCCGGACGATACTGCTAAAGGCGTTGATACAGTTCTTCAATTTACATTAAATCTTATAAAGAGCAGTGAGGCTAAAAAATGAAGAAATTATGGGTAAATGTTGTTCCATATAACAAGGAAATCGCCATAGCAGCCCTTGAAAGCGGGGCACAGGCAGTTGTCCTGCCCGATGGCCAGAGCGAAACCGTCCGGCAGTTCGGTAAAATCAAAACCGTCGAAAAAGATGGTGACATCAAGCCGGGCAAAGATGCCGAATTCATCGATATAGCCGGCAAAGAAGACGAGGACAAAGCGGCTGCATTGCCCGCCGATAAAATTATTGTCCTTAGAATGCTTGATTGGACGATTATACCAATAGAAAACCTGTTAGCCCGGCGAGGTAAAAATATTATCGTCCAGGTCGAAAACAGCAAACAGGCCAAGCTTATGGTTGAAATACTCGAAAAAGGCGTTGACGGTGTCCTCTTAAATACCACCGACATAAACGAGATAAAGAAATGCGCCGATATCATTCACGGTGTAAGTGAAAAAGTCTCTCTCGTAACAGCCACTATCACAGGCGTAAAACAATTGGGCATGGGCGACAGGGCCTGTCTCGACACATGCACGCAGATGGCCCTTGGCGAAGGGATGCTCGTCGGCAATACCGCTTCCGGCTTCTTTCTGATACATTCCGAATCCATCGACAATCCTTACGTGGCATCGCGCCCGTTCCGAGTCAATGCCGGAGCGGTACACGCATATACCCTGACGCCGGGCGGTAAGACAAAATATCTGGCCGACTTAAAGGCCGGCGACGAAGTCCTGCTCGTGAATTTCCATGGCAAAAGTCAAATCGCTTATCTCGGCAGAAACAAAATCGAAAAAAGACCTGTCATGCTCATCGAGGCCGACGCAGAAGGCCAACCGATAGGCCTGGTCCTGCAAAACGCCGAGACGATTCGGCTCGTTGAGCCCGATGGAAAAGCGGTTTCGGTTACAACTTTACAGCAGGGTGATAAAGTGCTGGGCCATATCGAAAAAGCCGGCAGGCACTTCGGTATGCAGGTTGATGAAACTCTGATTGAAAGGTAGGTTTATGGTTTGGCAGGAAGATATATTCAGTATAATCTTGGCAACTTTTCTCGGAGCTGCAATAGGTATCGAGAGAGAGCTTAGCGGTAAGTCCGCGGGTCTGCGGACAAATCTTTTAATATGCCTTGGAGCAGCCATCTTTACCATAATCTCCAAACGAATGATTGTCGATGAAGGTTCAACTACAAGGATAGCTGCCCAGATTGTTACAGGTGTCGGCTTTTTAGGTGCCGGTGCACTCATCCAGGACAGGCACGGTGTGCACGGCCTGACAACAGCGGCAACCATCTGGCTCGTTGCAAGTATTGGAATGGCCTGCGGAGCGGGTTTTCACGACCTGGCGGTCGTATCGGCTCTTATTGCAATTATTGTCCTTGCGGGTCTCTTAAGGCTGGCAAAGCCTCTTGAGCGATATGGGAAAAAACACAAAACCAGAAATTCTTCCAACGATGAGGATTTTACCGTCCGAGAGCACATGCAGGACGATGAAAACAACTCCCTGTAACAATAGGAAGCTGTCATTGATAAAATGCGATCTCAATCATCTTAAGAGCACTATAAGCTTCCTTGTCCCCCCGAATAAAATCATACCTATTAATTTGTAGGTGTATAACCCAGCTCCCCCCAGACAGCTTTCTGGACTTTGTACAAATCCTGACTGCCCTCACAGCGAGACATATCGCCGTTGCGGCCTGTATTTTGCCAGTAGTCATAATCCGATTTGGAAATTTCTAACGTACTCGGGTCTTTCCACTTCCAGTACTCACTATGACCATCCACGAAAGAAAGGTTTGTCCCGTCGCCGTGCCGCGCCGTAATCTGGTCCCACCATCGCGGCTGGTCATACCAGATAGTCCAGCTCGCCGGACTCAATCGGCCCTCATCAAGAAATACGGCCCTCTCGCCCGGCCTGCGAATCTGCTCCCTGTTTTTAACTATCTGTCCCTCTGCTCCGGGTATCGCATCGTAACCGTTCATGGCATCAACGATGGCATACGTCACCACCTCTCCCCGAATACCGGTGGGGCACTTGTAAAGCTTTAAGTTCGGGCAATATTCGTACAGCAATCCCCTGAAAATACCGTCTATACGTTGTTCTTCTGAAGCTCCCCGCCCGGGCCAATATACCCAGCAGGTACCGTCCTTGTTCTGGGTTCCGGTGCTCGTATTGCCGTTAACAATCTTGCTGTCGTTATCGTCCGCATACAGAATCCAGGCAAGTCCCATCTGTTTGACGTTACTAAGACAGGCCGCACGTTTGCCCTGCTCTTTGACACGATTTAACGCCGGCAATAATATCGCCATCAAAACCGCAATGATAGCGATAACTACCAGAAGCTCGATTAACGTAAAACCTCTTGAACCTCCTCCTGCTCTGCGGCTGATAATCTTAACTTCGAAAGGTGTAAAAACTTTTATCTCGTCCATATTCCACCTGCTCCTTCTCACCTTAGATTAAGCTGACGGTTAATTGTTTTCTAAAAACGCTTTTCACGGCTCGAAAATCATTAAAGCCGCGAATTCCTGTATAATCTTATCAAAAAAACGCGTCTAATTCAAGGGATTTCCCTTGACGCAAAAGCGGCTAATCTGGTATAAATAATTTCATAAGATTTAATATTTTTTTCTTTCGGCGAGCTGATTCTACGTAACTTTCAGCCAATTTAGGTTAATAAGCAAGTTGCATAGTGTCAAGTGAAAACTTTGTATCTCGCAGTTAAGATTTCCATATTTCAGCTAATAGCTCATAGCGGGCTTTGGGAAGGAGGTGGTTGTTCATCCCTCTTATAGACAATCGAAATTCAACAATCCTCGGAAGTACTTCTCGAATACAATCAGTGTTTTGGTGTGTGGCCAAAGAGTAATTACTTTAACGTTTTTAAGGAGGTTTGATTATGTGTAATCCACTAAGGGACGCCTTACGGCGGAAACTGTTTTACTTTTTTCTGGTATTGTCCTTTTGCCTGGTATCGTCGGTCAATGCCGCTAATATTGTCTGGGTGTCGGACGGCTATGATGAGTTAGTCGACGGCTTACCGGATGACCATGGCTGGGTCGATTTCTTCGAGGCCCAGGGATACACGGTTGACCACACGGAGGGTGCTTCATTTGGAGATGGATACTGGCGTACCCTGGATGCTGATAAAATAGCCGCTCTTAATGCCGCCGATTTGGTGATTATAAGTCGCTGCAGCGATAGCGGCAATTACGCTTCTGATGCTACTGAGACGGAGCAGTGGAATTCTATCACTACGCCGCTGATACTAATCAATGTTTATATGGTCAGGAGCAACCGTTGGTTGTGGGTCGACAATGACAGCCTGGCCGGTGATGGCGGCACTCCTACACTCCAGGCCGTGGATGCAGCCCATCCTATTTTCTATGGCATGGCGCTCGATACCAAAAATCAGGTTGACATCTTTGACCAGACTGTGGGGACGGGCACATCCTCGTTTTACAACTCTCTTGATGTCGGCAACGGCACCTTATTAGCTTCACCAGTGGGCCAGGAACAAACTATTATCGCCGAATGGGAAGCCGGAGTCGAGTTCCACGACGGGGGTGGTCAATTTGCTGCGGGCCGGCGTATGCTATTGTGTATGGGAACGCGAGAAGGTGTGGGCTATGGTCGAGGCGAGTATAACCTCAACACTGAGGGTGAGAAGCTGTTCCTTAATGCAATCGAATATATGCTTGGCACCTTGCAGCGCTTAAAGGCTTCCGGCCCCATACCGATCGATGGTGCCCTCTATGCGGATACATGGGCCAATCTTAACTGGTCGGCGGGAGATACAGCCGCCTCGCACGATGTTTACTTCGGTGAAAATTTTAACGACGTGAACGATGGTACGGCCGAGACGTTCATTGGCAACCAGACATTAACGTTTCTCATTGTTGGTTTTCCCGGATTTGCTTTTCCGGATGGTCTTGTTCCGGGTACAACGTACTACTGGCGAGTAGATGAGGTTGAAGCAGACGGCACAACGAAACATAAAGGCGATGTCTGGAGCTTTTTGGTTCCTCCAATGAAAGCCTATAATCCGGTCCCGCTTGATGGCGCAAAATTTATCGACCAGAATGTGGACCTCGAGTGGAGCCCGGGCTGGGGCGCGAAATTGCACACCGTATATTTCGGTGACAATTTCGATGATGTGAACAATGCTGCCGGCGGTCTGCCCCAGGCGGGTGGAACCTACGACCCGGGAACGCTTGAAATAGGGAAGCTTTATTACTGGCGAGTTGATGAGTTTGATGCCGTTACAACCCATAAAGGCGATGTCTGGAGCTTTACGACGGTACGTCCCGGCGGGGGTATCAGAGCACAGTATTACAGGGGCGGGGGCTTAGGCGGCAATCCCGTTATCAACACTAAAGATGCGGGTATTAATTTCAACTGGGGTGCTGAATCGCCTGATCCAATGCTCGATGTTGAGAGTTTCTCAGTAAGATGGACCGGCGAACTGGAAGTGGAGTTCACTGAGGCTTACACATTCTACGCCAATACTGATGATGGTGTGCGTCTGTGGGTGAACGATCAACTCATCATCGACAGATGGGTGGACCGTCGTGCTCCGACAGAGGCAAAGGGTACTGTTGAGCTAATTGGCGGGCAGCGAACACCGTTTGTGATGGAATACTATGAAAGCGGTGGAGACGCTGTTGCCGAACTGCGATGGGAGAGCCCTTCTCTGCCCAAGCAGATTATTCCGGACGCGGCTTTCTCCTTACCGGTAAAGGCCAGTGGTGCAAATCCTTCCAGCGGCGCGGTGGATGTTACGCAAACACCTGTCCTTAAGTGGGGAGCTGGAGATTACGCCGCTTCGCACGAGGTCTATTTTGGGACAGATGCGGATACTATAAAAAATGCTGATACAAGTTCGGCCCAATACAAAGGAAGCAGGAATCTCGGTTCTGAGAGCTATGACCCCGGGCAGCTCGAGTGGAACACCACTTACTACTGGCGTGTCGATGAGGTCAACAACACTAATGCCGACAGCCCGTGGACAGGTAACGTATGGAGCTTTATGACAGCAAACTTCCTTATTGTGGACGATATGGAGAGCTACAATGATATTAATGAAGGTGAGCCCGGGAGCAACAGGATATATCTGGCCTGGCTGGACGGATACGACAATCCGGCCATAAACGGTTCTGTTGTCGGTGATCCCAATGGTCCTCCTTTTGCCGAGCTGACTATCGTTCATAGCGGCAATCAATCGATGCCATTTGCTTACGACAACGGTGTTGGAAAATCTGAGGTGACTCTGACGTTGACTGATACTCGTAACTGGACCGTAAACGGTGTTAACAGACTGGTAATTTGGTACATAGGTGACGCGGCCAATGCTGCCGAGACGATGTATGTTGTTCTCAACGGCACCGCAGGTGTCGATAATCCTAATGCTAATGCGGCACAGGCAGGTGAGTGGACCGAATGGACTATCGACCTGACGCGCCTTGCCGACCAGGGTATTAACCTTACCAATGTCAATACGATTACTCTTGGCTTTGGTAACAGGAGCAATCCGGTTGCCGGCGGTGCGGGTATGATGTACTTTGACGATATCCGTCTGTATCCACCGGAGCCGGAAACACCATAAGCAGCAAATTATTAATTATATGATGTGAAGTTTTAATACCTGTTGAAAACAATGAGTGTTTTGGTGTGTGACCAGAACATTTTATAATTATTCTAACTCTTTTTAAGGAGGTCTGATTATGTTTAAGAAATTATTTTTTTTAGTTACCTCTATTTTGCTGCTGAGCGTCGCAGGCAATGCCTCAACGGACCTGCTGGTGCATTGGGCACTCGAAGAGGGTACCGGCACTACTGCCTTTGACACATCCGGCAATGGCAATGATGGTACATTCAGCGGCGAGCCGCAGTGGGTAGAGGGTCATGGCGGCGGAAGTGCGCTGCAATTCGATGGTGTCGATGACTTTGTTATATACTCCTTTGACGAGGCACAAACCTTTGCAGCTTGCTCTATCGCATTTTGGGTCAAGGCTGACACCGTTGGGCAAGCCCAATACAGGAGTCCATTTACTAATTATTACCCGAACTCATCCGGTTTCCAGATCGATACGAATGGTGGGGATCCAGGGGAATATCGTATTAATCCAAGCGGGCTGCTATTCGGCACCGTCACCACGGACTGGATCCATTTAGCAGTAACGAGTGAGGGTACATCTGCAAGCCTCTACTACAACGGCGCCTTGGCTACCACGGGAACCCTACAAAATCTGAACTTCAACCAGTTCGCCATCGGCGTGAACAGAAACAGAGACAACTGGTTCTCTGGAATCATTGACGACTTCCGCGTTTACGACCACGTTCTGTCAGAGGTCGAACTTCTGAGCGCTATGGAAGGCAAGATATTCCCTTATGCCTTTGGCCCCGAGCCTGCTGATGACACCATATATACCGACACATGGGTGAACCTTGCATGGAAACCGGGAGGTTTTGCGGTCTCACACGATGTATATATAGGTGATAATTTTGAGGATGTGAACAACGGAGCCGAAAGTGCTTTCCTTGGTAATCAGGCCGGAACTGAATTAATTGTCGGCTTTCCAGGTATGCCTTATCCCGAAGGACTTGTGCCGGGCACAACTTATTACTGGCGCATCGATGAGGTAAATGACGCCGAACCAAATAGCCCCTGGAAGGGCGATGTCTGGAGCTTCTGGGTCCAACCTCAAAAGGCCTACAACCCCAGCCCAGCCGACGGTGTCAAATATGTGCTGACGGACGTGAGTCTCGACTGGGCGGCCGGGATGGCTGCGAGCTTGCACTATGGCCATTTTGGCGAGAATTTCGACGATGTAAACAATGCCGAAGGCGGCCAGATGCTTACAGATGCAACCTACAGCCCCGGCACCCTCGAATTGAGCAAGACATACTATTGGCGTATCGATGAGTTTGCCGCCGGCGTTACCCATAAAGGCGATGTCTGGAGCTTCACAACTGTGTCCGATGTCCAGGTCACGAACCCGAATCTCACCCTCTGGTGGACACTGGACGAAGCCGAAGGCAGAACTGCGGTGGACAGGTCCGGGCACGGAAATCACGGCATCATCAATGGCGAAGCCCAGTGGGTCGATGGTTTTCAAGGCACTGCGTTGATGTTCGGCGCCGACGACTATGTGGAAGCGGCCGGGTATCCGGGCATTACAGGCACAGCCGCCCGAACCGCCTGTGCATGGATCAAAACTTCAGATAACAACCGCACGATTATGTCCTGGGGTCTGAATACGGTCGGCAATAAGTGGAGAATGCGTTCCGACGCTACAGGCGGCCTGCGCATAGAGGTCAACGGCGGGTACAACTACGGCGTGACGAACATCGCCGACGGGCGATGGCATCACGTGGCAATTACGTTTGAAGATGACGGGACGCCGGACGTGCTGGACACGCTCCTTTACCTGGACGGCCAACCCGAAACCACCGCCGCTTCGCAGGAAACGGCGATCGATACGGACACCGGGGGAGCGGTAAGGATCGGCAAGTCTCCCTACCATACTTCCGGTTTCATCGGTGTAATGGACGACGCGCGGATCTATGACAAGGTGTTGACCGTTGAAGAGATCCAGCAGGTCATGCTTGGCAATACAAAGCTTGCCGGCAGTCCCGTGCCGGACCGCGATGCGGTTGTGGATATCCGCGATATAAGTTCACTGAACTGGTCGGCGGGCGATACCGCGTCCTCGCATGATGTGTACCTCGGCACTGGCAGAGACGCTGTCGCTGCCGCTACCCAAGACTCACCCGAGTTCCAGGGCAATCAGGCCGGAACCAGTTTATCTCTGGCCGGACTTGTTGAGTTAGGAGGCGGCGATTACTTCTGGCGGATCGACGAGATTGAGGCCGACGGGACCGTGCAAACCGGAATGATCTGGAAGTTCACGGTGCCGGACTACCTTCTCGTGGATGATTTTGAGAGCTACAACGACCTTGATGAAGGTGAACCCGGGAGCAACAGGATATATCTTGCCTGGGTAGATGGATTCGACAATCCGGCCATAAACGGCTCTGTCGTTGGTAACTTTGATCCTCCATTTGCCGAGCAGACTATCGTTCACAGCGGTAATCAGTCGATGCCGTTTGCCTACGATAACGCGGTTGGAAAATCCGAGGCAACTTTGACGTTGACTGATACTCGTAACTGGACCGTAAACGGTGTTAACAGACTGGTAATCTGGTACATTGGCGATGCGGCCAATGCTCCCGAGACAATGTATGTTGTTCTCAATGGCACTGCTGGTGTCGATAATGATAATCCTGATGCGGCACTGGCTGATGATTGGACCGAATGGAGAATCGACCTGACGCGCTTTGCCGACCAGGGTATTAACCTTACCAATGTCAATACGATTACTATTGGTTTCGGCAACAGGGCCAATCCTGTGGCCGGCGGTGCAGGTTCGGTGTTCTTCGATGATATTCGTCTTTATCCACCGGAGCCGGAAACACCATAAGCAGCAAATTATTAATTGTATGAGGTGAGGTTTTAATACCTGTTGAAAACAATGAGTGTTTTGGTGCATAGCCAAAGTAAAGTTATTTTAACTTTTTTTTCAGGAGGACTGTTATGATTACAAGAACCAGAACCGTATTGACCCTTGCCGCCGTGGCGATGTCAATCCTCGTCCTCACAGCCGCGTCGGCCAACGCGGCTCTCATTGTTGAGGAACAATTTATTTACGAGGCTGGACAACTGGATACCCTGAACGGCGGTATCGGTTTTGACGGTCCCTGGGTCGCAACGAAGTCCCACGGTAGGGATTATCAAGTCGGATTAACAGAATTTGCAGACGTAAAAAATCTCAACGCCGACTCGGGTTTGTCATTCTCAACATTGCCCGTGGCCGGTAGTGCCCTGTCCCGATTTGGCAGTGCAGGCAGGGCTGAAGCACACCGAACGATTTCCGCCGCATCGCAGGCCGCTCTCACACGAGACAACACGACGATTTGGTTTAGCCAACTATTTGCGGGACCTGCCAACAATCGAAATGCGATGTTCATTTTCTCAACGCAGTCGATCAAGCATACGGATAATCCCTTTGAACTATCCGCTGCCGGTGATGGTTTTGGGTTTGCGACAGCGAATATTGTGGGTGGTGTCGGCGGCAACGGTAATGGCTCAATCAATGCGATTGCTTACGATAACAGTATTACAGTAACATCATTTGTTGAAGGCACATATACACCAGACCCAACAACAGCGACCAGTCTGATTGTTGGGAAAATCAATTGGAAGCCCAATGGCACCCCCGATGAACTGTTCCTGTTCAACGTCACCGATCTGTCCACCGAACCGGCAGAGGGGACGGCATTCGCATCGATCACTAATCTGGACTTTGACCAGTCGGCCTTCAACACCGTGGCAATGTATGACGGCACCAACTCCGTCACCGATGAAATCCGTTTCGGGAACACCTTCGCCGATGTGATGGGCGCTGTTGCGAGTTCTTCGGCTCCTTCTCCCGCTGATGGTGTCCAGTACGAAGCTAACTGGGCGAATTTGTCCTGGAGACCGGGTGCTTTTGCCGTCTCACACGATTTCTATTTTGGAACGAACTTTGACGACGTCAATGACGGTGCCGAAGCGGTGTTCCAGGGCAATGTGACAGACACGTTCACCGTTGTCGGTTTTGTGGGATTCCCCTTCCCGGACGGTCTCGCCCCGGGCACGACCTACTACTGGCGTGTCGACGAGGTCAATGACGCTGACCCCAACAGCCCGTGGAAGGGCGATGTATGGAGCTTTTGGATCCCGCCTATGAGTGCTTACGAACCCAGCCCGTCCGACGGCGCCAGGTTTGTGTTCCCTGATGCAGAACTCAGTTGGAAGGCGGGCATGAATGCAAAACTGCACTATGTCCACTTCGGCGACAACTTTGACGATGTGAACAATGCCACTACCGGCACATTCGCATCGGATGCGACCTTTACACCCGGAACACTCGAATTGGGCAAGACCTACTACTGGCGGGTCGACGAATCTAATCCGCCTAATCCAACGGTCAAGGGCGATGTCTGGAGCTTTACAACGCTGCCGGACATGCCGATCATCGATCCCAATCTGGTCGGCTGGTGGAAGTTCGAGGCCGGCGCGGGTGACAAAGTGATCGACTTTTCGGGCCACGGCAATCACGGAACAATTGTTGACAAGGTTCTTTGGGTTCCCGGCCAGTTCAACCTGGCGCTGGAGTTTCTCGGTGACAACCAGGGGCACGTAGAACTGCCGGCGCGCATGGTCACCACGGCCAGTGGTTCTGTCGCTATGTGGGTCAACACCGATCAGACCGGCGACGTTCTCTCTGAAGGTATGTTCTGGTATGGAACCGAAGGCGGCGGCGATGGTTTTGGCGATGAGAATGAGATTCATATCCACAATGAAGGTTCCGGCGCGTTGGGCTTCTGGATGAGAGGGGCCACTGATGTCAGGCTGGACGGTCCTATGCTTGCCGGCACCGGCTGGAACCACGTGGCGGCAACGTGGGATCGGACAGATGGTTGCAGGTTGTATTTCAACGGCTTACAAGCTGACTTCCAGGCATACACCGGCAACGTAGCGGATCTGGCTGTGATTCGATTGGGACGACCCGCCAGCAACTTTCGATTTCACGACGGCCTCTTGGATGATGTCAGGCTGTTCGACCACGCGATCACCGCTGCACAGGTAAACGAGATCATGACCAAGGGCGAGGACCCGCGCAAGGCAGGCGCACCCAGCCCCGGCAACGGTGCTGTAGTGACCATTGACGTGGCGGCGACATTGACCTGGTCCGCCGGAGAAGGCGCATCCCAGCACGATGTCTATTTCGGCACCGATGCAGATACCGTGGCCGGCGCCGATGCTTCTGATACTTCCGGAATATATCGAGGCCAACAGGCTCTCACCAATTATACTCCAGTCGAAGTTGAATGGGCCGGCGGACCGTACTACTGGCGCATCGATGAGCACAATGCCGACGGCACGGTCACCAAAGGCAACGTATGGAGCTTTACTGTAGTTGATTATCTTATCGTGGATGATTTTGAGAGCTACAATGACATTAATGAAGGTGAGCCCGGTAGTAACAGGATATATCTGGCCTGGTTGGACGGGTACGACGATCCGACAAACGGTTCTCAGGTTGGTCATTTAGATCCTCCATTTGTCGAGCGAACTATTGTTCACGGTGGTGGTCAGTCAATGCCGCTTTACTATGACAACGCTGTTGGCAAATCCGAGGCGACTTCTGTCTTGACTGATACGCGCGACTGGACTCAAGAAGGTGTTGGAGTACTGTCGCTGTGGTTCTACGGAGACACAACTAATGTCGCTGAACCGATGTATGTTGTTCTAAACGGAACCGCTGGCGTCGATAATGATAATCCTAATGCGGCTCAGGTAGATGTATGGACCGAATGGAGAATTGACCTGCAGGTTTTTGCAGACCAGGGTGTGAACCTTTCTAACGTCGATACAATTATCATTGGTTTCGGTAACAGGAACAATCCCGTGGCCGGCGGTGCGGGTATGATGTACTTCGATGATATTCGTCTTTATCGACAGGCACCGTAAACAGGGATTTGGCTGTGTAAGTAAAATTGCAGTTAGTGCAATTGATTTATTAATTCGGGGCCTATACCTATTCGGTATAGGCCCTGCTCTTTTTGGACAGCAGCAAATAATTCCACGTTGAGATTAGACTACATTCTCTAACGACTAAGTCAGAAGTAAGGGTAGATTATGAAAGCATTTACAAGCGATGAACTCGGAAGGGAAGTAATCTCTGGAGCCGGGCAATACTGCCAATCAAAAAAAATGTTTTTTTTGTTGACACAATTGTTAGAGAACACGAAAATTATCATTATTGCGTATTCGTTTAGCAGGGGATATATAATATGCATACCAAAAAAGTTTATTCAAGTAGTTACTCGCCCATAGTCTCCCTTATCACACTGTTCGGGATTTTTTTGCTTGCCCTGTGGAACACAGGGGTAGCGGTTTCCGCACAGGTGCCGAAAGGGGAGCATGGAGCGGCTGAAATGGAGTATCAGATCAAGCAGTTGAATCAACTCCAGCCATCTGTGGATGTCAGCAAAACTCCACCAGGTTTCGATTCGGTTATTTGGCAGGCGTTCATCCCGCAGGACAACGCTCTTACACCGGAGCGAGTATCATTAGGTCGCAAACTCTACTTTGAAAAACGATTATCAGCCGACGGCACAGTCTCGTGTGCCACCTGCCATGACGTAACCAGGGGATTCACTGATCAGCTCGCAGTCTCGGAAGGGATCAAAGAACAGTTCGGTCATCGTAATGCACCGACAACGCTGAATGTTGCATTATTGCAGACGGTCTTTCTTGACGGCCGTTCACCGACGCTGGAGCACCAGGCGAAGATGCCTATTATAAATCCCATCGAAATGGGTATGCCTGACGGACAAGCCGCAGTGAATGCCATCAAAGATGATGCCGAGTATCAGGCTGCTTTCCAAAAAGCCTACGGACGCCAGGTTAATTACGATGATATCGGCAGGGCAATTGCCGCCTTCGAGCGAACACTGGTTTTCATGGACTCACCGTTCCGGCGTTTTCTCAACGGCGATGAAAATGCGATCTCATCAGAAGCAAAACAGGGCTGGAAGCTCTATAACGAAAAGGCGCGCTGTGTTACCTGCCACCCCATGAACCCGTCGAATCCTTTGGGAACCGACAATCGTTTTCATAATGTCGGGGTTTCCGCCCGGCATCAGGATTTCGACACTCTCACCAAACAAGGCTTGAAGGCATTAGAGGAAGACCCCTCAGAGAAGAAGCTCGAAGAACTGGCGCTATCAACAGATATGAGTGAGCTGGGACGTTTCTTAGTCACAAAGAATCGCTCAGATATCGGAGCATTTCGGACACCGCTTATTTTGAATATCGGAATTACGCCGCCCTATATGCACGATGGAACTGTGGAAACACTTTGGGACGTAATGGACCACTACAACAAGGGTGGTGAAGCTAATTTATTTCTTGACGGCGGCATGGAACCTCTGGCTTTGACCGAAGATGAGATAAATAATATCGTCGAATTACTCTTCAGCCTCACCGACGACCGCTTTGCCCAGGAGAACCAGCGGCAGCATGAACGCCAGAAGGCACAGGCCAAGCAAAAACGCCCCCTGAAAGATGATGACATGGCTTTTCGTATAAAGCTTGCATTCGAGAAATAGATTAACAGAGAGTTAACGACCCGGAAGTAAGAAGGAGTTACTCATGAAACCCAGGATAAAAAGTATAGAAACAAAATATATGCAGGAGCGCCAGGAGTTCTTTCACGGCCTTAAGAATCTGGACCGCCGTTCTTTTCTAAAGGTCTCGGCGGCAACTATGGGAGCGGCCGCAGCATCCGGCCTGCTTCCATCTCATTCGTTCCGCTCGGTCAGCGTCGCACAGGCAGCGGCCTCATCAGACAGCAGCCCATCTTTTCATTTTGCCTATATCTCCGACTCACATCTTTACGA
>Ga0307379_10006205_pt1 | contig 16496 bp, 12 predicted proteins | sample UN2MG_FD_202237 | JGI IMG/M metagenome (GOLD analysis project Ga0307379, IMG submission 202237) | Soil microbial communities from Risofladan, Vaasa, Finland - UN-2 | ecosystem: Environmental > Terrestrial > Soil > Coastal area > Acid sulfate soil | place: Finland: Risofladan, Vaasa | collected... | reverse complement strand
GAGCTCTTCGCTGGAATCCTGGGGTCGCAGAGGCGGCGACATCACGTACTTGGCTCCCTGCCAATTCGGTTCGTTGTAGCGCTCCTCGTTCAGGGTCAGATACTGGGGGCAGGTCTCGGCATATATCTCCACGCCCCGGTCTCGGGCTTTCTTGATCTTCCAAAGCCCCTCTTTAGAGGACAGATGTACGATGTAGATCCGCGAGCCGGTGAACTCGACCATCTTCGCCGCTTTGTCCACAGCCTCCTCTTCGGCCAGGATAGCATGGGCTTTGGCGTGATACATGGGGGACAGGTTTGCGGCTTTTTCAAACCTCTCGTTCAAACGGCGTACGATGTCAAAGTTCTCCGCGTGCACCTGTATCAAACCGCCGTACTTCTTGGTCTCTTCAAGCAGTCGGATCATGGTGTAGTCGTCCACTCTAAAATCGTAGAACAGGAAAATCTTGAAGCTGGGTGTTCCGTACTCCTGGGCCGCTTTCTTGACCTCGTCGATCACTTCGGGTCTGGGATCCAGCACAGCCGGATGCAGAGAGTAGTCCACGACCACTTTCCCATCGGCTATTCCCTTTTTTCGCTCCACCGCTTCATGGAGGGATTCCCCTTTGTTCTGGAGGACGAAATCTACCACCGAGGTGGTTCCACCACAGGCCGCGGCAATCGTACCCGTTTCGAAGTCATCCTTCGAGGTCGTACCCATGAAGGGCATGGCCAGGTGGGTGTGGGGATCGATCGCGCCGGGCAGCACATACTTTCCCTTTGCCTCGACAACCTCCTCCGCCTTGACCGTCGCCTCCAGATCGCTGCCTATAACCTTTATTTTTTCACCTTCAACAAAGACATCTGCGGAGTAGCTTCCGGAAGATGTCACAACCAGTCCGTTTTTTATCAGTACGCTCATCTCTCTCATCCTCCTATTATGATGACGGTGAGAAAATCTTGTTATAATTACAAGATTTTCGGCCGGAAGAAAACAACGCAATCTTCCTTTGAAATGCCACGGGAGCGCCCGACCGCGAAGATTGCGTTATCTTTTCAGATCCACTTTTTCGAAAGGCTGATACCTCAGCTCCTTTTCCAGACCCGGGTCCATAACAACCGTTTCGTTTCGATTCCACTCCCTTGGCATCTCTTTGAAAGAAATCAGGCCGGGCACGGGGCAGACGAAGCTGCAGATCATACAGCTGAGACACTTGTCCTCGATCAGCTTGGGCCTCCGGGTTTCCGAATCCCATTCCAGCGCCTGGCCGGCGGCATCGTTGCACACGATGTAGCACTGGCCGCAGCCGACGCAAGTTTCGTAGTTGTATTCAGCTCGGCCCTGGCGCTCCAGGTCGAAATGATCCGTCTCTTGCAGATTGGGCAGAGCCTTGCCGATCAGTTCAGATACCTTAGTTATTCCTTTGGAGGCCATGTAGTCCCGCAAGCCCTCAGCCATGTCCTCGACGATTCGATAGCCGTAGTGGATGATTCCAGTTGTTACCTGTACGGTGGTAGCTCCAACCAGCAGGTATTCCAGCACATCCACCCAGGTTTCGATGCCGCCAATGCCGGACAGGGGAAGCCCGAGGTCCTTGCACTTGGCCATATCGGCGATAAAGTGAAGTGCTATTGGTTTGATCGCCGGACCCGAATAGCCGCTCTCGGCCCCTACACCGAAAATATTGGGCTTGGGAATCCAGTCATCCCGGCCGATCTCAGATATCCCTTGGAATGTATTGACCGCCGAGATCGCATCGGCACCGCCCTTCTTGGCGAACACCGCCGGTTCGGTGATATCGGTGATGTTCGGGGTCATCTTGGCCATGACGGGAATCTTGACCACCTTTTTCACGGCCTCCGTGAATCCTTCCAGCAGTTGAAAGGCCTGGCCTACCTTGTGCCCTGAACCTTCAATGGTCATATGGGGGCAGGAAAAGTTCAACTCGAGCATGTCCGCACCATTGTCTTCGGCGGCCTTGGCCACGTACTGCCAATCCTCGGTGGAGAAGCCCATGACGCTGGCCACGATGGGGTGGTCCGGGTAGTTCTTCTTCAGATAGAGGAGATCGAGTAGATTGTCCTTCAGCGGACGATCCGAAATCTGCTCTACGTTCTGCAGACCCATCATCTTGGTGGAGCCGTGGTGGTACGGATTCATCCTCGGGGAGGGATGAACGATCGGCCAGCGCCCTGAAGCGAGAGTCTTATACACTACCCCACCCCATCCGGCTTCGAAGGACTGGGCGACCATTTCGGCACTGTTCGACACGGGAGATGAAGAGAGCAAAAAGGGATTCTTGAACTTCACCCCTGCGAAATCGACCGATAAATCTATATTCTTTGCTGTCATTTCGATTCCTCCTGTTAGGCCTTCAAAAGTGCCTTGGCTATGGCACGGGCGGCGACCTTGCCGTCCTGTACGGCTTCAACCACCAGGGCGGGTCCCCGTACGATATCCCCACCGGCGAAAATCATCTTGCTGGAAGCCTTGCCGGTTTCCGCTTCCGCAACGATCAGTCCCTTCTTGTCCAGTTTTACCGCGGGGGACCAATCCACCGCGTCATCTGGTTTTTGTCCGATAGCCTCGACTACGATGTCGACGTTTAACTCCCATTCGGAACCCTTCAGCTCGACCGGTTTCCTGCGGCCCGAGGCATCGGATTCACCCAGCTGCGTCCGGATCAGCTTGAGGGCGTTCACTTTACCGCTCGAATCCGTCAGGTAGTCGACGGGCTGGTTGAGAACCAGGAAGTGCACCCCGAGTCTGAGAGCCTCGAGGCGTTCGTCCTCCTCTGCAGGCATCTGGGCGAAGGAACGCCGGTACACCAGATAGACATCTTTAGCTCCGAGTTTGCTCGCCGATTCAACACAGTCCATGGCAACCGAACCGCCGCCGATCACGGCCACCGTCTTTCCTTTGATCTGTTTGCCGAGCTCCTCGAAGCGCTCCTCTCTCAAGGCTGCCAAAAAATCCGAAGATATGAAGACCCCTTGTATGTTCTGGGGCCCCGGAATCAGACGTTGGGTCCCCCACAATCCCGGGGATAGGAATACCGCCTTGTATCCGTCGTTGAGCAGTTTCTCCGATCCAGCCTTGCCTTCGATTTTAGTATTGCACTGGAACTGGACTCCCAGATCGTACAGATCCTGTAATTCGTTCTTAAAGAACTTCTTATCGAAACGATAGGCGGGAACTCCGTAGCGAATGACTCCGCCGGGTTCGGAGCGTTCCGCGAAAACGGTGACCTGGAATCCTTGTTTGGCGAGTTCACCTGCGCAGGACAGACCCGCCGGACCGGAACCGACCACGGCGACCTTCTCCTTGCGCTCCTTCGCCTTTTCGAACACCTTGAAACCGATCTGCCATCCGTACTCCACCAGGAATCGTTGAATTCCACCGATTTCGATCGGCCGGCTGATACCGGTGGCACTGCACTCCTTCTCGCAGAGCTTCGAGGTCGGACAGAGCACTCCACAGGCTCCTCCGAGTATGTTGTTTTCCTTGATCGTGCGGATCGCCCCGGTGATGTTGCGCAGGCGCAGTTTTCGGATGAATGTCCCCGGGTCGGTTTCCGCCGGACAAGCCTTGGAGCAGGGCGCATCGTAGCAGAGCAAACAGCGATCCGCTTCGGCGATCGCATGAGCAAGACCGATGCCCTTCTCCATTTCTTGGAAATGTTCAGTGTCGCTCACAGTTAAACCTCCTTGAAATGGGAATGGTATTTATTTCTCGTTCAAAATCAATCCGTTCGTTAGGCCGGCTTTCCCTCTGTAGCTCCGGCCGGGAGTCGCTGGATTAGGTACACCGAGGCGATAACAATCACAGCACCGATGTAGGTGAACAATCCCGGCCTTTCTCCGAGCAGAACAACGCTCAAAGCGATACCGAAAACCGGGATCAGCAGCTTGAAGCCCACAGCCCGGATAACCCCATTGGCTTTCAGCGCCAGGTTAAACAGAGGATACACGAGGGCGGTTCCGACTATACCAATATAGATAAGCAGCGGCCAAGACTTGAGAGTAATCCCCTGAAAAACGTCACTTCCGGAGAGAAGTAGTGCCGCAGCCAGCAGGAACACGGTCCCGGAAAGCATGGTAAGGAATGTCGGAATGAAACCGCCGTACTTGATGACATATCGTTTCAGAAAGATGCTGTATATGCTGATGGACAAAGCCCCCCCGAGCAGGATCAGGTTGCCCCGGAAATACTCATGGGTTAGGATATCCCCAGGTCCCAGCCCTCCGGCGACAATAAAATATACTCCAACTCCTCCTGCCAGAGCACCGAGAATTCGGACAAGGGAAAAATCCTCTTTAATTATAAGGGGAGCAAGGAGGGTTGTAAAGATCGGCTGACTGTTTATCAGCAGGGAACCGTTGTACGCTGTGGATAGTTTCAGGCCGAAGGTGAAGCAAACCGAGAACAGAGCGATCCCCAAGGCCCCGAGACCTGTCATCGCCAGGATATCCGGTCCGCTCAAGCCCCGTCTTTTTCTCTTTTTTTCTATAACAAAGAATGGGATAAGAGGGATGGTTCCCCAGAAATAGCGGAAGAAGGCGATTGTTACCGGGGAAACATCCCTGCTTAGGTGTTTTGTTGCCGGAAAAACTGTGGCCAGGATGAACATTACGAAGATCAGCAAGATAGGCCACAGCACGCCGTGCGCTTCCTGCTTCAACGTGTATTCCGGCATTACAAATGCCTATTACGATGACAGTGCGAAAATCGTCTTATCATGACTCGATTTTTGCACTGGTTGAGGACATCGCTATCTTCCCTTTCAGTTGTGATAGAAGATAGCGATATTGTAGTGAGAAAGGTAAAAAGATCAAGTCATATTTCTAACAAAATTTCAATTTAGATTTTAAAAGCCTATTTCTTTTGCGTTGAATAGGACCCATATTCGACGGGTATATTTCGGCCCTGGGGCCTTTGAAATTACTAATCTTCGTGATATTATTTGTATATAGAGATGAAGAGGTTGTTCAAACTTCCAGTTTATATCCTCGTTGCCGGGCTGGTGCTTGGCTCCTGTTCGGACCTGTCCATGTTCGCTCCCTCGGTCGAGGAATCCGTCGGCATCAAGATTCTGTCCCTGTCTGAAGGCGATTTTTTACAGGGCGGTGATTCTGTTGATTTCCTCATCCAAACAGAGGATCAGAGCACCGAACCTGTGCTGCTGGAAATTGCCCTGAACGCTCAATCCGGGCAGAGCGTCTGGAACACCAGCATCGCCTCGCCCCTGACCGACGAAGAGCTGGAGCTCCTTCTTCCAGACCTTGAAACAGGACAATACACGATTGAGTTCACCGTACACGGCGAGGAAGGAGTTATTGAAAAGGAACAGCTCAGCTTCTTCTATGTCGCCGGACAGTACGAAATTTTAGGCATCACTTCCTACCCGCCGACGATCATGGCCGGGCATGAATCGGTAATCGAGGCTGAATTACTGTACCCGGCCGGGTCGAATCCCTATATTCGCTGGAGCCAGGACGGCACAATCCTGGCGGCCGGAGCGCTAAGCGAGGGGTTTCAAAGCATCACCTGGCCGGCATCGGAAGAAGAGGGAGTATACTCTATTCGCGTAGAGATGTTTCCTGTGCCGCCACCGGCAGGCAGGGATTTCTCCTTCTCCTCTTCCTTATCCCTTACAGCCAGGCTGTACGTGTCGACGGAGAGCATACTAACGGGAAACGAACTGGTGCCCGAAGACTCCTACTACAGCCTTTTCCATCTCAATGGATCTCTAGCCAACACCGGCGTGCTTGGGAAGGAAGCGGCCCAGAAGGAGGCTCGGCTGATCGGAGACGCCGGCCTGGGCAGCGAGGGCGGGATTATAGGTTATAAACTTAAATCCGGCGGAGGCATCGTCTACCCGCTCAACGTCCTACCGATTCTTAACGGCAAGCTTCCACCCTGCACCGTGACCTTTCGGCTCATCCCCGCCGGGGAAAGCGAAGGGCAGGATCTGCTGTCGATCTCAGACCAGGCTGGGGAGTTCCGATTTCGGATTTTCTTCGATAAAGACGGACAGATCACAGCCACCCTGGGCTACAGAGGAATACTCCTGAAGGTGCCCTCGAACATCTACGGGCTGGAGGAGAAGCTGCACTATCGGCTTGACCTGTCATTGGTCCCGTTCGAAAGTGGGCTGCAGGCGCTGTGGTTTCTGGACGGCGAGCAAACCGCTTCAGTTACAGAAGCCCCGCTTCCTTCGGATCTACCCGTCAACGGAGAAACTACAATCGCCGGACAGAACGGGTTTGAGGGGACCGTCACCGAGTTTGGGGTGTACTTCCGGGACGAGTTCAACCGCCCCTCCGTTGACCCTGGTATCTACAGGGAAGCCATGATGAGGAAGTACGGGCGGCTCCTCGTACTGGCCGAAGGTTTTGAAGGTTTGTATCTTCCCGATCCGGACAGCTGGCGGCTGGAGCCGGCGGATGAAGCCCACCTTCGAGGCGGCCGTTTGATCCTGACGGACTCCTCGAGGCTGACTCTGCCGTATTTCGAACTCGGGCAAAAGGACACCGCTTTCACCGTCGAGTTCTTCGGTGAGATTCCACCGGGAAGCACCGTAGCTTTGCAATGGGAAGGAGCCGAGGAGCCGTTTCTGGTGGTGGACCCGACCGGAGAGATCCGGTCGGCGGAGGAATCGGAAAAAGCCGAGGTCTTTTCACCGTCGGGCACGATTCTCCGGCTGACTCTGTCCTTCGAGTCTGTTACCCTGTTCACCGCGAACGATCCGATTCTCTACCCTATTGACGCCCCCGCAGATCCAAACACCTGGCTCTCCGTGATTTTACAGAGTCCTGAACCCGAGGGAGAGCTCAAAATCGATACGATTCTCATTGTTCAGGTGCCAAGTTCCTGATTTGTAATAATTCCAAGCGGGACGGTCATCTGGTTAGAGCAAACGATCGATCTCTCGTCGAATCGCCCGTATATGTTCGGGAGTCGTTCCACAGCAGCCACCCAGGATGGAAACCCCCGCCTCGACGAGTCGAGGGATCCATTTGGCCATGTGCTCCGGGCTCTGTCGAAAAACGGTGACCCCGTTCTCTATCTCGGGAAGTCCTGCATTGGGCTGGATCAGTATCGGCTTGTCGGTCAGCTGCCGGAATTCAGCAGCGATCGGCACCATCTGTTCGATTCCGTTCCCGCAGTTGGATCCCAGGACATCAGCGCCGGCTTCTGAAAGCTTGTCGACTGCGGTCTGGCAGTCGACTCCCATGAAGGTTCGATACCCCTTCGGGGTGCCGGTAAAGGTCATGGTTGCCATCACCTCGACCGGGAGGGATATTTCCTTGGCCACGATTCTTGCCGCGCGGACTGCACAGACCGCCTCTTCGACGGCGGTCATGGTTTCTATACAGAGTATGTGCACACCGGCTTGCAGGATTGCCCGAATCTGGGCTTCGAAGGCGGCGGTCATCTCCTGCTCCGTTACGCTTCCCATTGGGGGCAGGAACTCTCCCGTAGGTCCGATGGAGGCGGCTACAAGTTTCTCTCCGGCTCCTTCGAGAGAAAGACGCGCCCCCGCCGCATTTAGTTCCTCTGTCCTGTCCGCTAAGCCGTGACGCTTCAGCGCTAGAGTGGAGCCGCCAAAGGTGTTGGTCAGCACCAGGTCCGCCCCCGCTTCTGCATAAGCCGCAGCTACCGAGCGAATCTTCCCCGGCTCCACCACGTTCCAAAGCTCCGGACAGACGCCCGGCTCCAACCCTCGAGCCTGGAGAAGGGTACCCCAAGCCCCGTCCGCCACCAAGAGTCGTCTGTTCGCAAGCGTGTCGAGAAGTGCCCCCATATCCGCTCCTTGTTAGATTGTTAAAGAACAGTATCTCAAGAATTTGCTGTCTTCGGCTACCCAGGACAAGGCAGGTGTACACCAGCCACGGTTTTTCATTCCCATCCGACTTGACAGAGATTACTATATACTATATCATTATATCAAGATATAATGATATAGGGGTAATCGTGTTGCTGGAAGCGCTTCAATATTTCAAAACCCTTGGCGACGAAACCCGCCTCCGCTTGTTGAACATTTTGTGCTTTCAAGAGTTCAACGTTCAAGAGTTGACGGAGATACTCGAGATGGGGCAGTCCCGAATCTCCAGGCACCTCAAACTACTACAAAACAGCGGGATTATCGAATCCAGGCGAGACGGTCTATGGGCATTTTACCGGTCCGTCGACCAGGGCCCGGGTCAACGCTTCACCGAATCCATTCGTTACCTCTTTGAAGAAGATCAGATCTTTGAAAGTGATTTGGAAAGAGCCGCGGAGGTACTGCGTACCGGGAAAATACAATCCCGCCGCTTTTTTGACTCCCTAGCTCCCAGTTGGGAAGTCATGAAGCGAAGCATTATCGGCGAGTTGGATCTGGTTGGCGAAATTGTCAAACGAGTTCCCTCGACCGAGAGTGCGGCTGACCTTGGCTGCGGCAGCGGCGCCCTTCTGGAGGGGATGGCTGAGCGAGTGCAGGCCGTTATCGGCATCGACAGTTCTCGAGAGATGCTGCTTGAGGCAAGGCGACGCCTGGAAAAGAAGGGAAGAGAATTCGATCTGCGGCTCGGCGAGCTCGAGCACCTCCCTATACGGGACCAGGAAGTGGATTCAGCTGTGATCAACCTGGTTCTCCATCATCTGCGCAACCCTATGGACGGTTTTCTGGAGGCCCGGCGGATCCTTCGAAAGGCAGGGACTCTGATCGTCGTCGATTTCTGCAAGCACGAAGAGGAGATCATGCGCAGCCGCTACGGGGATCACTGGCTCGGATTCTCGACCCGGGAGATTGAGCTATGGCTCGAAGAGGCGGGATTCACCATAGAGGAGCGGCAGTTATTTCCTGTACGAATGGGGCTGACGGTTGTTCTTTATCGTAGCACCATACAAGTCGATTCTGGATGACCGCAAGTTTTTTAGGCGAGCAACACATAAGTAGCAGAGAGTTAAATTCAAGAGAGAAAGGAAGAAAAAATGAGCAAATTAGCACTCGATCTGCAGCTAACCCACAAGGTTGCCGATCTCGGTTTAGCGGAGTGGGGACGCAAGGAAATCGATCTAGCGGAAAAGGAAATGCCCGGGCTGATGGCGGTGAGGAAAAAATACGGTGCCGATAAACCCCTGCACGGGCTGAAGGTCATGGGCAGCCTGCACATGACGATCCAAACAGCCGTACTGATCGAGACCCTCGAGGAACTGGGCGCGGATGTCCGCTGGGCCTCCTGCAACATCTTCTCCACCCAGGATCACGCCGCAGCAGCGGTGGCCGAGGCGGGTTCCACCGCCGTGTTCGCCTGGAAGGGGGAAAGTCTCCCGGAGTATTGGTGGTGTACCGAGCAGGCGCTGACCTGGCCCGACGGATCCGGGCCCGATCTGATCGTTGATGACGGCGGTGACGCCACCCTGTTCGTGCATCAGGGTGTCAAAGTAGAGGAGGATCCCTCGCTGACCGAGATTGGCGGCTATGACCCGGAAATGTCCATCGTCATGGCTCGACTAAAAGAGAGCCTGGCCGGCGATCCTGAACGCTGGCACAAGGTTGCCCGCCGGATCCGCGGCGTTTCCGAGGAAACCACAACGGGGGTGCACAGGCTCTATCAGATGATGGAGCGGGGGGAACTGCTCTTTCCGGCAATCAACGTCAACGACTCGGTTACCAAATCGAAATTCGACAACCTGTACGGTTGCCGGGAATCCCTGGCCGACGGCATCAAGCGAGCTACGGACATTATGGTGGCGGGCAAGAAGGTGGTGGTCTGCGGCTATGGCGATGTAGGCAAAGGCTGCGCCCAGTCGATGCGGGGCTTCGGAGCCCAGGTGTATATCACCGAGGTGGATCCGATCTGTGCTCTCCAGGCAGCCATGGAAGGATTTCCGGTATCTACAATGGAAGAACTGGCCTCTAAAGGAGATATCTTTGTGTCAGCAACGGGCTGCTGCAACGTGATCCGGGGGGAGCACATGGAGCAGATGAAGGACGGGGCGATCGTGTGCAACATCGGGCACTTCGACTGCGAGATCGAGATACGCTACCTATCCGGCACACCGGAGTGCAAACTCCAGAACATCAAGCCACAGGTCGACCGCTGGACTCTCCGCTCGGGCCGCTCGATCCTGGTCCTGGCCGAGGGGCGTTTAGTGAACCTGGGCTGCGCCACCGGCCACCCCAGTTTTGTCATGAGCACCAGCTTCACCAACCAAATTCTGGCTCAGCTGGAGTTGGCTCAAAAGACGCTGGAGAAAAAGGTCTACATCCTGCCAAAGCGGCTCGACGAAGAAGTAGCTCGACTGCATCTGCAGCATCTGGGCGTGACGCTTACTGCTCTACGACCCAGCCAGGCTGAGTATCTGGGAATACCCAAGGAGGGCCCCTTCAAGCCCGAACACTATCGCTACTGATCGCCGTTTGAGCTCGCAGGGCCAAAGCAACTGAATCAAGCGGCGGCATTCTTCGCCATCCGGAACTTGACAACCGATGGGAATCCCCCGTATTCAATGGTATGAACGTAGCGATCCTTGGTTGCGGAGCTTTGGGTGGAGTAATGGCTGCCCGCCTTGCCGAACAGCGGGACCTCGAGGCCACGGTAATCGACCGCGATCCCGAAATCTCAGAAGCTGTAAATACGAGAGGGCTAACTCTTCGGGACGGCAAGAAAACACGGGTCTTCTCGGTGCGGTTGGTGGAGAAAGCCGTGGGCGGCCCCTTCGATGCGCTGATACTGGCCACGAAGAGTAACGGCCTGGTAGAAGCGGTAGAAAAGCTGAAATCCAACCTGGCTGAAGAAGGGGTGGTGATTACGATCCAGAACGGCTTGGTAGCCCTCGATCTGGCCAAAGCGATCGGCGGCAGGTTCTTGATTCCGGGATGTGTCCTCTGGGGAGCCTCGATGGATGCCCCTGGCGTGTACAGAATAACCAATTTGGGTCCTTTCATCATCGGCGGGCTGGATGAGCAAGCGAACTCTCCGGCGGTGGGACGTGCGGAAACCCTTCTATCCCGGATTTTTCCGGTTACGGTGTCGCCAAATATCAGGGGAGTCCTCTGGTCAAAACTGGCCATCACCTCGACCTTCACCGCCATGGGCGCGATCACCGGCCTGTCTTTCGGAAAGCTGGCTGCAAGCAGGGAGATCCGTGATATTATGCTTGCTATCGGCCGGGAAGTCTTCGAAGTCTCCCGAGCCGAGGGGATCACCCTCGAATCCCTTGGCGGAGGTTTGAATATCGAACGCCTCCTGTCGGATCAAGGATACTCCCGATTCCTGAAGCATCTTTTCATGCGAATCATCGGAGGCAGGCATCGCGACACCGAGTCATCTATGCTCGATTCGATTCGACGGGGCCGCAAGACCGAGGTCGAGTTCATCAACGGCAGGCTCGTGCAGGCTGCGGATCGATCGGGGGTTCCCGTACCCTGCAATCGATTGGTAGTGGATCTAATTCGAGAACTGGAGAGCGGAAAGCGTTCGCCAAAGCCGGACAACTTGGGGGCATTTCGAGGCTTTCAGCTGAAACGTTAATGAAGGAGAGGCAAAGAGGAGTCGATGGGGGCAGATAAACGCCGGCTTTTTTTGAAGGTCGGAGAACGGCTTTTCAGCCGCTACGGGTACAAGGATGTCAATATCGAAGACATCACCAAAGAGGCGGGTGTGGGCACGGGCAGTTTCTATACCTACTTCTCGAGCAAAGAAGCGTTCTACGAACAGATCCTCGATAATCTCGAAAGCCAGGGAATCCACGCGGTGGACCGCCTGGTCGCCGGCTTCCGCTCCCCTGTAAACAAGATGAAAGCCCTGTACCGGTTTACGACTCTCGGCGTCAAGAACAATCCGATCCTGCTGGGTATTCTTACGGGCAACAAGAAGTACATCTACCCGGGGCAGCAGGACCGGCTGCTGGGGAAAAGCTCGCTTCGGGCTCATGTTGAAAAGGTCATCTCCGAGATCATCCGTGAGGGAGCCCGTAAAGGGGTGTTTCGGGTTCGCCGTTACAAGAATCCCCGGCGCATGGTGCTGGCGATCTATGACGCTATCCTGATGAACCTTGATTCGGACGGGGCTGAGGATCTGATGAACGATATTCTGCACCTGTTGGAGCGGGCTTTGAAACGACGGGTTCGCCTGCCCGGCAGCGGCACACTGCGGGATCGGCGAAAAATCGCGAAAGCGAAGAATGAGTAGATCTGCCGAGTTTCGAGGTCTAGCGATTTCTCAACGAAGGTTTTTCGGAGAGATCGAGGTTCATCTTGTCCCGCATTTTCTTGAAGGCTTCCACGGTCAGATCCACATCCTCGTCTGAGTGGGAAGCGGTGGGAATCATGCGGCACATCACCACTCCCCGCGGCACTACCGGGTAGGTAACTCCCGACACGAATACCCCATAATCCTCGCGGAGCATCTTCATCATGATCATCACCGTCTCTTCGCTCCCGGCAGGCACGTACACGGGGGTAATGGGGGATTGGGTGTCTCCGATATCATAGCCCAGCGCCGTCAATCCCGCCTGCAGTCTCCTGGCCACCTGCCACATCCGGTCTCTATATTCGGGATGATTTTCTATCAGGTTCAGGGAAGCTTCGAGCGCGTCGACATATATCATGGGGAGACTCTTGGCAAACACGTTGGTGCGGGCATTGTACTTGATGTAGCGAACCACCTCTTCTTCACCGGCTGTAACACCACCGATGGCGGCAAAGGCTTTGGCAAAGGTTCCGAAGTACAGATCGATTTTATCCTGCACGCCGAAATGCTCTCCCAAGCCTCGACCGTGTTCGCCCATCACTCCGAAGCCGTGGGCATCATCGACAAAAAGCCGGGCCTCGTAACGGTCCTTGAGCTCACAGATCCCTTTGAGATCCGCCAGGTCACCCCGCATGCCGTAGACCCCTTCGATCACGATCAGGATACCCCCCTTGCGTTGACGGTTTGCTGCTTTGAGGTGGTGTTCGAGATGATCGAGGTCGTTGTGCTTGAAAGGACGAAATCGCCTGCCCGCCGAAGCCAAGACCGTACCATCCACGATGCTGGCGTGGCTCAACCTATCCATGACGATCACATCATCCGGTCCGGTCAGGGCACTGATCGTCCCCATCACGCCGAGATATCCGTAGTTGAACAGTGCCGCCGCGGGCTTTTGCAGGAAAGCGGCGAGCTTTTTTTCCAACCCGATGTGTTTGTCGGTGTTGCCGGTCAACATCCGGGAGCCCATGGGAGTGAAGGTCCCCCAGTCTTCCAGGGACTTACGGGCCGCTTGTCTAACCTCTTCATTCCCGGCGAGCCCAAGATAGTTGTTGATAGCCCACATGATGACTTCTTTGCCGTGAAATTTCATGCGGGGGCCGGGCACACCGTCCAGTACGGGACGGGCATAATACAGGTCGTTCTGGACTCGCAAAAACCCGAAGTATCCGCCGTCACCGCGGCATTTGTCAAAAAGGTCTGGCATCATATTCTCCTATTTCTCCTATGTATAAAATTCAAACAGGTATTTTCGCGGGAGAGCGTAGAAGCTGCTTCTCCAGTTGGTTCAAGCTGTAATCTTTTGAAGAGAATAAATAGTCCGGCCGGACCGGCCGGGGGCTTTCATCCAATTCGAGCCGCTTCTTGCCGCCCCCGGTAAGATTTAACAGCACTACGTCGGATTTGTCGAACTTGCCCTTCCGTACAGCCCTTACCAAACCGGCCAGGGCCACCTCGGCTGCGGGATCTAGATCGCATCCTTCCAAGGACTCAAACAGCCACCCCGCCAACAGGGCCTCCTCGCTGAGGACAGAATACATCTGCCCGTCGGTATCGGTGAGGGCGTCGTACACCCCGCCGGTGATCCCGTAGGGAGGTTTGCGGTTGCTCAGCATTCCCGAATGGAGCCGGGCGATAAGCCCTTTGGCCTCATGCTCGTCGAGAAGCGGTAGATCCCTCGATCCTGCCCGCCAGGCATCACTCATGATGGCAAAGGGAACATTCTGTACCAGGTGGAGCTTCATCTTGTGGTGGCCGTACCTACCGTCCTGCCTGAATCTCCGACTCATCTCCCAAGCGGCGATCCCGCCTGTCCCGCTACCCACGGACTGGAAGTAATGATCGGGAACTCTGCCGATCGCCTCCACCGCTGCCAGTACGACCGTGCCCATTCCGTCCCGACGCGCCACGTTCTTGGCGCCCCCCTCGGGGAAATAGCCGTCCAAAGAAGCGATCTTTCCGGCCAGCTCGATCGCATCGAGGTAGTCCCGGTCTCCCTGCAGCACGGCCAGCTTCACATCCGGGTGCTTTTGGACGGTCAGCCACATCGCCGGCAGGGCCGTTTCCGGCACCACGATCAATGCCGGGATTCCAAAGCGAGAACAGGTCTGCAGGAAAGCCCTACCGGTATTTCCCGCCGAAGAGACCACCAGGGTTCCCTCCATCCCGTCCGGCCGGCGGGCGCACACGGGAAGAGCCTCCAACTCTTTGAAGCTGCAGGTTTCCATTGCACCGCCCCGTTCGGGCCAGTAGCCATTGAAGGCGATCCACAGGTTTTCCAGCCCGATCCGCTGGGCCAGATTTTCGCTTTTGAATACTGCAGGCTTCACGGGTGTATCCACAACTCTGCGTATCGGCAGCCACTGGTTGTATCGAAATATCCCGGGATATTCACGCTGGATCGTCAACTGTTTGTTGTCGTATTCCGATCGCAGCAGTGAAGGGCCGTGATCTTCGTCGCATTGCAGCAGGAAACGGTCCTGCAAATCTTCGAACACCTTCCCGCAGCGCACACAAGTTAGTCTGTAGCTCTCAGATCCCATCGGCTGCTCCTAATTTCAGTTTGTCCCAGGGTGACTTCACGCTCTTGTGATGGCAATCCATCAGGATTGTTACTGCAGGAATTTAACACAACCTCAAAAAAAAGAAAAGGGTGTATTTTTACACAGACTGAATATTTGAATTGAATATTCAGTTATTCGTTTTTTAAGATTTTTTTTTAATGAATTCGAATTTCTCTTGCTTCCTTGTCTTGACAGTGATCGTCCTGCTCTTCCATACTGTCGGCGAAAGATATTGCTTTCCCTTCAATCAAACCTGGAGAGAGAGAGGAGAAATCATGATGAATGCTGTTGCAGAGAAAAGCCCTGCATCTTACCTCGTAGACAAGCTGACCTTTAACCAAAAGGTTGAGCGCTCCCTCGGGCTCATAGAGAACGCCTACCGCGAGTTCGGCGACGCTCTTGTCGTTGCGAACAGCCTGGGCAAAGATTCCGTGGCGGTCTGGCATCTGACCAAGCAGGTCAGCCCCAACATTCGCGGGTTCATCGTGACCACCCGTTTCAAACCCAAAGAGACAATTGCCTTTATGCATGAACAGGTTCGAGCCTATCCCGAACTTCAAGTATATCGAAACGACGTACAAATCCCAAAGGAGCTGTACAAGAGCGATCCGGATCGCTGCTGCGATCTGCTCAAGGTCAAGCCGACCCGACAGGCAATTGAAGAGATGGGAGTGCATTGCTGGGTCACCGGCCTACGCTGCACCGAAGGCCGGACTCGAACAGATTACCAGGAAGTCGAGGAACGGGACCGGGGATTGGTCAAGCTCAATCCCATCCTTCTGTGGAAGGAACGGGAGGTCTGGCAGTACCTGGCTCTCAACGATGTAGAGGTGAATCCCCTGTACGCCAAGGGATATCGATCCTTGGGTTGCGAGCCTTGCACGAAAATCACCACCGACGACAATGAACGGGCCGGGCGCTGGGTCGGAACGAGCAAGTGCGGCGGCGAGTGCGGTATCCACACCCACCCTTTGAAAACCTAACGACTAGTCCTTGACTCTGTTGAAGGCCAGGCTCTTCAGCATCCACCGCGACAGCGCTTTTTGCGGACGCCGTTTTGTGAGATCGAGGTACCATCCCCACTTCTTCATGATCTTCAATTTGTGGGTTTCGACGAACTCGATCAGGGTGCCGTCCGGGTCCTCGGTGTAGGCGAACCGCCCGGCGGAATCGCCCATATCGAATCCGGTCTCACTGTCCACCGTAAAGGGACGGCCCGCATCGCTGCAGCGCTGCTTCAGGCTGTCCATCCCGTTCACGTCAAAACAGAGGTGAATGAACCCCAGGTCGCCCCAGTAGCGATCGGCGAATATCTTTTTCGGACGACGGTCCAGGGCTTGAAGCAGCTCGATTTTCGTCGGGCCTAAAATCGGACTGAAAGCCCCCCTCCGGGGTTTGCCGTGGGTCAGCAGCATGCGTCGGAACTTGCCGTTCCCACCCGGCAGGGGCTGGAGATCGCCGAACACTCCCCGCTCGTCGTAGAGAAGCCGGTCGTAGCCCAGGATCTGGGAATAGAAATCCCGAGCCTTTTCCACGTCAGTTGTCCCGATCGAACAGCCCGCTGCACCGCCGGTGGGGTGCTTGCCGGTGGAGAACCAGCCGTCGCCTTCGGTCACTTGAAAGATCAGTCCATAGGGGTCTCTGAGAAAGAAGCAGGGACTCCCCGCCGGGTCGGCAGCAATTCCGCCGAGAATTTCCGCATCCGCCGCTT
>Ga0307379_10006204_pt1 | contig 16496 bp, 5 predicted proteins | sample UN2MG_FD_202237 | JGI IMG/M metagenome (GOLD analysis project Ga0307379, IMG submission 202237) | Soil microbial communities from Risofladan, Vaasa, Finland - UN-2 | ecosystem: Environmental > Terrestrial > Soil > Coastal area > Acid sulfate soil | place: Finland: Risofladan, Vaasa | collected... | reverse complement strand
TGATGTCGGTGATCTCATCCGAGGCCAGCAACGTCGCGATCCTCGACCCGGACACGGGGACGGTTCGGAACATGGCGCAGGCGGCGAGGCACTTCATGGGACAGCAGTTGTCCATGGAAGAGGCGTTGCTCCTCCTGCCGGTGATCAACGCGAGCAAGTCGTCCAGCGGCGACGGCCCCAGCGCGAGAGCGCTCTGGGGCAACGACGGTGCGTTCCCGCTCCGCGACATGATGAAGCCCGGCGGCGTCATCGCCAACCGCTATCTCGAAGGTGTCAATGGACGCATGTCGAAGGCGGCCTCGGTGTACCTCAACACCGCGACGCTGCCACTCGACCGCAACTTCTCTTCGCAGGAAATGCTGCACCAGAAGAACTTCGACGCGTTCATGAACGCCCAGAAAGAACTGGAGCAGGACTCCAAGCAACTGCGGCGACTCGTGCCCGAATTAGCGGACACGATCGACGGTTCGCTGCAGCAGTTCGCGATGCGTGGCAAGCAGCTTGAGGCCGACCTCCAGCAGCGGATGCTCACCATCGCGCACGAAGCGCAGTCTCCGTACACGGTCGGAACGACCCGGTCACATGGCGAGCCGGACAGCAACTTCGGCACGATGGTCGAGTCGTACTCGTCGAGTCCAGGCAATCACCTCTTCATGAAGCCGGGGCAGGCGGCGATCGCGATCTCTTCTGGCAAGGGTGGGCTGGGCTACGTCCTGTCGCGTGACGAGGGCCGGAAGTATGTGGTCGACAAGTTGTCCGAATTGTCAGTCGCTGCGACGTCGACGGCATTCGACCCCGAGCACCCGGAGATGCACCCGGCAGCGCAGGCGTTGGACCTCTTCTTCGCCGTGGCTCGCGAGGCCGGGCCCGAGCGGGCGATCAACCTGCTGACCAAAATGGAGGACGAGGCACTCGCCACAGTGTTGACCATGGTGGCGTTCATGTACAACGATCCGGGGTTCGACGCGAAGACCGGCAACTTCGCCTACGAAGGGCAGGGATTTCAGAAGATCATCGGCCAGTTCGGACGCGAGGGTTCTGCTGGGCGGGTGCTTCGGCTCGCTTCCGACGTCCAGTTCGGCGCGTTCATGAACAGTGACCTCAATGGTGAGGAGTATGACGCTGGCTTCCACAAGGATGTCGCCGAGGTCCAACTGATGCAGGACCTCTACGGTGAGCAGGTCGGCGAGATCGCGATGACGAACCGCCCTCTCGTGTTGCGTGCCAAGGGTGCGATGATCGCAGCCATGCTGGAAGGTCCGTTCGAGATGGAGGCCACAGAGCGATACCAACTTGCGAAGAAGAAGGTGCAGAAGACCGGGCTCGGCCAGATGGAAGTCCTGAAGTCCCGCGAGTCGGGACGCACCTATGTCATCGACGCCGATCTCTTTGGCGTTCGTGGTCCATCACTGGACGCGGGGAGAGCGAGCGCCGAGCAGCTTGCCTTCCAGCGATCCATCGGCCCCGGCCAAGCCTTCCTGCCTGGGAAGCCGCCAGCGTTCGGCGTTCCGCACGAGCCCAAGAAACTTCTCTCCGACGTGGCCATCCCGCTCTACGAGTCCGACTTCGGTGGCGACGGACGAGTGGTCGGAGGCGCCAGGATGGGGGCGGCTGCTATCGACGCATTCGTGAAGGAAGGGCTCGAAGAGTACGGCGACGCATGGGACCAGGAAGAGCGGCGAAAGATGTTCGACTTCTACGGCCCGGACCCGGTCATCGTCGCGGTCCAGGGCAACAGCATCTTCGGTGAGTCAACAGCCTACTACCTCTGGCCGACCGACCCGGACGGGCAGAAGCGGTTCCGCGAGTGGGTCATGAACCCGGACAACAACGGGCTCCCGCACACAGCCCTCAACGTGACAAGCCGCGTCCGCCGCGAGATGGACGCCGTCCTCGCCGAGAAGAACCTTGAGGGCGAGCGGCTCGCCGATATTCTGCAGCCCCACTGATGCCGACCAACGACCAGATCAGCCTGACCGCGAACGCGCCGGACCTGCGAAGTCCCGACTACGCCGAGAACATCGCCGAGCAGTTCGGCGGGCTCGTGAGCGATCTCACCTTTCGCATCACGCCTGCGAAAGTTGCCGCGATGCAGAAGGCGCCGTCAGCGGTGCGGCTCACGATCGACGACAACAACAACCTGCGATTCAACTCGCCGGTCTACGGGCCGGGCCGCGTCGTCCAGGACCCGGTGTACCGCACAAGGTTCCTCGACGGCCCGGGCTTCGGCGACGTGTTCCAGGCCCAGGTGACCGACCTGCACTCGATCTCGAACCTCGCGACCGCGGCCGAGCGGACGATCGCCAGGCTCGGGACGATGCACGAAGACGTCGAGTGGACGAACACCATCAAGCCGATGCTGGTCGAGAAGTTGCCCGAGCGACTTGCGGCCTCCGGGCTCACGCCGATTCAGCAGGAAGCGGTCGTCGAACTGCTCGCCGAGTCGCTGAACCAAGAACGGTTCCTCGCGTTGCTCCCTTCCACGGTGCGGATGATCATGGCCGAGGAGACGCTGGCCGAGGCGAGCATGGGCTTGAGCATCGCCGCGGCGCTCCCGGTCGTCTTCCTCGACCCGGCGATGTATGTCGGCATGGGGCTCAGTCGCAGCGTGGCGAAGACGGGCATCCGAATTGCCGGTCGCCAGATCGTGCCCGCGTTCACGGTCGCCAAGACAGGCGGTCGGGTCGGGCTCTATTCAAGAACCCTGGCGAACCCAGCGAAGTTCGCGGCCGACCGGATCCGCGACACGGCCGCGCGAAACGTCATTGAGGGCTTCGGCATCTCCGCGTTGCAGGAGGGCGCACGAGTCATCCGCGACACGTCACTGACCGAGCGAGACGAGATCAGCCTCGGCCGTCACTTCATGGACCTCGCCGCGAACACGCTGCTCGACTCGTTTCTCCCGACCGTCGTCCGCAAGATGGCGACGCTCGTCGGCGTCACGCCGGTGGAGCGAGCGACCACCAAGGCGATGATCGAGTCGGTCGAGAAGATCACCGACTCGGCATCGACGCCCATCCGGTCGGTCCAAGAGGCCGTCACTCATGACATCGCGGGCGAGGTCAGCAACGCCGAGATGTGGCAGGGCGCCACCAGTGGGCGAGCGATCCGCGACATCGAACTCAACCGCTACGACATATACCGGACGCCCGCCCGCGGCGATGTCACGGCTGTCGAGTACACCGCGACCGGCGCTGTCGTCACGATGCACAACGCCGACAACGGCTGGTTCCGCGTCGAGGTCGGCGCGAGCGAGGCTGCTGGCCTGCGGGACCTGCAGACGAGAGCCGGATTCGTCGACCTGCAGGGGAACGCCCATGGTCCTCAGCCTGTCGACGTCGAGGGGCAGCCGCTGATCTCGGCGATCATCCGAGCCGACGACGTCACTGGCCTCGACAAGCAGCCGATCGTCATCAAGGGCCACGGTGACGAGTTTATGCTCACAATGAACCCCGACAACCACCCGTCGGACTTCCTCGCTGCCGCGGTCGCGAACGGGACTGACCCACTTCGGCGGCAGCAGTTGTTCCGCGCGTACCAGGCGACCCGACGTGACTATGGAGTCACCCTCGATGAGGTGGTTGCATTCGGCCGCGAGGTCATCGACGCGGAGGCGCGAATCGGCAGGAACGCCGACCGCCAGATCGCCCACGCACGGGCGAAACAATCAGCGGAGATGACCATCGAGGGCGAGACGGCCCCGTCGATCATCGAACGGGTGACGAGTTCGGACGCTGGCGACATCGTGGTCTTCAAGGACCGCGGCCCGGTCCGCGTGTCTGCAGACGACGCCGCCATCGCGTTGGAGAGGCTGGCGTCCGCCGAGGAGACTCGGGCGAGGGCGAGGCGGTCGCTCGAGAAGATGGGCGAGTCGCCGGAAGACGTTCCCACGCTGGTTCACCCGTCCGGCGCTGGCAGGCCCCACAACCTCCCGACTGGCGTCGAGCCCGTCCCAGAGATCCCCGGCGCCCTCCGCGTGGCCGACATGAGCGAGACGCGGGCGAGCGACACCGTGGACTTCGGTCGCGCCGACGTCATGCAGTCGATCTCGGTCCGCGACCTCGGCGTCATCGTCCGCGAGGTGCATTCGCCGATGGACGCGAGGATCACCGTCGAGTCCGCGGAGGCCATGGGCGGCCGCGGAATGAGCGACGCAGCGTATGATCTTCGCAACGAGTTCCATCCGGTCGACATGTTGAACATCGACGCCGGGCTTCACAACCTCGCCGTTGAGGAGCGGCTCACGCAAGTGATCGCCCTGGAGCAGGAGCTTGCGTCGACGACCGACGCGGTCAAGCGGAAGACGATCCAGGACGAGATCGACAGGATCACGACCGAGGTCGAGTTCATCGAGACGTCGACGAACTGGAAGCAGAACGAACTGATTCCGTTCCTGCAGAACACCTCCGCGGCCACGGCTGACGATGCCCGCGCCCTCATTGCGAAGATCCGGCATGACCGCGGCACGCACCTCTCGTCGATCGAGCGTGGTGCGACGGGTGAGCAGCTTGAATGGGACCACCTCTGGATCTCGCACTACGATAAACTCGAAGAGGCAGTGATGGCTCGCGGGGTCGCGCTGCTCGCCGAGATCGTCGGCAACGATGGGAGGATCATCAGTGACGCAGCTTCCACAAGCAGGCTCGCAGGAACGGCTGGCGAAGACATTGGGCTTGGCGCCATCTCTCGCGACGCGACACGCCGAAGACTTGGCGAAAGCCTTGGAATCCGACCAGATTACTCTCGATCCGCTGCCGGAGACGTCGGCGTCGCGGCCCCGCCGCGCCCGTCCACCCGAGACGTCGTCCGCACGTTCGACATTGACGAGGCAGCCTCAAGGGCAGGGATAAGCACGAGGCACGCCGCGGCGATCGTTGATACGGCGACAGGTGCGACGCGAGAGGTGAGCCCGCGAGAGTTCTCCTCAGCCATCCGCAGCAATTCGTTCGCCGCCACGCTCGATCAGCACACGCCTGGGCAGCTTAGCGGGAAGAAGTGGCGGCTGTTCGGACTGCCGCACACGAACGTGTTCTGGGCCCTGAATGAGATCGACTCCCACTGGGCGGCCGGGCTTCCAGGGGCACCGGCCGAGCTTCAGGGTCGCCATGTCAACGCCACCGGCGTCATGAACAATGACTCGATCCGGGGTGTTGCGACCCCCGCGTCGATGCTGTCATCGATTGAGAACGGTGCAACTGTTCTGGATGCCTACGATGTTGGCGGCTTCCTGCCCAACAGGTACGGGCGGTTCGGATGGAAGGAAGCGTACCGGACCAAGTACGACCCGTCGTTTCTTGGAGACACACCAGAGGCTCGTTTGGCGAAGCAGGCCGCGCTCGTTGCGGCTTGGGAAACGCAGGGCTTCAAACCGCAGTACGGCGCGGACGGGTTCCTCACGAATGGGCCCGACGTCGTCGTCATGACATGGAGAGGCTCCGATGCCGAGCGACAAGCAGCGCGCGCAACTTATCTTAGAACGGGGTCCGTTGACCAAGGCGGAGCTTCGGCAGCTTTCATCGAGCGGGCGGAAGGACTTCTTGCGGGTGATGTGGGCCGAGGCGGAGAAGCTGGGGGACGCGGAGTTCGCGAAGCAGTCGAAGGGCGACCTGCGGCGGCGGGCGATGGCGGAGTGGCTGACGTCACCGAAGGAGGACCCGGAGGATCGCTCGCTGGCGATGATCGGGCGGCCACTCGCACCGAGCAAGTAGTCGGCCGGAAGCTCGACAGCTACCTCCGCAGCCTGGACACGCTGTCGGCACGCAGCCTTGAGGTGCAACGTGAACTCGAGCAGATCCTCACCACGACTCCGCCACGCCCTGCCGACGCGGGCGGTGGTCGCCACACCAGGCGTAGCCGCACCCTCGACGAGTTAGACGTTGACATCAAACAGCACGACCGTGATCCGAACCTCGCGGCCGGGCGGTCAGCCTCGGGCCCGAAGCGGATGCGCGACGGGACGCGATACATCGACCAGCCCGCCGGTCCGCTCAGCCCCGAGGTGCAAGCGGCGAGGAGGGCACTCATTCAGGACGGCGACGGCGCCGCCGACTGGGACACCGCCACATCGGGCCTGAACCCCGAGCAGCTTGCCCGGGCGCTCGAAGTCAACCATGCCCGTGGCAAGGACGACATCAGATTCTCGCCCTACACCGACGACTATCTCCGCGACGCGCTCTCGCTCGGTGACGAGTTCCGTTACTGGTACGAGCGGTACGCCGAGATGTGGGAGTCCGCCGACGGCGTGTTGCGGAAGTTCTCCCCCGAGCTTCGCGAGGCATTCAACAACATCCTGGCGGCGACGTCGCAGCGGACGAAGGTGAAGGACAACTTCGACCGGACGCTCGCCATCATGAGCGAGGTGCTCCGCGACGTTGCTGTCGAGACTGACGTCATCAGCGTGAAGACCGTCGCCGACGCGTTGATGGGCCGAGTGAGCGCGGACTCGCGACTGAAGACAGGCTCGTTCCAGCAGACGTTCGCCTACCTCATGGGCATGATCGACCGGGCGCCCATGAGCACCAACGACGCGATCATCGCGGGCTCGCTCGGGCTTCGTACATCCGCGTTCGCAGACGGCGTGCTCTATGAGGCGGCCTCGCGGTACTTCATCCAGTTGTCGAAGACGATCAACTCGCGGCTCAATCCCGGCGAGGAGTTGTACACGCCGTGGCAGATCCAGGCTCTGGTCTGGACGCTGCGTCAGAAGGAGCGGGAGCGTTCCACCTACAACAACGCGTTCGACGAGATCATCGTCAAGCTGGAGAAGGCGGGCGCGGTCCTGCCCATCGACGAGAACGGCATCAAGTACATGACGCCGGACACGCTGAAGCAGTACGACGTCAGTGGGATCATCCGCCCGTCGGTCGGGCTCCACAAGCAGTCGATGATCGCGGAGGTCACCGCGGGCCACTTCAGCTACGAGATGTCGCGGGCCGAGACGATCGCCGCTGACATGATGGACCTCGTCGACGTCGACCCGAAGCTCGAGAACTACATCTTCCTCGGCGTCGGCCGACAGAAGGGCGAACTCGTCAGCGCCCAGGCGACGCTGGAAAAGTACAAGATTCAGGCAGGTCTGCAGTTCGTGCAGACGCGGCCGAAGCACGGGCAGCCCGGCGCCCAGTTCTATCAGCACGCGTTCGAGCGAGAGACAGCCGAGGTCACCGCGTACAACGCGGACCCGGCGAACACGAAGAAGCGGAAGCTTCCGAAGAAGCCGAAGAAGGGCGAGCCGAAGCCGGGGCAGGAGAGGTCGGCGAATATCTCAACCGAGATCGCGGCTGCCATCACCGGCAAGCAGGTCCAGTACAACGCCAAGTACGAGACGATCATCGACAGTGGCGATGGCATCATCCTCCGCCGCGTCGAGTCACCGACCGCGCAGGTTGCAGACTTCGAGGGCCCGTCGGTCACAACGGCGACCAACGGCGACAACGTCCTCCGCGCACCGCTCTGGCTCATGGAGCCGCACGAGCGTCGCCTCTGGCTTGCGACATTCACCACGTTGTACGGCAAGCCCGAGGCATCGGCCGCGAGGTACACCGGCCTCGAACTCGAGGCCGAGCTTCCCACGGGCATGGTCGAGGTCACGTCGATCCGGGTGCCGGATCAGCACGTCGGCCAGCTTACGGCGAGAAAGGTGGCGCAGCTTCTCCCCGGCGACCACGTCGTGACGACACGCGTGTTGCCTGACGGCACGCACTTCGGCATTCGCGCAGACGCTGACGGGAACATGCCCAGCCATGACGTGATGGAAGCAGCCGTCCGAGAAGCGACCGGCGTTGCCGACGACGGCACCCCGCTCAAGGCGTGGCGGTACGGGATGGAGCAGGAGAGCGTAAGCGGCGCCGAAGCCGGACCGATGATCGAGGAGTTCCTTGGGGAAATGCTCGAACTGGAGTCCAAGGCGTCGTGGTACACTGAACTGGAACTCAAGACACTGAGTAAGGTCGCGAAGACCGAAGACGCCCGACGCGCGTTCCTGCGCGAGGGCTTCGACTCGATCAATCAGGAGGTGCTCAATGGCATTAGCGTGGCAGAAACCAAGCGACTCGGGTCCATTCTCAATCGGTCAAGATTCGCTGGTTACGTTAGCAGCCTCGAACAGGGCGCCGAAGCGCTCCGAGGAATCGACGCGAAGGTCCGCGAGTGGTCCGACCTCAACGCCCCCCGCGCCGAAAGAGCCCGCGCCAAGCGACTCAAGCGAAACGCCGACGCCTCCGCCGACGGAGTGACGCTGCCGCCGCGGCCAGGTCGCGAGGTGATCGTCTCAAAAAATGCAACTCGCCGCCCGGTGTTCAATGAAGAGGGGCTGGTCATCCTTGGGGACAGGACTGGCAAGCGGCATCCTGTCGCCGTCGCCACCGCGACAGAGTACGGTGTCACTTTCAAAACCGGACAGCCGGTTGAGTTCACCTACATGCGGAACATGGAGGCGGCCCCGAAGCTCACGCGCGGGGGTAGCCGTGGTGAGCCCGACCCGTTCCAGCAGAAGATCGAGCCCGCGGGCCGGTACATGATCGCCGCGTCCGAAGCGACTGCGGAGAAGCGGCCGAAGAACTGGGCCACGGGGAAGCAGCGGTTCGAGAACCCACTCGTCATCCACTGGAACTCGGCCAAAGATGGCGGCTACGACGAGGGCTCATGGAAGCGATTGCTCTGGGATCGGTACGGACACAAGAGCGGGAAGGCGCTCACTGACGCGATCCGGCGTGATGGCTTCGATGGCATCGTCACGGTGCGCGACGGCTCGACGTCAGAGATTGTCGACATCGGCCCCCGTCAGACCACGACTCGGGTCACGCTGCCGCCCGCGCCAACCGAGGGCCCAGGCGGCGTGCCGGTCCCCCGGAACCTGAGCGCCTCGCTGGAGGCCCGCGGGGTAACCCTGGCGAATGCCGAGGTCGTGCCATCGACCGCGGCGGGCGTGGCTCGCGCCGTCGAACTGGAGCGGCTCGCCCTGAGTGCGACGTCGATCGAGGGGGACATCCCCGGCCAGCGACCCGGCCGCCTCTGGACCAACCGGCTCGGCGAGGTCGTCGCGTACCGGCCGCCCGGCACGACCTGGGGGAAGGCGGTCCCTGCCGATCTGCCGGACGTGGTGAAGCGGATCAGGCAGCGTGAGGAGCGGCTCGGCCAGCTTGCCGCTGCGGACTACCCCATTGAGGCTGGCTGGGAGGGCAGGAGCGTCACCGTGCTGGGCTCAGCGGTCGAGGAGGGCCTCGCACGCGGCGTTATGAGGACGAAGCCCAGAGACGCTCTGAAGAGCCGTGACTTCGGCCGTGTCGTCGTGAAGTCGACCAGCGGCTACGAGTACGTCGTCCAGTCCGACAGCCTCGCGATACCCGAGTTCACCGCCGCGCCGCTGGACCAGCCCACCGGCCCCACACTCCCGCCGATCGTGCGTGACCCCGATCCGCCGCCGCCGCCGGACGTCGACCCGGGCGTCCACATCCCGACGAAGATCCAGGACGGTCGGGACATCCTGATGGGCGCGAGCGTGAACATCGGCGACCGGAACGTGGTCCCCAAGGGCGGCGCGGGCGGGCTGGCCTCGCTCTTCAACGTCTCCACGAACCGACTCGCCGAGACGCTCAACAAGATCTTCGTGGGTCGGCGACTTCAGCTTTCAAGGCTCGGCGACAGCCCGAGCCCCGGCGTGAAGCTGATCGCCCACCACATGATGAACAACATCACCGGCCACTACCAAGGGGTGATCGACGGCCGAATCCAAGGCACCGACAGCCTCGAGACGGTCATGGACACGGTCGGCGCGATGACCGACCCGATGTACCGCCAGCTTCTGGTGGAGGCCGCCACGCTCAGCCGGGCCGACCTGACGAAGGGTCCGGGGCTCACGCGTCGGCAGACGATGGAGATCGTGCCGCTCCTCCAGCGATCAGACAAGACGATCACCCACCGCATCGACGTGCTCAGTGACCTTGCCGAGAAGGCCCGCCTCCGGGCCGAATCCATCGACGACGCGAACTTCCTTGAGTCGTACCGCACGCTCGAGCCCGCCGACCGTGCCGAGATCGACGCCCAGCTTCAGGGCATCGGGCACACGGCAGACACGATCGCCCCGGTGATCGACCGCCTGCTGCAGGTTCGCCGCCTCGGCGAGGGCTCGCGGTCGGCGACGAACACCTACTTCGCCACGATGATGGATCAGCTTGCGGTCTTCCGCCTCCGCGACAACGTGGACATGCAGGCGATCGTCGACGTTGCGCACGCGTTCAGCGGCAGGGAGGGTGACGCGCCGAACTGGCGGGCGAGCACACCCGAGGAAATCTCCAAGCTGCTGAACGGCGAACTGAAGCTCGGTCAGTACCTGCCGGACGGCTGGCATGCGAGGGCGATGGCCGACGAGGCATTCGCGGCCCACCAGGCCGACGTCCTCAAGACGATCGTCAACCGCGAGATGCTCGGGCATGCCGGTCGCCAGCACGCGCCAGCGCTGCTCGCCGTCCGCGGCGCCGACGGCCGCGGCGTCTTCAACGCCGACTACCAGTTGGGCATCAGCCGGTTCCGCACCCTCGTTCGGAAGATTGCCGCCCTGGAGAAGCTCCGCATCATCGAGAAGACGATGAAGGAGAACGGCTATCTGGTCGACGAGATCGAGCCGAAATACTGGGCACCGAAGATCACCACAGCCCGGTTCACGAGCCGGATCGAGGCGGGGCTCGGCAACGAGATCCGCGCACGCGTCGACAAGATCCGCGAGGCGATCTCCCAAGAGCGGGTGATGATCGACCCGAAGCTTCACAAGCGACACGAGTCTCACCAGAAGATGGCGGCCGAGCAGCTTCTGAAATGGGCTGGCGTCGAAGGTCAGTCGACCGTCTACGGCCGCGAGTGGGTCGAGGTGACCCAGGACATCGCTCGCGCCGCCCTGCTCGGCGGCGTGCAGGTCGCGCAGGCTGCCGACTTCGGTGCCTTCGTTGCGATGGCGATCGCCGCGGGCCATGAGGGCGCGGTGCCGACCCTGCTCGGCGCGATGAAGGCGATGGCCCGCGACTTCCGCAGGCTGGTTGCTGACCCCGCCGCCTTGGGCGATGCCATGCCCACGCTCCGGCTGATGGAGCTTCTCCTGGAGGGCCAGCACGGCCAGAACGCCCGCCTGCTTCAGGAGCACGGCTCCGCCGGGTACGGGCTGGCCCAGATGGAGCGGATCGAGGGCGCGTTCGATGCCGACCATGCGTCAAAGGGGCTTCTTCACTGGGCCGGGTCGAACTCGCGACGGCTCACTCGCTCAGCCGCGAACCTCACCACGATCGGCACGATGGCGCTCACCAGGCGGAACCGCCACTGGATCTACGAGCACCACCGCATGGTGTCGATCAACCTCATTCCGAAGATCTCCGAGGCCCTGAAGAGGGGGAACCTCGAAGAGGCGATGCAGGCGCCGGGCGTCGACCGGACGATCGCGTTGTCGATCCTCGACTCGATGCCGCACGATGACATTCACAACCTCGCCGACCTGATCCAGAACGACAAGCTCTTCACACCGGTCGGACGCGATGGCGAGATCTACTACCTCCCGACAGGCATGGCAGCACTCTCGGCCGATCCAGAAGTGCAGCAGGTTGCCAAGAAGCTGGCGATCTCTCGTGCTGGCGGCGAGGCTGTTGAGACGCTCGACCCGACCACGCTCGCGAACTTCACCACGACGGTGCAGAACGAGAACTCGCTGCAGTCCTACGCGAAGTGGCTGAACAACTCGATCAAGGACCGGATCGTCACGCCCCAGTCTGGCTCCCGGTTCGCGGGCGCCGATCAGACCGGCATCAACAAGCTTGCCGGGTTCCTGTATTCGTTCATCGCCGCGTACGAGAACCTCGCCCTGAAGACAACGCGAACAAGTGCTCGCGAGGGCGTCGCGTTGTACTCGTCGATGGCGGCGATGAGCATCGCTGTCTGGGCGATCCGCGGCCTGATCAAGGGTGACTTCGACGAGCGGTACGAGAAGGCCCGGAAGGACCCCTACCGCTGGATGTTCGACCGCTTCGCATGGGGCGGCGGGCTCGGCATGATCGGCGAGGAGGTCGCGGGCAACTTGTACAACTTCGCCTCCGAGACGCGGCGTGACCGGATCCGGGCCGGAATGGGCGGGACCGGCCTGAGCCTGCCGATCATGGCTGGCATCGAGGAGACACACAAGGGGCTGGCGACGCTCTGGTCGTCCGCCGCGGGCGGCGGCGTCTCCGAGGACGAGTTCAAGCGGATGTGGGCGACATTCTCGTTCACCTCGGCCGTTCCGTACCAGGCTGTCGGCCGGGCCCTGCAGCAACTGCAGGTGCCTGGGTACGATGATGCACACCCGCTCCGAGACATGGCGATGCAGTCCGATCTCTTCACCGTCCGTCGTGGTCGATCCCGCGGGACACAACAGCGGCAGCCCGTCCGATTCTGAGGTGACCGATGGCATGGACTCCCTGCATCACGCACACGCTTTATGAGATCAGCACCGACACGCCCTCGTCGTCGCAGTTCACCTACCCGTGGGACATGGAGATCAACGCGACGGACGTCGTCGTGCAGGTTCTCGAGCCAACATCATCGGCGTGGCGAACCCTTGTGGAGACGGCCGAGTTCGTCAACTTCCCATCGCTCCAATACATGACGTTCATCACGACGTCATACGACCCGCCGGATGGCACGCTCGTCAGCATCTCCCGGTCGACCGACTGCGCGATCCGCGTCGACTACCAAGGCGGATCGACGATCACCGAGGCCAACCTCGACGGCGACAAGGACCAGCAGTGGTATCTCCTGCAGGAACTGCTCGACGTCGTCGGCACGTTCACCACCGACGGGAAGGTGATGCGGCTCGATCCTTCGTGCAGCTATTGGGAAGGGCAGACGTACGAGATCCGCAACATCGCAGCAGCGACGCTGGCGGACTCCGCCGTTACGCTCGCGCAGTTGGAAGCATTGCTCGCTGGCGGCGAAGCAATCAACATCGGAACGATCTCCACATTCACATGGACCGTCGGATCGCCGCCCGAAGACGGCTACGAACTGGTCGACTGGAACAACCTCGCGAAGTCGAACGTCTGGATCTCGATCGACGGCATCTCAGTCCAGACCGGCGACTACGAGGTCTACCAGTCTGACGACTCCGGCTACCCAGTCGGGTTCAGCTTCGACGTGATCGTCTTCGACGCTCCACTCGTTACGGGGCAGAAGATCGAGGCACGCATCATCGCAGGGTCCATCGTCGGCTCGATCGCGTCGAACACCGTCGGCGGGTCGTCCATCCAGGACTGCGCCATCGCGTTGCGACACCTCTGTTTTCCCGACTCGACATACTCGTTCGATGTCGACAACCCGACGACGTCGCGACGCAGGCTGGTCTTCAACAAGTCTACCGGCGTCTCGTCGCTCATCGACGACCTGGAGTTCTACCCGGACCGTGCGAATCCGGTGACCACCGTCTACGACGACGCCGAGGCATGGCTCGCATCACGCCGACTCTCGCACCATCTCAACACGGTTGCCAGCCCGTTTGTCAACCAGACGCTCTACGTCGCGGCGGACCAGCCGATCGTATTCGTTGCGAACAACGGCGTCGTCTCGGGACTCCGGCTCCCGATCGCGAACCAGGAGGCCGCGAACAAGCAGTACGTCGACGAGGAGGTCGGCGCAGCGCTCGGCAACCTCGGCACGCCTGCGTTCCGACAGAGCTATAGCGACCGCCTGACGCTCAACGGCGCCAATGCAGTCCTGAACCACGACTGGAACATCGTCACCAACTTCCGGCCCGACGCGCTCTGGATCACGCTCACTGGCGCGTCAATCCTCGGCGGCAACAACCTCGCCCCTGGCTACGTCTACATGAACCAGGAGAACTTCTTCGGGATGTTCCATGAGCCCGAGCACGACTTCTGGAACCTCGTGAGCACCTTCAACTGCTACTCGGGCGGCGCGACCGGCGGCGGGCTTACCCCGGTCTGGGATGGCGGAACACCGGCGACACTCCTCCTTTCGGACACCGGGTTCACCTTCACGGTGACCGCGTTGCCGAGCGTGATCGTCGTATCCAACGTCTGGGGCCTCAACTACCTCGCGGTGAAACGATGACACAACTGCCGACCAACCCTGCCACGACGCTCGTTCGCACCCCGAACCTTGCGAACGCGGCCCTCTCCGACGTGATCATGGTGCATCTGCCCGCGCCGATCGCTGGCGACTACGAGTACCTGCTCGCCAAGGCGCCGTGGCCGTTGCTCGTCCTCGGCGCGTCGGTGAAGACGTTGTATGGAACGTGCGACTGCCAGCTTCTCATCAACGACCTGGAGCCCGGCATCTATGTTGAAGTCGGCAACTCCCATGGGCTGGTGAACTCCAATGGATCGTGGCGCGCCACGGACGGCGCGTTTGCTGACTACGACGCACCCGGAACAACGATGACGACCGGGGCGGACGGGAACTACGTTGAGACGGGACAGCCGCTGAAGTTCAAGATCCTTGACCTCGTGTCGACGACGATCGAGGATCTCTTCCTGCAGGTGCTCGTCCAGCGATACCGCGCGGTGCAGTGAGCCCATGCTCTACCAGAACATGATCCGCGGACGTGACCCAGCAGCGCCTTCCGGCATGGCGCCGCTGCCGTGCATCCGCATCAACACTGACCAGTTCGGGCTCACGACCAACATTATCGACCTGACGATGGACTTCGAAGAGGCGGGCCACCCTGGCGACCCGGTGATCATCATCGGCCAGACGAGCGGCGCGACGGGGCGGTTCACCTCGTTCATCTACCAGACGCTTGACCCGGGCAACTTTCAGCAGTTCCTCGTACTGTCGAATTGGTCCTCGCTCTTCATCGCCGGGGAGAACCTCTTGTGGTTCAACGTGTCGACCAGCGTCGCCGACTCGGGGATCAATGTCGGCGACCCGCCGCGTCAGGTCGGCGTCGACTGCGACACGGGCATGTGTCCAGACCTCGGATCTGGCGGGACCTACTGCTCGATGATCGAGGACCCGGAATACACCTACACAGGCGGCACGCCGGACGACCCGGATCCATTCCCATACGCCACATGCCTGCCGTACCCCGGCCCCAACTGCGAGCCGATGCGTGGGCCGATGTCGTGCCCGGTATTTCCCTGGGCGGACCCGACGGTCGACTTGACTCCCGACATGTGCTGGCGAGGGGGGCTGAGCGCGGCGAACCAGGCCGCGCATCTTCACCGCCCGAACACGAAGATCGGCGTGCCGATGCCCGCGATCGCAGCGACTGCTCGAGGCATGACGCTTGTCCTTCCGCTCGACGAGCCGTACGCGTCAACCGTCGAGAGTGTCGGGCTCGACAGCGGCGCGATCTACTATTCGAAGCACCGTCGTGGCCAGGCATGGAAGATCACTGAGACGTTCGAGGACTCAAGCGGAAAACTCTTCCGGTTCGAGATCGTCTCCGGCGTGTTGCAGGTCTTGCCTGGAGAGACGTTCTGGTGCGACCAGCTTCCCCAGCCCGCCTCGCCGCCGTACAACGCCAACGTGAAGTGCCGGTGCCCGCTGGAGTACCAGGATGTCGTTCACGCCAGCACCCCGAAGGCCGCGTGGATCAAGCTCGCCGACTTCTCAGAAGACTACGGCCCCTAGCCTTGCGACTGCGTGATGAAGCCACGGGGCAGCCCAGTCTCACCGAACAGGGCGACAGTGACCGACCGCTTCTCTTTCGCCTGCGGCTCTCGCATCGGAACAGCCTTGCCGACAACAGTGTCCAGCACAAGCTTCGCCGCGGCGGTGTCGCCATCTTCGATAGCCTTGCTAGCCTGCTTGCGTATGACCTTCTTGATCTGCAGCGGCGTGAGCGATCTCTCGGCGGCAGTGATGTTCCGCTCGCGTAACGACGCCGATCCGCCGTCTTGCGTGATCTCGCCCGGCCCCGGCGCGGGAGAAAGCTCCGATTGACCCGGCAGCGTGGCCCTGATGAGTTCTGTCGCATCAACAACTCGGCTCTCTTTTGATTCCATCGAGGATCTCCGTCTGTATGTCGCGGCCGACTTCAAGCGGTACGTCACCTACCGGTGCGACATGGAGGGGCACGAGCCAGAACCGTTCCAGTTCGTGATGGCGGACTTCCTCCAGGGCGCGACGCCGGACTGGGACACGCGAAAGAAGTGTATCCTCGGCTTCCGCGGATCCGCGAAGACGACCGCCGTTCGCTGGTACTGCGAGTGGCGATACCTCCGCGTGCCGCACACCCAGATCATCGTCCACTCGTCGACCGATGCGCTCGCTGGCGAGTTCACGAAGGCCGTGCTCCAGGTCATCCGAGACGACCGGCTCTTCGAGCACCTGCGACCGAAGGGGCAGGTTGGCACACTCTCGTTCACCCTCGGCGGCGTGCGGCTCGAGAAGGGGTACTCGATGCGGTGCGCGGGGATCAACACCGCCGTCACCGGTCAGCGGGCCCACTTGTATGTCTTCGACGACCCCGAGCCTGACAACCAGCCCGAGGCGTACCGCAACCGCATCGTCGCCGCGTT
>Ga0307379_10006203_pt1 | contig 16496 bp, 25 predicted proteins | sample UN2MG_FD_202237 | JGI IMG/M metagenome (GOLD analysis project Ga0307379, IMG submission 202237) | Soil microbial communities from Risofladan, Vaasa, Finland - UN-2 | ecosystem: Environmental > Terrestrial > Soil > Coastal area > Acid sulfate soil | place: Finland: Risofladan, Vaasa | collected... | reverse complement strand
GAAAGCATCATTGTTATTGCATGTCATATTTGACACAAAAGATATAATCTGACCTAATCTAAAATCAGGATGTGCTTTCCAAAAAAGTTCTAACAAATGTAATACTCTATCAATACGACTTATTTCTCTCATGTTTTCCTTTATAAAATCTCGTTTAAATCTTTCTTTCGGATATTTAAACCTTCCGCTTGTGTGTTTAAACCATACATGTTTTTTAGATTGCCTTAATACTTCTACAACTTTACTTTTTTGGCTTATTGCCCTATAAAATCCAAGTTTTATGTTTTCCATAGTGCTGATGGCGAGATTCGAACTCGCATGCCATTTATGACGTATGCTCTTAAGGCATATGTGTAAACCAATTCCACCACATCAGCAAATTATGTTTTCTGTCTTCTCCACGAAGTAGTCATACTATGACAATTTGGACATAAGAGCTCTAGATTAGATAAATTATTATTAACAGAGTTTCCATCTTTATGATGTAGTTCCAGAGAAATTGGAAATCCCATCCACTCGTTATTGCCGCAATTTTCGCATATTCTACCCCGTTCTTTAATTAAATTTAACTTCAAATTTGAAGATTTCTTATAATCTTTATAGTCCTTTAATCTCTTTCCTTTACTCCAAATCTTTCCTGTAAAATGGGATGTATCTAAATCTAAAATAGCTATCTTTCGTTTAATATTGTTATAATTTCCTCCCGCTTTTACTAAACCTAAGTCTTGTAAAACTCCGGCTATACTAAAATTATTTTTTACCGCATTTTTTATGTCTTCGTTTGTATAATTCTTTCTAAAAGTCATTTTCCTTTTTCTTTTTTTAATTTTATTTACTAATTTAAATATATTGCACTTACATAATCTGAATTTTTATACCACTTCGCTTTTTTTGGACACGAAAAAACATGAAACACATGTCCACGAATTTCAAGGTAGCAATAGGGGAACTTAAAACTACAACGTGGTGCAGGTTCTGCTAATAACTCAAAGTCTTCGCCATACATAAGTTCTTCAAATGATACCTGTATTTCCATAAATAACCATCCTTTAACAGCAAAAGCTGTCAGCAAGTGTCTTGGGTATATTTTTTTATTATGGGCGCTAGAGGACTTGAACCCCTAACGGTAGAGAACATTAACTTAGCTATTGTAAGCAAGTGCTACTATTTTAATTAAACTAAGCGCCCACAAGTGCCGCGAGAGAGATTCGAACTCTCAAATAACAAGGTTTGAGCTTGTCGTGTCTGCCGATTGCACCACCGCAGCAAGTATCTTTATTCTTTCATTCTAACTAATTTCTCCAATTCTTGTACTACCCAAAGTGCTCGTCCAAGAGCTTTTGATAGCTCGTCTGCGAGATTTTGGTCTAATTCGGAGAGGCGGTCATAATTTGACACATCCATATCCTCTAAATCCAGTTCCAGTTCTTCTAATTCATTATAGCTTACGTTCATCTTATCTCCTTGTTAATTTATATACTAATTATACAACATATTTTTAAATTTGTCAAGTGCTTCCTGCGGGAATCGAACCCGCATGCCATGCTTGAGAAGCATGTATGCTAACCGTTACATTAAGGAAGCCTGCCCAGCTATTCTTTTATATACATATAATTATATCACACATTTCCGTATGTGTCAAGGGTTGATTCAACAAGACCCCAGTCAATGTTTCCACCAGTTCTATCAATAATACAGTTATATGCTTTTCCTGTATTTAAAATTGTAACCGGGAGCCCAACAGATGTCTCTATCTTATCAATTAACTTCATTACTTTTGGTGTAATTTTATTTACATCTTTAATATTTTTCATTTGGGAATCGTAGTGGTCACAAAAGGTGAGTGCAATTTGTGTTGCTCCGTTTACTTCTACCGCATAATTTAGCATGTCAAAATTAATTCCTTCTGCTTTTCTTCTTGTTTTTCCACCAATCGAACTTGGCTCAGCAATCCCGTTAGAAATAATCTCGCTAACAGATAGTTCTCTTGAACCCATATCCCCAGCCCCCTCACGGGTAGGCATTGTCTTTACAACTAATACTACTTCTTTTATATTTTTCCAATTTAGCAAAACATCATCTGCGGCAGCCATACTGGTTATATTGTCCGAAGTTGTATTTGGATAATCATCACTCAAAGCTAAAGAAAGAAATGTTCCTTGTGAAGATTCTATAACTACAACTCTGCTCTTAGCTTTACTGTTAATTTCAGAACTACAATCGGTTATATAATCTTTTAATATATCAATATCCCGCGCTTGTTTTGCTTTTCGCAAAATAAAATCTGCTCTACAATAACCAGTTCCGCTGAAAGTTGAACCAATAGATGCCATTCCTTTACTATTTTCTTCGGCTTCAATGTGTTCTTTCGTAATAATAGGACAGCGATAGTCTATTTTTACACGGTTATATAAGTTATATCTTTTGATTTCGTGCATTAATTTAACAGGGTCAACCGCTACACCAGAACCAACACGAATCTCAACACTCGGATTAAAAATCCATCCTAAAGCTAATTGATTTGTCTTTAAATATGTTTTTTCATCTTTTAAAAATATACCATGTTCTGCGTTACTACCAGTACCAGCTCGGCATATAAGGTATGCGTTTTCTCTTGCTGATAAATAAGCACTTACTACTCCTTTTCCCTCATCCCCCCATTGTCCTCCAACAATAATATAAGCTCCGTTGTTCATTTCACCTTTTCTTTTGTTTTATAAATCTTTAATAGAATTTTTCCCTGCCAGAATAAAACTACCGTGTTCTTTTATTTCAGTAATATTCCTTGCATTAAGATAAGTTGCGGCAGATTTAATTCCCCATGAAAATTCATCAACAAATTGCTTAAGAAACATTGTTTTTGAGATATTTTTTTCAATACCCTCTATAGACTTTATTTGTGTAAAATCCATTTCTTCCTGTAATTTTTTGCTCGCCATCCCGTAAATAGTTCCGTCAGACGAACTTTCAAATGTTTTACCAAACAGGCTTCCAATCATAATAACATGAGCGCCAGCAACAAATGCTTTTACAGCATCACCACTATTTTTAATTCCTCCATCTGCCACAATGTATGCGGTTGAACAGGCTGAGCAATCATTTATGCTGGTTATTTGAGGAACACCTATTCCAGTAACATTTCGAGTAGAGCATAGAGTACCACATCCAATTCCAACTCTAACTAAATCAACACCAGCGTTTTCTAAATCTATAATTCCTTCTAAGGTAGCTACATTACCAGACATTAAAAGAGTAGGTAATTTATGTTTTATAATATAATTTTTTATAGTTGCACAGGTATTTAATAAAGCTTTTGTGTATCCGTTGGCTACGTCTACACATAATATTTTGGGAATATATCCTAGCAGCCATTGAAAATCATCTTTCAATCCCATAGAAAGACCAAAATTACTAACATAAGCTATTTTATTAAGCTCGCTTTCCCATTCAGACATGTCGTTAAAGAATCTCGGTAGAATTGCAATCCCTCCCAATTCAGACAAAGCAGATGCAAAATCAGCATCCACAATTCCCCTCATTGGACTTCCGATAACAGGAAAACTTAGGGTTAATGCGCCCGATAATTTTACTGATATATCTACATCATTTCGGGAATTTAACGATGAATGTATTGGCTTAATTAAAACATCATCAAAATCTAATCCTTGCTCGTTTTCAAAGTTCATTTTTCTCTGTTCCTTGTCATTTTTTTATTGTTTTAAACTTCTTTTAAAACTATCATTTTATACTACTCTTTTTTCCCAATTGTAAATGAAATTTCTTCTGGAAGTTCTAAAGAAAAAACAAAATCAGCGTTACATTTTGGACAAAACTTATACATATCATCCAAAAATGCAATCTCAATCTCGGTGTTACAATAAGGACATGTAACAATTCCCGACCATTCAACTTTTCCTTTTGCTTTTGCTTTTGCTTTTGGTGCATTCATTTTCATTTAAAACTCCTTTATGTTAGCGGGAAGTGCTGGATTCGAACCAGCGTGCCTATTAAGGCAACTTATTTTCAAGACAAGCACAATAATCCATCTCTGTCAACTTCCCGTAAAAACTGCTGTTCAGGTCGCTCGGCTATGATATGACGACACCGATTGTCTCTTATGAGCATCTGTTCGGTCAACACAAACCTATCATCTACGCCCTTTGTTCACGTACCGCCCTCAATGCAGCAGTTGTTACCAAGTGTGTAGCCTAGTTTTTACCCTTTTATTAGCTATACATGTTATCCCTGCTGAAAGTTATCCACCGAAGGGTACAGGGACAGTACGCCCTGAGGGACTCGAACCCTCATGACTCTAGTATGTAAAACTAGCGCTTGACCAATTAAGCTACGGGCGTAAATTGAGCCTTTTTATATCATGCTCAGGATAACCCCGCGTCGCTTAGTTCAAGCGTCACGGGCTCCACCGATTTTTTATGGAAATCGGAAACCGCAATCTTCAATCGTCTCCTCTATATCTTCTTCTGTTGTTAAAATTCTTCTTTCATTTCTATGTAATCTGTTTTCCCTGCACCAAGGGCAGGAGCCCCCGGGTCTACATGTTCTGTCAAATATTCCTGACCTATAATATGGTTTCCTATGTTCTTTTCCGTGTTCTATAGCTTTTTCAAGGCTCACAGATTTCTCCTTTTATTGAATTACAGCATATAATTATACCACATAATTATGTTTTTGTCAAGGGTTAATTATCTTGCTTTTGCTTCGTGATTTTCCATACAACGCACACAAAGAGCAGCAATTTTTCTGACTTCCTCGAGTGCCATATCATCACCAATATATTGTGTCCACGCCATTACAGCGCTGTGAACATATGCATTAAGCAATAGTATCTCTTCTCCGGCAGTTCTTTGCCCGGGGGATTGCTCTCTTCTATCCTGATGCTCTCGTTCTCCGTCAATTAGTTTGTAAACGTCTTTTCTATCCAATTTATTTTCCTTCTCTCTATTTTTTTATATTATATCCGTACTTGGGTAATTTAGAATCTCTTCGTTTATTTATCAAAATTATCACATATTCCATTACGACGTACTTCGTGGCTTCCTTTCCACTTCTCGAATTCCCAATCATCCGGGGAAAGTACAGAATTATGAGACAATAATTTGTAGCTTTCATTCGAATGCGTTTTGTCAAAAATACAATAGATTGATACACCTTCCCAATCAGCATCAACAATCGCATGTTTGCACAAAAAACAACCATCAAGTTCTCTATAGTTTTTCATATTTATTTTGTCCTCAACTCATAATAAAATTCATGTTTTATGTAGTGCTTGTTTTCTCTTGTTCAATAAATTCAATATACCAACTGGGCAATATTAAGATAAGCTCATACATGTTATAGTCTGTCTCTTTAAGTCTATCTGCAAAAACAATTCCCTCTTGATTTCTTTCAAATACAGTAGTATTTTTTTCTGGATAGTCTTTTCTGAACTTACCAAGATACATTGACCATGCTTCAAAAGCATCTGCAAACTTCGAATATCCTTTATCACAAACAATTAGCGAACCCCCATCTCCGCTACTTGCTACCATAAAATCGTGAGCAAGTTGAAATAAATTATATAAATTTTCTATTCCTGTTTTCATTTTTTCCTTATAAAATTAACGTTTTATTTTATTAAAAGTGACACATTTTTTTAACAAACTCATTCTCTTTGTTTATGGGATGTACCGAAAGAGATTGCATATAATTAAACATATTCTCTTGATATTTTTCTTTACAATCCGCAATCTTTTTATTCCAAATATCAATTTCATCGTACCAGTTTGGTGCTGCTTTTTTTAGAATATCAAAATATCCAAAGTCAGGAGACCTAAATTTTATTTGAGGATGGCTGTCAAGATAACTTTCAACTGCACAATGGCAACACTCTACAAACAATATATACTTATCAAGTGTTTTTTTGTCTAAAATATCGGAAAAAGTTTCAATATCTAATAAATCTAAAGACAGTCCATATTTCCATGCATTCTTTGATATCATTTTTCTCCTTATAAAAACCAATCCTTATGCCAATAAATGTGATAAACTTCACCATCTAACTTGTGGACTGTACCAATAAATACCATACCGTCAGCCAAGGATACTTCAAAACCAGTTGGAATTACAAGAAATATGGCATCCACATCCCCGTAATCTTTGTGAGAATCATCAATCTCTGCCCACACAAACAATTTTCCATTTTGTTCAGCTACAGAAATAGGTTTACGAATTTTAGGCATCTCTATTGAAGATACAATGCCTTTTATTTCCCTTGTTCCTTCAAGAGTATTTGATATATATACTTTACCATTTTCTACAAGTTCATATTTAAAAATTTTCATTCATCGTATCCTTCCTTAAACCTTATAAAACACGCATTTTAAATTTTACGAAACAAGCGTGCTGTCACTAGTCCAAAAAAAAAGCCAAAAATAAACATAAAATCAGAAACCTGTTTGCACACCCTTGCTATTTCATCTATAGAACTAATAATTTCTTCCATAATTCCTTCTTAAAATCCTGTGCCTACGATTGATGTTCCTGCGCTTGATGTCCAACAGGCTGTCATTACACTTGCAGTTGTTCCCATAGCCTGTGCTACAGAATAATAGCTTGTTGTTGCTGTACTCATTGTAGCACTTGATACCATTATATTAATATAATTTCTGCTATCCCACCTTCTATCCGTTATTGTACCATCGGTAACATATCTACAATGTTCATGCCCACATTTAGGACAATTTAAAACGTGCCTACCATCTAAAGATTTGTCAATATCAAATTGAACATATGTACTACAATTATGACAAAAAATTTCTTGTCTTTCAACAAAAGTTTTCATAATTTTTTCTCAACCTCTTGCCTTATATTACTGGTAATTTTTTTAGATAAACGTCTCCATGCTGGATGCGGAGCAAATATTATGGGTATGCTTGTTTCTAAATTTCTGATAGCATTTTTTGCAGAAACACCGCACGCCAATATAACAGATGGTTTTATCTTGCCTATCTCTTTCCTTAAATAGTTTAAATCACATTTGAAAAAAGAAGAAGCGACATCCCCAACAATAGGGGATGCGTTCCTTATTTCTACGTCTTTTGTTGGTAACATTTCGCTCAAACGTCTCCCGGTATGAGAATTTAGGAATGAACTACGTTTATACGATGGCACATACCCATCTTCTACACCATAAGCATTTTGTAATACAACTAATATCACGATTAAATACTCCTTTAATTATAGCACACAACTATGTTTTTGTCAAGCACTTATATATATAATCAGCAACTTTATAGTAACCCTTTTCTGATAAATGAGTTTTATCTTTTTTATAGTTCCTAATAACAGATATATTATCTAAATTTATAACTTTGTCATCAAAAACTGGACTTAATGTTCTATTAAATAAGAATCTCTCTTTTTCAAAATTTGGGTAACTGGCGTGGGCGATTCTCTTAATTATCGTTGCAATAAATATATTGCTAGTTTTCTCACGCACAACTTCATAAAATTCAGCTAAATTTTCAAGAGCAGTTTTAGCACTTCCTCCGGTAAATAAATCATTTGTGCCAGCCCATATGATGACAATATCATCGGGATTTTTAATATGTTCTGTAAATAAATCTTTATAGCTAGCAAGATGGGATAATCTTAGCATCGTTCTTCCGTAATTTCTGACCCTAAAATTATCCCCCATCCTGTCTTTAAGCATGCTGGGATATGATTTATCTTCTGCCACCCAAAGTCCTGCCGTCAAACAATCCCCAATGCAGTGTATTGTTGTTTTTAAAATAGGTAACTCTGGTTCTTCTATAAATTCCTCCCAACAGAATGTTGTCTTATATAATTTTCCCATATTAATATTGACGACTACCTTTCATTTTTATATCGCTCACTCTTATGAATATGGGGTATCTAAAAGTTCCTCATATAACTTTAAGATTACTTTTTCAATATTTTTATCCGAAGATTGAGTTAGAGCAAAATCATAAGCGTCTGTGTCTGCTAGTTTCTGATATTTTGGATGATTTTCAATTACTTCAGATATAGCATTTTCCCAATTTTTATACCCGTTTTCTGTCATTGTACCAAAGTCGTGAAGCTCATCATACGTTGGATAATTTGTAGCAATCCAAGGTACTTTTACAGCCATATACTCCAGTGCCTTAATCCAGCTACGCCTTTTATCATATTCGCCAGATAAGGGAGCTAACCCTATGTCTAAAGTTTTTAATAAAGAAGTCCATTGTTCCGGTGGTACAAATTTTTGAAATACTTTATTTTTAACTTTAAGCAAATCATAAACACGCTTATCTCCGCTGATAAGTATTTTTACATTTGGATATTTTTTAGATATATTTTCCAAAGCAGGTATTACTCCGCTATCTGTAAAGCTTGAATGATGGGATAAACTGCCACACCAGCCAACAAGCAATTCTTCATGCTCATATAGGGGTTCAACATTCATATATTTATCCATATCTAAAAAATTGTGTACATAATATGTTTTATTAAATTTAGCCCAGTCTTTAGCTAAATTTACAGATGGTACTTGCACACCTTTTGCTATTCTCAACCCCCAACCAAATTGTTCAATCGGAAGAGGGCGCATTAGTGCGGATACAATATTTCCGTCTTTATCTCTTCCCTTAATTTCTCCCTTAGTCCAAAAACCATATGAGATATTCTTAGGATGCATGATATTATATGCATCATCAAATATTGCCAATACGGTCTTGTTTCTTACTTTCCAGTATTGCATCATCACTAATGTATCACCAAAGAAATTTCTTTCGACAACAATAACATCAGCTTCCTTGCATAGAGCCTGAGATTCTTCAGAATTACTCAAGAACTCATTTATGTATAATGTTTTTGCTGTATGTTTCTTTGTTTTATTAATATGTTTAGCTGGTATAATACAGTTCCATTCTGAACAATTCCATTCTTTTTTTGAATCTGCATACACATAAAGAACTTTCATAATCTATTCTCCTTTTTATAATCCATAATCTTTTGGGTTTATACCGACTCGTTCTAAGACCTTATTTTGGGTACTGATAACATAATTTGAATTAATTGCGGTATGTCTCCAACGTTTGAAAATTTTAATCCAGTTCGGAGCAAAATTTAAAGTCCCCGTCATTTGAGTATTATCGCTTCTTTTCGAACATTCTGTATCAATCAATTTCAATTCCTCAAAATTATTTTTTCTACTAAGGCTTACCCAAAAATCGTGGTCTTCGCTTGTTGTCATTGTTTCATCGAACCAATAGTCTGCTTCATCCCATGCTTTCCTGCTAAACAATACATTGCAACATGGCGCTATATTTTGTATAAGTATTAAATCTTTATCAAAAAAAGAATCCCAATATAAAGTTTTTCCTTTACTCGCATAACCTTTGTCTGTTTTATCCCAATGGTCTAACAGAGAGCGGGTATAAACAATTTCAGCTTTCAATTTCTTCATCATATACATACGAAATTCTATTGCATATTTCAAATAAATATCATCGTCGTCTAACAAGCATATATAGTCGCCTTTGCAATTTTTTAGAGCCACATTCCTTGTACCCGCTAATCCTTTATTCTCAGAATTTTGAAAATATTTTATTCTTAAATCCTTAAAAGAATTTACAACATCTTGCACATCTCTCCCGGCATCATTGACAACCACAATTTCTAACTTTTTATATGATTGCTCCAAGAGAGATTTTATTGCTCTTTCTAAAAGCGCTGGTCTGTTATATGTTGGTACTAATATAGAAACCAAATCTTTTTCCCTGTTATTTTTTACTGCGCTATTTCGTGTCATTTTTTACCAACTATGTATAGACAATATGAGTGTGGAGGTTTTTGCCAGTGTTCCTTTTCTATAGACCAATTCGCCGATTTCATCAAGTCTACTATTTGCGAATATGTAAATCTAAAAACATGTTCGTCATTTGTAGTCTTAAGACCTAGCCTTTCTATTATAGATAATCCTATCATCAAGTTTCCGCCGGGTTTGGATACTCTATATGCCTCTAAAACTGCCTTAAAAGGGTCTTCAAAGTGGTCTAATGTTGACCTCATGTGTGTCCAATCGAATAAGCTTGACTTAAAGGGAAGATATTCTGCATTCGCTAGGAGAAAATAAGATGGCTCTTTTAAAGAAGGATATGCCTTTAATAAGTTATCTCTTTTATATAATTCCTCAAAGGCATTCACATATACATCTATGTTTACGTAAAAATCAGACTTATTTAAAAAATGTCTTAGTCTCCCCTGTTCTCCTCCGATATCTAGTATTTTTCCACTTATATTGTACTCATCTGTATATATTTCTTTTACAGAATCTATTTCATTTGTATATTCCTGAATATTATCTGCTTCTCCTACTCTCTCTGCATAATATTCAAACTGTTCTTGAGAAATTTGCCATTGTTTTGTACTTTCGGGGATACAATAATCAGGTTTATTTATTCTGAAATCATATACTCGTTCTAAATTCTTTCCTGTATTCACAAACCTCTGTATAAATTCTAAGCCGCATTCTGTACAAATAAAAATTTCATCTTTTGATACTAGGCTGCTTTTACAATGCGGGCAACAAAGCATTCCCTCAAGTTTTTTGTCAAATAGTAAAATCATCTCTCTCCTTATAATATATTACTTTTTTATTCATCCTCTACATCCTTTTTAGCATCAAATATCTTTTCGGCAATCACCAAATGCCCATATGACAACAACTCCCAAGAAGTATTTGGTTTCTCACCTAGTTTGCTCAATAAATCTATCGTTGCATTTATAGCTTCTTTTCCTCCCTCACTCATGTCTAGATTTTCGCAATATTTTTGTGCAACACTAGGCAAGCGGTGTAATTCTTGTGCTAAATATGAAAAATAGTCTCCGTATGTTTCTACTGATACAACAGTTAAACCGTACACGGGTAATGTTTTAAAGTACCAATAAGAACTAAAACCAGTCGAATAGTGGTATGGTGCAAAGTGTGTTATAGAACAAAAAGGAGCTGTCAATATTAGTCTCCCGTTCTTTTTCAGCAATCTGGATAATTCTTTTATTGCTAACACAGGATTTACCACATGCTCGAGCACTTCGCTGCATAATATTGCATCGAAAGATTCATTTTTCCTTGGTATATTTGTTATATCACTAATTATATCCAAATCTTTAAACTCATAGTCTGATACTTGTATACCAGTATTATTTGCCTTTCCGTCATACTCGGCTATGTCCTGAGAAACATATTTCAAATGTTTACAATATTTTTTATGATTTTGGTCTCCGGCACCAGCATCTAATATTATACTTTTTTCCGGTAATTCCAGCAATTTGCGTTGTATCCAATTTTCTCTAAGCAGGTCGTTATCTCTTCCGTATTTTAGTTGTTCCATTATTCTCCTTTAAATTACATAAATATTATTTATCTCATCACAATATATTTTTCTGTACCCCGCATTTTTAAAATATTCATTTATAAAAGGTGCTTGATTTCTTAATTCTACCGCCGGATGCAGCTCTTGTACTTCTACAATTGCCATCTTTGGTTTCCAATAATTAATATTGAAATATTCTAAAACATTTGTTTCAGAACCTTCAACATCTAGATTAAGAACTTCGAAATTTGTTTTTACATTATTTTCTTCTAAAGATTTATCTAAAGTAGTTATTTGTGAAAAAACTTTGTAAGAGTTTGCATAATCTCCCTTCCAATATTTTGTTTTGGAATGCCAAGTGCTGTATGTAGACAAAGTCCCGGCAATAATAAAATCTATTGTTCCGATTTTGTTTCCTATGCAAGTGTTTATGACTTTTACATTTTTGTGATTTTTATGATTTCGAACACAAGAATTATAAAAAGCATCAACTGGTTCATAACAAATTCCTCCCCAACCTTCCTCTGCTAGAATAAAAGTATTGCTGGCTAATATGCCATCGCAAGCTCCAACATCTACAAAGAAACCATTTTGGATATATCCGAAATAATCCAAATATATATTAGCTAGATTTTTAACTTGACCATTTGACTCCCCATAACAAGTCCTCATTTATTTTTCCTTTTCTTCAAGATTACACTTAATCAATGTATGCCAACCAAGGTTTTCTTCTAATGCTCTAAACATACTTTTAGGCATTTTTTTAAACCAAGGCAGCAATTCGTATTTATACTTAATATATTTATTAATCACATATGGGAATATGTGGTCTTGCTCAATACTTATAATGTTATAATCCCTCAATAATTCTCTTATCTCTTCATTGTTATAGGTATTTGCAATAGGGCATCCGAACTGAGCCTCGGGCTGGTCTATCCCCGCTTCTATCATAATCCTTTTCCATGAGTTTTTAGCATATAGCATTAATCGAAATTCAGAATTATTGTCCATATACTTTTTTATATTAGTTATAATTTTTTCTGGATTTGGGGTGTGATGGATTACGCCAAAAGAGTATATTAGGTCGTAATGCTCAATAGGAATAATTTTGTCCAATTCTTCAGCATTACCACAATAGAAATTCCCTTTTATATTCAGAGCATAAAACCGAGCTTTAGCAATATCAAGTGTTTTTTGTGATAACTCTATACCTGTATAATTAGCTCCTGCCCGAACAAAGTTAGATGCATCAATTCCAATTCCACATCCAATTTCAAGAACTTTCTTTTTATTCCACTTGTCGAATTCTGCAAACTTTAAAATATGGGGTTCTACAAAATATTTTCTTTTCTCTGTTTCGTTAAAATATTCTATAGTGCCCATTGGCGCGTTAGAATGCCTTATATTACAAGGGCGAGAATCCCAAAAATTACGGACAGAATCTAAGGTACTCATTCTTTATCCCATAGGTTTTTTAACTGGTTTTTAGCGTAATCCGTATTTGGTTCAATGCCAAGCGCTATGTATATAATATTTGGTACATTTTCCAATTTCTTTTGTAAAAGTCTCCAGCAATCATATACAACAATCTGTTTATTTGGAAAATCGGAGGGTTCAATATTTAAAAAACTAGGGTCAGAGGTTGCAACTATAACAACATCAGATTTTAAAATACACTCTTTTGCAGTGTTTACAATAGATATTTTATTTTTTAGCACGCTAGCTGCCACTGAATTTGCCAGCGGGTCATAACCTACCACTTTGAAATTTTTAGAATTAAAATATTCAGCAAGTTTAATTGATTGTGATTCTTCTATAACTCCTGAAGTGGGTTTAAAAGACAGACCCAGTATTCCAATTACATCATCTTTTTTTAGCATACTTAAAATTTTATTACCAATAACAAAAGTTAAATCATTGTTCAATTTATCTGTTGTCTTGGCTATATCAGAGTTGCATCCTACAGCATCAGAAATAAAACTTAATGCTACGTTATCTCTCGGGAAGCAAGTGCCCCCATATCCCAAACCTCCTGTAAGATATTTCCTTCCTATTCGTTTGTCACAACCTAAAGCATCTGTAATTATATCAATATCTGCCCCAAAAATGTGCGATGAAATTTCAGCTAGCATATTTGCAAACGTTATTTTAGTTGTAATAAATGTATTTAATGCCACTTTAGTTAACTCGGCATTTTCTATTGACATTCTTTTAATTGGAGCAATATTTCTCATTAACTTACGATAGCATTGTTCCAACATATTCCCAGATTTCAAATCAAATTCCCCAATAAGGTTAAAATCAGGATTTAAAAAATCATCAATAACACTTCCTAAAGCAATAAACTCTGGACTATAACATAACCCAAAATCTTTACCACATATTTTTCCAGACTCTGCCTCAAGAGTTGGTAATAAACCAAATCTTGTTGCGCCCGGGAGTACAGTACTTGTCAATACTACAAGATGATATCTGTCTTTATTTTTCAATACTTTTCCAATAGATTTAAAACATTCTTTTACATATGATATAGAAAACGAACCATCAGGACAAGATGGAGTAGGAACAATTACAAAAGTAATATCGGACTCTTGTATTGCCTCCTCATAATCTAGTGTTGCTGTAAATCTCTCTGCGTTATCTCTAATCGTTTCATCTAGATTTGTCTCTTTTATAGGGGCAAGCCCTCTGTTTATCATATCAACAGATTTTTGATTTACATCAACACCAATTACTTTATATCCTCTGCTTGCAATTGCAGCGCCCATACTTGCGCCAAGTTTTCCCAATCCTATTACTGAATAAATATCATTCATTTTATATTTTCTCCTAATGTTATTCGATTATAATGTCTTTTGAGTGTTTCTTACCAATTAAAAATTTTCTATATTTATTCAAGAGAAAATTATGATTTTTTTCATTAGACATATAAAAAATTCTACCGCTGTCAAGATTTTTCCTACTTGTTCCCCATTCCAATTCAGAAATATAGTCAGCCGCATAAGCTCCAACGAACCATCCATGATTAATATATCCTCTTATTCCAATATCTACCTCATCTAAATTCTGTGGAGCATATGATTCATCCATGTAATTCAAAGTCTGAACTTTTTCATTATCAAAAAGTATACAGCCACGATTAATTGCATCTCTTATCGCAAATACATTTCTAGCTATACCTACATCTCTACCAGCCACATTTATAAACTTTAAATGCGACCCATCACCGAGAGGAACAACGTCTACGGAATCCCTTGATGTTACAGCCAATATATTAGAAAAAGTTTTAAATGGTTTTAACATTCTTTTATCAAAATCTTTTTCATTAAGAACCATATCATCTTGAATTGTTAAAGAATATTCGCATGTTGATAATTTAAAACCAACGTTTGTTGCTTTTACCTCAAATATGTTTGGTTCATGGGTTATTTTTGGCTGGAAAGGGAACTCGTTGATTATTCCAAGTAAATTTTTCTCTGTGTTGTCTGTGCATCCATCTAGAATTATAATAATTTCTTTTACATTATTAGATATGTTGCTTATAATTCCACGACAAACTTGTACAATCAAATCTTCTTGATTAAAAACTGGCAAAATAATTGAAACAGTATCTTTGCTCATCATGTAATCTCCACATCTCTAGAGTGCTTTTCTCCAGCTATAAAATCATAATGCCTTTCCTTGAGAAGCATTGTATTTTTTATTAGAGATTGGTCAAAAATTGCAGCACTTTCCGGATTCCCCCTAGTTGTTCCCCATTCAGGACGGGATATAAAATTAACAGTACGCGAGCCTACTAAATATCCAAACTCTTTATAGGCGCGAATTGATAAATCAACATCATCCATAGAAAGAGGAGCAAAACTTTCATCTAAGTAATTTAGTTGTTTTAGTTTTTTGTTATCAAGCATTAAGGGACTGCGATTTATTACATCGCGAATTGAAAGTATATTATTAGGAGTATTTGAGTCTGCACCGGAAATATTATAAAAGTTAAATACTCCATTAACAAAACGTGTGTCAACTGCATCTCTCCCACTAACAGCCAGAAGATTTGGAATCATTTTAAAGGGTTTTAACATGTTCAAATCAAAATCTTGTTCCATTATCAGGCAGTCATCTTGAACAATAATTGTATAATCGCAAATAGAGGATTTCAAACCAACATTGTTTGCTCTAGTTTCATTTATATTATCTGTATAAATAAATTTTATCACTCCTTCTATGTTTACGGTTAGTTTTTCTGCAATAAACTTTTTTAGAATATTTTCGCTTTCATCAGTACAACCGTCTAAAACAATAATTATTTCTTTTACCTTATCCGATGTATTTTGTATCATTGCCCAGAATATATCTTTTATAATAGTTTCTTTATTGTAAACAGTAAGCAATATAGATATTGAGTCATTATTCATAATCTTCTTCCTTTCTATAAGACATAAATATTGTTTATTTCATCACAATATATCTTCTTATATCCTACATCACTAAAATATTTATTTATAAATTTCGCATTTTTTCTTAGACTCTCGGCAGGATGCAATTCTTGAGCCTCAATAATAACCATCTTCGGCATCCATAATTCAACACTAAATTCTTCTAGCACATCCTTTTCAGAACCTTCTACGTCTATACTTAAAACCTCAAAATTTTCTTGTACAAAATTTTCTTCCAAACTTCTATCCAATGTTGTTATATTGGAAAACATGTTCCAAGAATCTTCATAATACCCTTCCCAAAACTTATCTTTTGGTTGTTCCTTGTCATACGTAGAGAGAGTTCCCGCAACAGTAAAGCTTACTGTACCTACTTTATTTCCGATACATGTTTTTATAACTTTTACCGAATTATAGCTCTTGTAATTATGGACACACATATTATAAAACTCATCAACAGGTTCATACATGATTCCGCTCCATCCAGCTTTTACTAGACCAGCGGTATTACTAAAGCTAATTCCGTCAAACGCTCCAACGTCTACAAAAAATCCATCCGTTATATACCCAAAATAATCTGAGTATATTCTGCCTAAATCTTTAACTTGACAATTTGAGGTAGTTAAATAGTTTTCTTTTTCCATTATCTAATATCCTCTCTGTCTTGATTTTTTCTATACCT
>Ga0307379_10006202_pt1 | contig 16496 bp, 14 predicted proteins | sample UN2MG_FD_202237 | JGI IMG/M metagenome (GOLD analysis project Ga0307379, IMG submission 202237) | Soil microbial communities from Risofladan, Vaasa, Finland - UN-2 | ecosystem: Environmental > Terrestrial > Soil > Coastal area > Acid sulfate soil | place: Finland: Risofladan, Vaasa | collected... | reverse complement strand
TCTACGTCTGGGTCGCCTGCCCCGACGGCACCGACAGCCGCACCTTTGCCGACCGGTTGCTGACCGAGGCCGACATCGTCGCCACCCCCGGCATCGGCTACGGGCCGCACGGCGAGGGGTTCATCCGATTCGCCCTGACGGTGGCCGAGGACAAACTCCAGGAGGCCGCCGAGCGGATCAAAGGGCTGAAGGTCTAGGGGGCCCGACGCAGGTTCTGCGAGGTGGGTCTGGAGCACCCGCCGCGGACCGACTTCGGGTGACGTGTGGCCGGGCTGGCTTGCCCAGCCCGGAAGAGGCACGCCCCGGCTGGACAAGCCAGCCGGGCCACACGCGCAGCGGACCCGCTCGGGCACGAGGGCGGCCGACCATGTCCACGGTTTACATCGGTCTCGGTGCCAACCTGGGCGACCGCCGAGCGGCGATCGACGCGGCGCTGGCTCGCCTGGACGAGCATCCTGCGATCCGCGTGCGGGCGGTCAGCGCCCTTATCGAAACGGAGCCGGTCGGCGGCCCCGCCGGACAGCCGGACTACCTGAACGGCGCCGCGGCCGTCGAAACCGACCTGGAACCGGCGGCGCTGCTCGCCGAACTCAAGCGCATCGAACACGACCTCGGCCGCCGCGAAGGGCCGCGCTGGGGACCTCGCGAGATCGACCTCGACATCCTCCTCTACGACGACCTCGTTCTCGACTCTCCCGACCTGACCATCCCTCACCCTCGGCTGCGTGAGCGGCGTTTCGTCCTGGAGCCGCTCGCCGAGATCGCGCCCGACGTCGCCGACCCCGTAACCGGCCTCACGGTGCGCGAACTGGTGGCGCGGCTTGACGCGGGGACTTGACGCGGGCCCAATTTATTGCATAATAAATTAAGGGATCGCCCGTGGAGTTCCGATGGAACGACTGGAACTTTGACAAGGTTGAGCAACACGGCGTCGATCCGCTGGAGGCGGAAGGGGTCGTCGAGGCGTGTGCGCCGCCTTACCCCTCCTATCGTGGAGACGGAAGGTACTTGGTGTGGGGGCGCGGCCGTGGTGGCCGGTTGCTTCAGGTTGTGTTTGTCATCGACGACGACGGAACCCTATTCACTATCCACGCGCGACCGTTGACGGAAAGTGAGAAGCGACGGTACAGGAGGACCCGGAGAAGATGACCCGCAAAGTGAAGCCCGAGCGAGATAGGCGCGCGGTTGCCGAGAAGGCGGCGAAACGACTGGCTGAGCCCGCAGTTGCGGCCAAGGGGCAGGCGGCCATCGTCCAGGTACTTCTCAGCCTGGACCCCGAAGCGGTTGAACTCCTTGCCCTGCGGTATTACGAGGAACTGGACGAGCGCGAGATCGCTGAAAGGCTTGGGGGTATCTCACCACGAAGCGTCAGGCACCGACTGCGTCGCTTGCGTCGAACCGTGCGTGAACGGTTGGGAGTCGGCGAAGAAGACGAGTTCGACCGGGAGTTCATCGCCGATACCTTCGGCCCCATGCCGCCGGAGGCCAAGGAGAAATGGGAACGCGCCAAGCGTAAGCGCGGCCGGCCCAAGGTGGGGGAAGGCGCCAAGGTCATTTCGGTCAGCGTGGAGAAAGACCTGCTCGCCAAGTCCGATGCGATGGCGAAGAGACTTGGCATTCCTCGCGCCGCACTGATTGCCCGGGGCCTCCGCCGCGTCCTTGCGGACGTGGACGAACCGTAGGCGGAGGCTGGACGTCTTCGAGACGGTGCAGGCCGCGGCGGGTCAGGAGGCCCGCCGCGCTACACGCGTGAATGAGTGAGGTTGCGGCCGAGGCTACCGCTTCGTCGGCCGGTCGGGGGCGCTGGCCGCAGGCCCCTCGGAGAGCGGGACGCCGGCTCCGAGTTTCCCCTTGTTCGCCAGGAGTTCCTTCAGGACCTTCTCGGCCTCTTTGGGCTTGACGCCGCTCGGTCCGCGGCTGGTGAAGCAGATGCGACCGTCGCGGTCGATGACGGCGGTCCCCGCCGGATGGCCGCCGTATCCCTTCTCGACTTTACCGTCCATCGTGTCAATCAGGACCGGGAGCGTCACCTTCAGACCCCTGAGACAGTCAGTCGCGGCTATCGCGCGTTCGGCGAGCGATTGGGTCTGGGCAATGTCTTGCGGGCTGCGGGCCTCGGCGCCGCCTTCCTTGCCTTGTCGGACGGGGTGGGCTTCGCGAATGTAGACGAAGAGAAACTCGACCTTGTCCTTGTACGCCTCGTACAAGGCCTGCATGGCCGGAGCCACGCGGCGGAAAGGCGGTCAGGTGTACGACGACATGAACAGGCAGACGGGCTTCTTGGCCCACACGGCCGACAGTTTGACCTTCTCGCTGCTCACCCGGCCGAGCACGCCGCCGTCCTCGGTCTTCTCAAGCGCGAGGCGCGGCAGTTCAACGTCGGGCGCCTTCTGCCCGACGGTCAGCACCGGAGCCCAAGTGCGCCCGCCCGGTCGCCTGCTCGGGTCTCCCGGCATTGCGGCCATCTGAAGCAGCGCGAGCACTGCCGCCACACAGACGAGCGCCAACTGCAACTCAGGACGCTTGACACGCTGAAGCATCGCCTTCCTCCTCTCTGCCACCTCTGTTTATACGGCTGAACGGTCCCGGCAGCGGATTATTGCGTACGGCGCGTCCGGCGTCAACCCACGGGCACGGGCGGTTTGACCGCGGGAGGGGGCGGCGGCGAATCGGGCGGACCGCCCGTCGCCGGCGCGGCGCTGCTCGCGTCATCCAGGTAACCGTGCGCCTTGCACGCCTCGACGATCGCGCGGGCGATGGGGCCGGCCGTTTCGCCACCGTGGCCGCCGTGCTCGACGATGACGCTGAACGCCACGCGCGGTCGGTCGGCCGGCGCAAAGCCGACGAACCATGCGTGGTCGTCGCCCGCGCCGGCCTGGGCCGTGCCGGTCTTGCCGGCGATGGGCACCTCTGCCAGATAGGCATGCTGGTAGCCGGTGCCGCCGGGCTCGTTGACGACGGCGGCAAAGGCGTCGCGCAGGGCCGTCATGTGGTTGGGATTCAGATTCAGTCCCGGGCGCACCGCGTCGGGGGGTGGTGCCTTTTCGCGGATGATGCGCAGCGGCGGCATCCGCCCGTCGGTCGCCACCAGAGCGTACAGTTGGGCCGCCTGAAGCGGCGTGACCTGGAGTTCCCCCTGGCCGACGGCGAGGTTGCGCGGATCGTTCACGTCGATGCGTCCGGCCACCTCGCCCGGCAGGCCGAGACCCGTCGGCCGGCCCAGGCCCAGCCGCTCGGCCCAGTCCTGGAGCCGCACACGACCCAGGCGCAGGTCCATCCGCCCGCGGGCGTCGCGGCAAAGCAGTTGGGCCACCTGGTAGAAGTACACGTTGCACGACTTCTGAATGGCTGTCCGTAGCGGGATCGTCCCGTGCCCATACCCGTGCGACAGGAAGATGTGGCATCGGAACCGCTCCGGATGGGCGTGGTCGAGAACACCGTCGCACGTCAGGAACGTCCGGGGTGTGATGGCGCCTTCGTGAAGCCCCGCCGTGGCCGTCACCGCCTTGAAGACCGAGCCCAGCGGATACGCCCCCGCGATGGCCCGGTTGACGAGCGGCCGGTCGGTCCGGCGCACCAGGTCCGGGAAATCGACCTGGAACAGCCGCACGTCGTACCGCGGCGCCGAGGCCAGGACCAGCACCTCGCCCGTGCGGCAATCGAGGACGACGGCCGCCCCGCAGCGCCGGCGCCTGGAGGCGTTGTCGAGCAGGTCTTCGACGTCGCCTTGGAGGGCGATGTCGAGCGTCAGGTGGACGTCGCCGCCGGGAACCGCGTCGATATCTTCGAGGAAGTTGCCCTCGATGCCCTTCTGGTACATGCCGCGCAGACCCCGCAGCATGTCCTCGCACGCGCCCTCGACCCCGCCGCGCCCCATCAGGTCGCCCGGCCAGTAACGTTTCAGGTGCCCCTTCGGATAGGCGGCGTTGATGCCGGCGGAGTCGGCCAGTTCCTCGGCGGTGACCTCGCCCGTGCGTCCGATGACGTGGGGCGCGCGGTCGCCGTGCGGGTATTCGCGTTTGCGCGTCGGCAGCAGCGTCAGGCCGGGGAAGGCCTCGGGACGGCTCTTGATGACGCCGACCGTCTTCAGATCCACGTCGTGGACGATGGCGTGGGGGATGCTCGAGCGGTCGCCGTAGGTTTCTTCGCGGACGCGGATGCGGCGGCCGTGGACCTCGCGGACGCTCTGGCGGATGACGTCGACGCGCTGGCGGACCGTCTCGGCCCGGCGGTTGAGTTCCTCGGGCGGGACCTCGGTCAGGCGTGCGACTTCCGTCCACATCTCGGCCACGCGGCGGCGGACCTCGTCCGGTTCGGTGTGCCACCGCCCGGCCTGCCGCCTCACGAAACTCTCGCTCATTTCGATGAAGGGGAAGTAGACGGCCACGTCGAAGGCGCCCGTGTCGCGGGCCACGGCGACGCCGTGGCGGTCGTAGACGGTGCCGCGGATGGTCGGCCGGAAGCCCGGCGGTCGCTTCAGCCGCTGCTCGGCTTCCCGGCGGTACCGGCCGCCCTCCAATACCTGGATGTGCAGGAGGCTGCCGAGCACCAGCAGAAACAGAAGGCCGATGACCAGAAGGACCGCTTTCAGGCGAGTGGCGTACATGGTGTCAGGGACTCACAGGGCACGGGGCGAGCAGCCGAGCGCGGCCATCGTACGGCGGCCGGCGGGGGAAATCAAGCGGAGGTCAGATTTCGTACGGCTCGACGACGATGCCCAGCGGCCCGCGAAGCCGCAGCAGGATCCAGAAAACGTACGGGGCGAGGATCGCCGTCATCGCGGCGTCGAGGGCCGACTCTTCCACCGACCGCAGGATCGCCGTTTCTGCGCCGCCGAAGTACCGCGTCGCCATGTACCAGCCGACGTGGATCACCAGGACGGCGGCGAACGTGAGGGCCGACTGCGTCAGCACCCACGCGCGGTTCAGACCGCTCCGGACCGCGCTCAGGACCGTCAGCAGCCCGCAGTACAGCAGCGCCAGGACGCCCAGCCGGCCCGACACGCTCAGCAGGTCGGCCCCCAGGCCCAGGCACCACGTGGCGATGAAGACCTCGTGCCGCTGGAAGTACAGGGCGATGAACAGCGCGACGATCACCACCAGGTCCGGCCGCGTCCAGTGCCCGTGAATCGGAATGGCCAGACCGCCCGGCCGAAACACGGCCGTCTGGATCACCAGGCTGACGTACCCGAGAATGGCGACGAGAATCCAGCGCATCGGTTGCCTCGCGTGGTCCGCGCTCGGCAGGGCGGAGGCTCGGTCGCGGGGAAGATGTCCCCGACCTCCCGGTCGGGGCTCGATCCGGGTCAGTTGTCCGGGCCGTGGCGCTCGGGCGAGAGGACGTAGACGTCGCGGGTCTCGGCCGGCGGCACGCGCGGCTCGGCGACCAGCGAGTAGAACAGGTCGGTGGTCTTGAGGTCGCACCGGACGACGCGGCCGACGATCAGGTAGGCCGGCAGGGCCGCCTCCGACGACGGGCTCGTGACGACGAAATCGCCCGGCTTCACGTCGCTGGTCCGCGAGATACCCTCGACCGAGAGCGTTGCCCCGTCTCCGGTGCCGCGCGCCACCCCCTCCGGTCCGGGCCGCCACTGGCCGTCGCGGCGGGTCACGATCTGAACCATGAGGTGAGTCCGCGGGTCGGCGAGCAGGCGGACGGTGCTCGTCAGCGGTCCCACTTCATCGACGACGCCGACCAGGCCGGCCGCCGTCAGGACCGGTTCGCCGCGCTCGAGGGCCTCGCGTGCGCCGCGGTTCAGGTGCCGCGCGATAACGGCCCCGCCGCGCGACACGCCGCTCCGGCTCCCCTCGGTCAGCAGGCCGCCGGCGCGTCCGCCGGCCACCTCCGGCGCCAGGAGCCTGCCGGGAACGAGGCGGCACGGGAGGCCGTCGAGGGCCTTGCGAATCTGCGCCAGATCGTGCAGCCGCCGGTCGTACTCGCCGAGTCGGGCCGTGGCCTCGGCCAGGGCGTTTTCGAGACGGTCCAGTTGGCCCTGGAGTCCCGTCTCGTCGGCCGGCCGGGCCGGGATGTCGTGGCGGATCTGCTCGGCGATATCGAGCGTCCACCCATGGGTCAGATTCTGAAGCGGCATGAACACGGGGCCGGCCCAGACGCGGGCCCGATCACTGAACGATTGCGGAAGCAGAATCAGCGCAACAGCCACCACCGGCATCGCCGCCATGACGAGACGCCGGACCAGGAGCCGGCGACTGCCGACACGCTTGGGTCTGCGAGACTTCCGAGCCATAACATCCCCACGGCACGTCTAAGCGGACTTGCGTAAGTCTTTTGCTGTGGCGAGAACGGCACCCGCTCGCTTACGCTCGCGGCTAGTCACACTCGCGCCCGACCAGCCACGTGAGAAAACTAGCCGCGCACGTAAGTAAGCGGCTGGCCGCCAGAAAAACCGCCACGCGCGGGGGAAAAAGATCGGCCCGGCGAGGTCACATCTCGTCGTCCGTGATGTCGATCGTGCCGCCCCACTGGTCGATGTGGTCGAGGAACACGCCCGTTCCCCGGGCCACGCACGTCATCGGATCGTCGGCCATGCTGACCTTCAGCCCGGTGGCCTGGGCGATGACGCTCGGCAGGCCTTTCATCAGCGCGCCCCCGCCGCACATCGTGATCCCGTTGTGGACGAGGTCGGCCGACAGTTCCGGCTCGGTCTTTTCGAGCGTCCGCTTGATCGTCTCGACCATGGCCTGGACGACCTCGCCGAGGGCCTCGCGGATCTCCTGGCTGGTGACGACGGTGGTGCGGGGCAGTCCGGCGATGAGGTCGCGGCCGCCGACTTCCATTTCGAGTTCATCCTTCAGGGGTGCGGCGCTGCCGATCTCGATCTTCATCCGCTCGGCGGTCTGCTCGCCGATCAGGAGGCTGTACGTCCGCTTCATGTACTCGATGATGGCGGTGTCGAGGTTGTCGCCGGCGACGCGGATCGACTCGCTGCACGCCACGTCGGCCAGGCTGATGACCGCCACCTCGGTCGTGCCGCCGCCCACGTCCACGATCATGCTTCCGGTGGGCTCGTCGATGGGCAGCCCCGCCCCGATCGCCGCCGCCATCGGCTCCTCGATCAGGTGCACTTTGCGGGCGCCGGCCCGGGCGGCGCTCGAGAGGACGGCCCGTTTCTCAACGGCCGTGATGCCGGAGGGAATCGCAATGACCACCCGCGGGCGGATGAAGGAACCGCGGCCGTGGACGCGGCGGATGAAGTAGTTGAGCATCGCCTCGGTGATGTCGAAGTCGGCGATGACGCCGGTCCGCATCGGCCGCACCGCCACAATCGACCCGGGGGTCCGGCCGAGCATCTTCTTGGCGATCTCGCCGACGGCCATGCCGTCGAGGAGGACGCGGCCGGTGTCCTTGCTGACGGCGACGACGGAGGGTTCGCACAAGACGATGCCCTGGCCGCGAACGTAGACCAGGGTCGTGGCGGTGCCGAGGTCGATGCCCATGTCGGCCGAGAAGAGGCCGATGATGCGGTCGAAGATCATGCTGGTCCCCGCGCCGGCCCTCGCGCCGCACCCGCACAGCGACGGCGGCGGCCGACGCTCACGATCGGCTCGTTCAGCAGATCAGTTGGCAGCCGGTGCGCCCGCGGGCGGCGCGGCCGGGGGCGTTGCTTCCCCTGCGGGCGCGGGCGGCGTTGCCTCACCGGCCGGCGGTGTTGGCGCAGCCGGTGCAGGAGGCGCCGGTGCAGGAGGCGCCGGTGCAACCGGTGCGGGAGGCGTCGGCGCGACCGGTGCGGGAGGCGTCGTGCCGCCCCCGACGGCCGGCGGCACGGCCCCTTCCGGGAACTGCTTCAGATTCTGCTCGCCCTCGTCCAGTTTGGCCTTGGCCTGGTCGTAGTGCGTCTTCGTCCTGGCTTCGGGAAACTCCGCGCTCCTGGGTGCCCCCTGGGCCTCCCTCTTGGCCTGCTTGCTCTCTTCGGTCACTCCCAGAACGGCGCCGTAGCGTGAGTCCATGGTAACGGCGAGCATCACCGCCGTCGCCACCAGGGCCACGGCCGCGAGCAGAAGCAAGACCGTATAGACGTTGCTGAGCGGCTGGGCCGCAATGCGAACGCCGCTACTCGAACCGATTTGTGACATGGTCGTTCACCTTCACGGTACCGCGGATCACACTGAGTTCGCCCGCTGCGCTGTTTTTCGACACCATGTTCACCAGCAGCGTGGCCAGATACTTGCTCTCGCCCTTGTTGTAGACGAAGAACTTCATGCCTTTGACGACGCCGTCGTCGGCCCCGAGGTTGATTTCGGCCACGCGGGACTCGTTGTCGGCCTTGGTGATCATGCCCTGGATCTTGGCGGTCGGCAGGGCGGGGACTTCCATCGCCTTCTCGACGCCCGGCAGACCCTCGTAGTGGACGATCTTGCTTTCGGCGGCGGCGAGTTTCTCGGCCGTCTGGCGGAGGTTCTCCCCGCAGTTCTGGAGGTTGGACAGGGCTTCGCGGAGCCGGGCCTCCTGTTGGGTGTACATCGTCAGGAGATCGTCCTTTTCCTTCAAGGCGTTGTCGCGTTCCGTGCGCCACGTGCCGCGCTGGGCCACCTCTTTGGCGAGGCTTTCGTTGAGGCCCTTGAGTTGCTCGGCGAGTTCCTGGAGCCGCTTTTCCTGGTTCTCGTTCTCGCTGCGGAGCGTGGTGTTGGTGTTCTTGACGAGGGCGATTTCGTTGTTCAAGGTCTCGATCTGCTGCTGCTTGAGGGCGGCATCGGCGTCCCAGTCGCTCTTGACCTTGTCGCGCTGGCCGTAGGCGCTGTCGCGCTGTTCGAGGGCCGTGTTGAACTGACCCACTTTCTCCTCGTAGCGCTGGTGCCAGTTCTCGCGGAGAACGACCTCACTGGTCACCAGAACCCCTACCGCAATGGACACGAGGACCACCAGAACCGTGAGAATCTTCCCCAAGGTGCTCAAGGCTTTCTCCTTTCAGAAGCCGCCGACGCCCGCAGAAACAGCGACGGGCCGCCTCCGGTTCCTAATCTCCTCTGGCCTGGCGACAAACACACCCCACCCAAACCGCCCGTATTCCCGGCGGTGGAAGTCGATTCTAGTTGCCCCTTATGGACCGTCAAGCAAAAATTCAGGCCTCATAAGGAATTGCGAATGGAAGGTCCTCCTGTCGCCGGCTACGGTCGGCGTCTGCCGGTACCGGGGATGGCACGGCAGCCCGAAGGGCGGCCGTGATCAACGCTCGGTGCCCACGGCCGCCCTTCGGGCTGCCGTGCCACCCGTCCCCGCGAAACGGGGCACCGAAACGGCTCATGGGCCGTCGGCCGGTGGATCCACCAGAATCCGCGTCCGCCAGAAGGCCCCGGCCGACCGGATCCGCATGATCGACGCCGCCGCCGCCGTCCGTTCCAGCGGCAGACGGCTGCGCAGCAGTCCCGCCAGCCGTTCGATGGCCGGCGTGTAGCCCGTCTCGCCCAGTTCCCGGACGGCCAGGACCCGCGTGTCGGATTCGGGGGCCTCGGCCAGGTCCAGGAGCATCCCGATCCGCTTCAGGTCGCCCCGCTGGGCCAGCGCCGCGATGGCGGCGAATTTGACGTCCAGAAACTGGCTTTGGCACAGACGTTCGAGCCGCGGAATGTCCGACTCTTCGCCCATCCGCCCCAGCAGCCGCGTGGCGTAGTACCGCATCTGGTGCCGCTCGTGGCCCGTCAGCGTGCGGACACGCTCCAGGCCGTCCCGCGATCCGAGCCGGTGCATCGCCTCGGCCGTTCGGAGCACGACCACCGCGTCGGGGTCGTCGAGTTTGACCTTGAGCATTCCCACGGCGGTCCGGTTGCCCATCAGGCCGAGGAGCCAGGCCGCCGTGCGCCGCAACGTGACGTTCGGCGAGGCCAGCGCGTCGCGAAGCGCCGTCACGCGTCCCGGCTCGCCCGTCATGGCCAGGGCGAAGGCCGCCGCCAGCCGAACCGCCGGGTCGGCGTCGCGCCCCTTGCGCTGAAACAGCGGCACGGAAGCCTGGTGCCGCATCGCGCCGAGCAGCGCCACCGCCGTCGTGCGGACGCGCGGGTCACCCGCATCGGCCAGGGTCTCGACGTCTTCGATCGGCGGGGGACGGTCCACCTCCATGAACGTCTCGGCCGCCAGGGCCTGGAGCGGCGGCTGGCCCGACCGAAGCGCCGCCACCAACGCCAGATACGGGATGTCCTCGGCGCCGGGACCGGTCAGGTCGCGGCTGGCGGGCTCGTCACAACCGTACGCCCCGAGGGCGATCGCCGCCGACAGAATGAGCAGGCGTTTCACGCTGCGGTCTCCTTTCGTCTGCGAAGATTGCCGACCACCGACGCGATGACCAGAACGGCCGTCGCCATGAGGCACGCCTTCGCAAAGACGTCCCCCAGCCACGTGTACGGCGCGACGCGGTCGTCGAACGTCAGCCGCCCGACCACGCAGCCGGCGACGTTGCGGCGGCGGCCGTCGGTCTCGGCGATCTCGTCGATGCGGCCGGTGGGTGTGATGATGGCGCTGATGCCCGTGTTGACGCTCCGCACGATGGCCACGCGGTTCTCCACCGCCCGGAACACGCACAGGTTCAGGTGCTGGTCCAGTTCGTACGTGCCGTCGGCGGCGAACCATCCCTTCACGAACCAGCCGTCGTTCGAGATGTTGACGATGAAGTCCACGGCCTTCCGCTCCGGGTCCTCAGCCGGCCGCACCATCTCGCGAACGCGGTAGGCCATGGCGTCTTCGTAGCAGATCGCCACCTGGAACCGCGACGTCCGCCCGTCGAAAGTCAACGCAAACGGCGTCTGGCCCGCTTCGCCGGGCGTCAGGCTGTAGTCGTAACTGTACGGGGTGAAGGCCAGAAGGTGCTTGTACAGCCACGGCCACCTCTTGAAGGGCAGGAACTCGCCGAACGGGACCAGGTGCACCTTCGAGTACAGGTGGTCGGCCGCATGGGGCTTCGTCTGCGGCGAGATCAGCAGCGCCGTATTGTAACGCGGCCCTTGCGGGAGGAACAGGCCGCCCGGCAGCCGCGCCACGGTGTCCACCCGCTGGTTGTGGGCGCCGTACAGAATCGGCGCGCCGGCCTGGCGAGATTTCTCCCGGACCTGCGACCAGTAGCCGCGGTAACGGTTGCGAAGATCGGCGAAGAGGCGCCGCGCGTCGGCATCGTCGATCCGGTCGATCCAATCGCCGTCGAGAAACTGCTCGTTCATGACGCCGGGGACCATCGTCTCGGGCCAGACAATCAGGTCGGCCTGAAGGCCGCGCTCTCTTGCCGACGCCAGGGCCGAGTCCGTCAGGTCGAACTGCTGGCGGAGCAGACGCTCCTCCAACTCAAGAATCTGCTTGTGCCGGGCCTGGCGTTTGATCTCCTGCGGCACGGCCGTCTGGACCGACGCCACGACGGGCCCCTCGCGCGCCGCATCCTGATTCAGCCGCCACACGCCGTAGCCGACCGTGCCGGCCCAGGCGAGGGCCGTCAGAACGCCGCCCACCATGACCGTGCGGTTGATGCGCCGGGGCCGCTCGTACGTGGCCGGCATGATGATGGGGCGGACCAGGAGATCGGCCGCCAGGCCCGACGTGGCCAGGCACAGAAACGTCGCGCCGTAGGCGCCGACGGCGTCGGCCGTCTGGATCAGGACCAGGTTCTCGTACTGCGTGTGGCCGACCAGGAGCCACGGCAGGCCCGACAACATCCAGCCGCGCACCAACTCCAACCCCACCCACACGGCCGGCGCCACGACGGCCATCGGCGCGGGCACCGCCCGGCCGATCCGCCGCACCAGCCACGCCCCCACCGCCCAGTAGAGCGCCATGTACGGCACGAGCGCCACGTACCCGGCGGTCGTCACCGGCTGGACCCAGTAGAGGTTGACGCCGAAGAAGACGACCCCTGCGGCAAAGGCCGCCCAGAAGGCATCGCGCGTCGAACGGGCCCGCACCGCCGTCACCAGCAGCGGCGCCAGGGCAACGTACGCCAGCCAGGAGATCTCCGCCGGCGGGAACGCCAGCGTCAGGAGCAGCGCAGAAGCCACCGGCGGAAGGAACAGCATCGCCAGCCCGCGCGCCAGCGACCTCGTCGGACGGCCGTCGGCGGCGCTTCTCTCGGCGCGCGGGCTCCCCTTGGCTGGGGCGCTCGGGCGCGCTCGTTTCTTCCTGCGGCGTGCTGCCATCCATGAATCCCGGGTGCGAGAAGCCGTGGGCCATTGTCGGCGGCGCCCGCAGGAGTGTCAAGGCCAACGCCGAAAAGCGTTGCGGCCGGACCCATCCGGCGGTACGCTCGATAAGAAGGCAGTCGAGCCCGCCGCGGCAGGTTGGCGCGCTATCGAGCCCGCCGCGGCAGCGGCGGGGCACGTTCGAGCATCCGAGGCCCTGCACTTGCACAAGGAGCCACCCATGGCCAGGAAAACGACTCTGGGCGTCCTCGTCGGCACGAGGGGATTCTTTCCGACGCACCTCGCGCACAAGGGACGCCAGGCGATCCTCAAGATCCTCAAGGAGGAAGGCTTCGGCACCGTCTGCCTGGGCGCAGGCGACGCCACCGGCGGCGCCGTCGAGACCCTGGCCGATGCCCGGGCCTGCGCCGACCTGTTCAGGAAGAACGCCGAGAAGATCGACGGTGTCCTCGTGACGCTGCCCAACTTCGGCGACGAGAAGGCCGTGGCCAACGCCCTGAAGTTCTCCGGCCTCGACGTGCCGGTCCTCGTGCACGCCTGGCCCGACGACCCGAAGGCGATGACCCCCGAGAACCGCCGCGACGCCTTCTGCGGCAAGATGAGCGTCTGCAACAACCTCGACCAGTACGACATCCCCTTCAGTCTGACGGACCTGCACACCGTCGCCCCCGACTCGAAATCGTTCCGTGCCGACCTCCAGCGTTTCGGCGCGACGTGCCGCGTGGTGGCCGGTCTTTCCGGCGCGCGGCTGGGGGCGGTGGGCGCCCGGACCGGGCCGTTCAACACGGTCCGGTTCTCCGAGAAGATTCTCGAGGCCAGCGGCATCTCGGTCGAGACGATCGACCTCTCGGAAGTCTTCGGCCGGGCCTGGGCCATGAAGAAGGGCGACGCGGCGCTGCGCCGGAAACTGAAGGCCATCCAGGGCTACACCGACTGCACCGGCATCAACGCCGAGGCCCTCGACCGCATGGCCCGCTTCGCCGTCGTCGTCGAGCGGTGGATGAAGGACCTGGATCTGGCCGGCACGGCCATCCAGTGCTGGACCTCGATCGAAGAGTTCTACGGCATCGTGCCGTGCACCGTCATGAGCATGATGAGCGAGGGCCTCCTGCCCAGCGCCTGCGAGGTGGACATTACGGGCCTGGTGGGCATGCTGGCCCTGCGGCACGCCACCGAGAGCCCGGCGGCGCTGGTCGATTGGAACAACAACTACGGCGACGACCCTGACAAGTGCGTCCTGTTCCACTGCTCGAACCTGCCGAAGAGCCTCTTTGAGACACACAGGATGGCCGTTCAGGACATCATCGCCGAGAACGTCGGGGCCGAGAACGCGTGCGGCCCCATCGTCGGCCGCCTCAAAAAGGGCCCCATCACCTACTGCCGCGTGGCCACCGACGACCTCGAGGGCGAGGTCCGCTCGTACGTCGGCGAGGGGCGGCTGACGGCCGACCCGCTCACCACGTTCGGCGGCTACGGGGTGGCCGAGATCCCCGACCTGCAGGCCCTGCTCCAGTACATCTGCGGCCTGGGGTTCGAGCATCACGTCGCCATCGCGATGGGCCGGGTGGCCCGCGCCCTCGAGGACGCCTTCGACACCTACCTCGGCTGGGACGTGTACAACCACGCCGACTGACCGGTCCAACGGGTATGATGGACGGGTCGTTTGGTCTGCGCCCTCTCCGTCTCGTTGCGGGCGCCGGGTGGGCCGAACACAGGCAAGGAGACGGTCATGGAACGCTTCCGTTGGGTGGTCTGGCCGGCGGCGGTCACGCTGCTTCTCGCGGGCGCCTTGGCGCAGGCGGCGCCGGCGCCGGCCAAGCCGGGCGTCTCGCTCACGGTCTACAACCAGAACTTCGCCGTCGTCAAGGAGGTGCGGACGCTGAAGTTGCCCGACAAGGTCTCCGAGATCAAGTTCCGCGACGTCGCCAAACTCATCGACCCCACCAGCGTCCACTTCAAGAGCCTCACGGACCCCCAGGGCACGACCGTCCTGGAGCAGAACTACGAGTTCGACCTCGTCAGCGCCGACAAACTCCTCGACAAGTACATCGACAAGCCGCTCGTCGTCGTCACGACCCAGGGCCAGCGGTACGACGGCACGCTCCTGTCCTTCGACCCGAACCAGTTGGTCATCCAGGGCCGCGGCGGCCTGTACATGGTCCAGCGTCCGGACAACGTCCAGAACATCGAGTTCGGCGCCTTGCCTGAGGGCCTGCTCACGCGGCCGACGCTCGTCTGGCAGGTCGAGACGGCGCGGCCCGGCGATCACCTGGCCCAGGTCACGTACCAGACGACCGGCATGTCGTGGCGGGCGGATTATTCGGCCCTCATCAGCGCCGACGACACCCGCATGGACCTCTCCGGCTGGGTCACGCTCACGAACCAGTGCGGGGCGGGCTTCAAGGACGCCAAGTTGAAACTCATGGCGGGCGACGTCCGGCGCGTCCAACCGCCGCCTGCCCCCCAGGCCGCCCGAAGGTCCTTCGGCGCGGCTGACGCCGCCAAGCAGGCCGGCTTCCAGGAGAAGACCTTCTTCGAGTACCACCTCTACACCCTCGGCCGGCCCACCACCGTCAACGAGAATCAGGTCAAGCAGGTCGAACTCCTGACCGCCGCCGACGTGCCGGTCACCAAGCGCTACGTCTTCGAGCCCGGCGGCCGGTACTGGCACCGCCGCTACGGGGAGGGCAACACCTACAAGGTCAACGTCTTCATCGAGTTCAAGAACGCGAAGGAATCGAAACTCGGCATGCCGCTGCCCAAGGGCAAGATCCGGACCTACAAGCGCGACGCCGCCGACGGCGACCTGGAGTTCGTCGGCGAGGACGAGATCGACCACACCCCCAAGGACGAGGAACTCAAACTCTACGTCGGCGACGCCTTCGACCTGGTCGGCGAAAAGACCGTCACCGACCGCAAGCAGGGACAGCGGTGGAGGGAAGAGTCCATCACGATCGAACTCAGGAACCACAAGGAAGAGAACGTGACGGTCCGCGTCCGCGAGCACATGTCGTACGGTCAGTGGGAGATCCGGGCCAAGAGCCAGGACTTCAAGAAGATCGACGCCACGACCATCGAGTTCGAGGTGCCCGTCGCCAAGGACGGCAAGGCCCAGGTCACCTACACGGTCTACTACAAGTGGTGAGCGAAGGAGTTGACCATGAGAATGCCGAACCGATTGGCCTTGGCAGCCGTTGCCGCCGCCCTTCTGGCGGCCGCGCCCGCCCGGGCTGCCGCGCCGCCGAAGGAGGGCGTGTCGCTGACCGTCTACAACCAGAACTTCGCCGTCGTCAAGGAGGTCCGCAAGATCGCCCTTGCCGGCGAGGTCTCGACGGTCAAGTTTCGCGACGTGGCCAAGCAGATCGACCCCACCAGCGTCCACTTCAAGAGCCTCACGGACCCCCAGGGCACGACCGTCCTGGAGCAGAACTACGAGTTCGACCTGGTGAGCGCCGACAAACTCCTCGACAAGTACATCGACAAGCCGCTCGTCGTCGTCACGACCCAGGGCCAGCGGTACGACGGCACGCTGCTGTCGTTCGATCCGAAGCAGTTGATTATCCAGGGCCGCGGCGGCCTGTACATGGTCCAGCGTCCGGACAACGTCCAGAACATCGAGTTCTCGGCGCTGCCGGAGGGCCTGCTCACGCGGCCGACGCTCGTCTGGCAGGTCGCCACCGGCCGGCCCGGCGACCACCTCACGCAGGTCACGTACCAGACGGCGGGCCTCTCGTGGAAAGCCGACTACTCGGCCCTCATCAGCGCCGACGACACCCGCATGGACCTCTCCGGCTGGGTCACCCTGAGAAATGAGTGCGGGGCGGGCTTTAAGGACGCCAAGTTGAAACTCATGGCCGGAGACGTGCGGCGCGTCCAGCCCCCTGTTCAGGTTGAGAAACTGGCCCTTGCGGCCAACCGGGCCAGGGGCGGCGCCGCCGGGGCCGGGTTCGTCGAAAAAACCTTCTTCGAGTACCACCTGTACACCCTCGGCCGCCCCACCACCGTCAACGAGAACCAGGTCAAGCAGGTCGAACTCCTGACCGCCGCCGACGTGCCGGTCACCAAGCGCTACGTCTTCGAGCCCGGCGGCCGGTACTGGCACCGCCGCTACGGGGAGGGCAACACCTACAAGGTCAACGTCTTCATCGAGTTCAAGAACGCGAAGGAATCGAAACTCGGCATGCCGCTGCCCAAGGGCAAGATCCGCACCTACAAGCGCGACGCCGCCGACGGCGACCTCGAATTCGTCGGCGAGGACGAGATCGACCACACCCCCAAGGACGAGGAACTCAAACTCTACGTCGGCGACGCCTTCGACCTGGTGGGCGAGAAGACCGTCACCGACCGCAAACAGGAACAGCGCTG
>Ga0307379_10006200_pt1 | contig 16497 bp, 12 predicted proteins | sample UN2MG_FD_202237 | JGI IMG/M metagenome (GOLD analysis project Ga0307379, IMG submission 202237) | Soil microbial communities from Risofladan, Vaasa, Finland - UN-2 | ecosystem: Environmental > Terrestrial > Soil > Coastal area > Acid sulfate soil | place: Finland: Risofladan, Vaasa | collected... | reverse complement strand
CCGCTTCAAGTACGTCGTCTACGAAAGCGGCGAGCACCGGGAGCAGCTCATCGACCTGGCCAACGACCCGGGCGAGATGAAGAACCTCGCCGAGACCCCCGAGTTTCAGGACGTGCTTAACGACCACCGCCGCCGACTCCGCCGCTGGGTCGAGCAAACCGACGACGAGATCGCCGAGCCGTACGTGCCCGCGGCGGAGTGAAGGCGCGCGCCGAGCGAGGTGGGGTGCGTGAAACGCACCATCTCGGATGCTGGCGAGGAAATGGTGCGTTTCACGCACCCTACTTCACTGAGTGAAAGCGCGTTCTCGGTGTTGACCAACGCACCGGGTGCCACTGCTAGCTTGCCTAGCAGTGCTCCCCCTCCACTGCCATGGCACCGGCACTGCTGGACAAGCCAGCAGTGGCACCCGGCGCATCTGGAGGAACTGCCGAATCTCCAGCAGCTTTACGGCAGTCGGGACATCACCGATGCTGGCCTTGAACACGTCGCAAGAATGACGAATCTGCAAGCGCTGCACCTCGACTATTCACAGGTCACTGACAGCGGGGTGGAACACTTGGGACGTTTGAAGAACCTAAACCACCTCGATCTTACGGGCACGAGCTTTACCCGGGAGGGCCTTGAGCGACTTCATAGGGCTCTGCCAAACTGCGAAATCGAAGCCGACTGTGGGACGATCCGTCCTCAGGCTCCAACGGCTGAGGCAGCACGACCGGCGAAGCAGCAATGAACGTCTGCCTGCCGTGGCAGGCCTGGTTGTGTTCCGGGCATGATGGCATACAGTAGGAGAGTTCCAAGCCGCGTGCGCTAGGGTCGGTCGGGCGACCAGGCGGGGCGGCGACGCGTCGAGGACTCGGACGAGGACTGGGACGTCTCGGATGGCGTTGTGGGGCTGCTTGTCGCTCGGGGGACCAGCGCGGTCCGGATTGGCTCGTCGGACGGGAGTTGGGTGGCCGGCGCGTGCCGGCGCTGCCACTCGGTGGTGGGCCGGCCGGGCGCGCGGCTCGATTGGGCGGTGACGGCCGGCGTGGGCGCTCTCGCCTCCAAGGCGGGTACGTCGATCTCGATGTCCCGGTCGCCCTGGAGCTTGCGCCCGTCGTCGGTGAGGTAGCGGACGAACATGTGAAGCCGGCTGTGGATCGGCAGGGCGCGCGGCCAGACCAGCTCCAGATATATCCCCTCGGAAAGCGGCGTTTTGCGGTACCGCTTGGCGATCTCCTCGGCGGTGAGCTCCCATCGCGCGACACGGGCCGCGTCGCCCGGCAGGGCCGGATCGAGCAGGACCACGGAGACGGGAGCGGCGGCGGGGACCAGCCGTCCGTCGGCATCCCGCGGCTCGATGACCGCAATGATCCCTTCATGGCCGGCGCGCCGGTCCAGGTCGTAGCCTCCGGTGAGTCGATCGCAGAGCGTGATGGCGGCGACCTGAGTGTTGTCGGCTTGGCAGGGGACGACGTCGTCGGTGGTCGGCTGGCCCTCTTGCTCCCCGATGGAAGCATCCGGCGTAGTGGCCCAGTCGAGCGCCTCTTCATCGGGCGGGGCCGGCAGCCGGTCGTCGTCGGGCATGGTGGTGTTCCGACCGGAGAGCTTCTCGAGGAATTCCCCGCCCGAGATGGCCGCGGAAGGCATTTCTACCTTAGGCGACTGCAAGTCGCCGGGCAGGTCGAGGTCGGGCTCGGGCAGCGCCGGGTCGAGGAGGGGCTCGGGGGCGTCGTCCTTCGAGTCGAGGCCGGGCGGCCCGCCGTCGCGCTCGTCGCGCTTGAGCCGCTCTTCGAGCCTTTCGTTCTCCTGGCGGGAGTCTTCCACCAGGTCGGCCAGCTCGTAGAGTCGCGTCTCCAGTTCGCGGTTTTCCTGCTCCAGGAGGGCAACGGCCGGAGGAGCAGCGCGGCACCCGGCCATCGCCAAGCCAGCGACACAGAAGATGGCAAACGGCCACGATTTCATCTTACCCTCGCCGAGAGAACGACGCGGAGCGAGACCGCCCGAGCGGCATCGCCACCACGAACCGGGAGGAGGTGGAAAGCGCGCAGCGAACGGCGGAAAAAGGATCAACGCGTGAGGAGGTTTGCGACAAGCACCGGGGATTCCGTTCTTCCCATGCCCCCCCGGGGTCAGCTTGGTGCGACGTGCTCGATGACATGATCGATCAATCCATATTCGAGCGCCTCTTCGGCGGACATGAATCGATCGCGATCGGTATCCTTCTCGATCTTCTCCAGGGGATGGCCGGTGTGTTTGATCAGGATCTGGTTGAGCCGCTCCTTGATTTTGGAGAACTCCTTGGCATGGATCATGATGTCTTCGGCGGTGCCTTCCATGCCGGCCAAGGGCTGGTGGATGAGGATGCGGGAGTTGGGCAGGGCCTTGCGTTTTCCGGAGGTTCCGGCGGCCAAGAGCACGGCCCCCATGGAGGCGCATTGTCCGACGCAGTAGGTGGATACGTCGCAACTGATAAACTGCATGGTGTCGTAAATGGCCAGCCCGGCGGTGACGCTCCCCCCCGGCGAGTTGATGTACAGGTGTACGTCCGCCTTGGCGTCTTCCGACTGGAGGAAGAGCAACTGCGCGACGACCGAGTTGGCCACCTCGTCGTTGATGCCGGAGCCGAGGAAGACGATGCGATCCTTGAGCAGCCGGCTGTAAATGTCCATCGCCCGCTCTTCGCGGCCGCTCTTTTCGATCACGTAGGGGATCAGGGGCATTGGCGGTATCCTCTAGGGCACTTGGCTTCGGAGCGTTGCGGCAAGTGAGTCAAGTCGGGGGCGCTCAGGGTTCGAGGTTCAGGGTTCAGGGTTCAGGACTTGGAGTTCCACGTAGACAGGTAAATCCTGAACCCTGAACCCTGACCACTGAACCCTGACCGGTCGCCTCGGCCGGAGGCCCTGCCTGGCTAGTTTTCGTCCTCTTCGTCCTCAAGGGTCTTGTGCTTGGTCAGGATGTCGTCGACGACGCCGTACTCTTTGGCCTCTTCGGCAGTCATGTAGAAGTCGCGATCGGTGTCCTTGGCGATTCGATCGATGGGCTGTCCGGTATGGTCGGCCAGGATCTGGTTGAGGACTTCCCGGGTCTTGAGGATTTCCTGGGCCTGAATCTCGATGTCGGAGACCTGCCCTCCCACCTGGCCGTAGGGCTGATGGAGCATCACCTTGGCGTGAGGCAGGGCGAACCGCTTCTCCTTGGATCCCCCGGCCAAGAGCACCGCTCCCCCGCTGGCGGTCAGTCCGACACAGTACGTGGCCACGGGGCAACTGAGGATCTGTATCGTGTCGTAGATGGCCAGCGTCGCGCTGACGCTGCCGCCGGGCGAGTTGATGTAGAAGTGGATGTCCTTGCGCCGGTTCTCGCTCTGCAAGTACAGAAGCTTCATCACCAGCTCGTTGGCGTTGCCGTCGTGGATCACCCCTTGGAGGAGAATAATCCGGTTCTCCAACAGCAGGTCGCCGAGAGTCAACTGACGCTGACGCTGGTAGTCGCGGTAGTTCAGGCGTGGATCAACCGGCAGCGGCTGGGAAAGACTCATAATGCTAAGGACCTAGGGATCGAGGACACAACTGACCTGATACGACACACCTCGAACGGTATCCGAAACGGTGGGCGCCGGCGTGCGGCCGGCACGTTCCAAGGGCTGCGAGTCCGAACGAGCACGTCCATGCTCCTGTTACTTACCCGCCGCACGGCGGTCTGCCACGCGGCGTCCCCTCCCTGAGATCTCCTCGCTGACACGTTCCTCCAACGCCCGCCGGCCGACGCTACCCCTCGGACTCGCTTTCTTTCTCCCGTTCGGGGCCCTCGGGCTGGGCCTCGGGGATGTCGGATTCCGGCTCTCCACCGCCGGCCGCCCAGTCGACCGCTTCGGCCCCGGTCTCCTCGGGCTGCCATGGGACGTCCTTGAACTTGGCGTGGGAGAGGATCCGCCCGACGACCTTGCGCTCGATGATCTGGTTTCGGAGCACGTCCATGCCGCCGCTCTTTTCCAGGCGCGCTCGCACCCGGCGGGGAGTCTCGTCGCTTTGAGCCGCCAGCAGGCGTATCTCCGTCTCGTAATCGTCGGGCTCGTCAACGATCTCCTCTTCTTCGGCAATCCGCTCCAGGATGAAGTGCTCCTTGAGCGCCCGGGCGGTCACCTCCTGGCTGTTCTGACGCAAGTCGTTCGCGTAGGCCCGGATCTCCTGCTCGCTGAACCCGCTGCGGCGGAGCTCCATGACCGCGCGCTGCAATTCGCGTTGGCTCTGACGCTCCAGCAAGGCGGGCGGCAGATCCCAGTCGGCCGAGGCCGTCAACGCGGCGGTCACCTGCTCCCGGGCGCGCCGATGCTGCGTGTATTCCAACTGCCGCTGGAGGTTGTCGCGAATCGCGTCGCGCAGATCGGCCTCCGTCTCGAAATCCCCGATCGACTCGAGGAAGTCGGGCGTCAACTCGGGCAGCTCGAGCTTCTTGACCTCCAGCACCTCGAACGTGGCACTCACGGCGACGCCCCGCAAGGGGACGTTGGGGGCATCCTGCGTCAACTGCGCCTGACACTCACGGGTCTCTCCCGCCCGAACGCCCGCCATGACCTTGTCGAACCCCTCGATCTTTCCGTCGCGGAAGCTGAGCACCGGGCGGATGCGGATCACCTCTTCGTCGGCACTGGAGAGAACCGTTCCCTCGTGCGCGAAGGCAAGGTTCGTGGTGAGGTAATCACCCAATCCTGCCGGTCCGTCAAACGGCACCAACTGCCCATGGCTCGCCAGCACGCGTTCCAGCGCCCGATCCACGTCCTCTTCGACAAATTCGTAGACCGGTCGCTGAATGCGGAGTCCCTTCCACGGGGGAACGTCGAATTCGGGCCGGACCTCCAGGTCGAACTCGAAGGTCATCGGCCCTTCGTCCGGTATCTCGACGGCATCCAGATCGAGATCCGGCTCGCTGATCGGCGACAACTCGCGCTCGTCGTTGATCTGCTCCATGCTGTCGATCAACAGCGAGCTCTTGACCCGTTCGGCAACGTCCTTGCGAAACCGGGTCTCGACCAGCCTCCTGGGAACGTGGCCCGGACGAAAGCCGGGAACCTCCGCCGAGTCCATCAGCTCGCTGAACTCGTTGTCGAAGTAGCGATCGATATCGCCCCGAGAGACCGTCACCGTGACGTGACGCTCGCACGTGCTCCGCTCGTCGATCGAGACTTCGATCTCCAGCGGCTGCTTCTCGTCGTCGCCTTCGGCCTCTGCCGACTCCTCCTCCTGCGACTCGTCGTCAGGCTCTGGGCCGACTTCGTCGCGGAGTTCGTCGTTGGTAGCATCGTCGGGGGGCGACAAGGTCTCGTCGGGGCCCGGGGAATCCTTAGCAGTCATGCGTAAACGCCGTCAATTCAAGAGATAGAGAGAGAACCAAGGAGCGGGTGATGGGATTCGAACCCACGACAACGACGTTGGCAACGTCGTGCTCTGCCAACTGAGCTACACCCGCGTCACACAACCGCGCCGAGCCAAGCGGTCCCGTTCCGGGCTCCACTAGGCGAAAACCCGCCGGAATCGGGGAATTATAGGTCCCGACCAACCGCTTGCAAGGGCAATTGACCTTCGCACCAATAGAACCCGATCGTCGGGTCCCCGTCAACAACCCCTCGAATGGGTTGTGCGCGTGTGGCGGCAGGCCAGGGAGTTGGCCAGACCGATTTTCGCCACCCCGTCACGCAACCCGCAGTGCTCGCGAAGCCCCCAGGCTGCGTAGATGATGCACATTGTCTTCCCCGGCCCAACTCGTTCGAGAGTCTATGCTTATCGCGGTTACTGCCGGCGTGACCGCGAATGGAGAGCATGGCCCGGACTCGACGTATCGCCCGCCAAGGCGCCAGCGAGACGGGGGCGCGGAGGCATGGCGTTGCGGGACGCGTATTTCGCGACTATCATGGTAATTGCAGCTTGATTCCCACCTCAATTGCCTCCTACGACCCCGCTTCGGCCACCGATTGGAGCATTCCGCCAGGCAATCGGAGCGAAAGGCCCCAATGCACGTCAGACTGGTTATCGTTGGCGGCAAGGCGAACAAGAGCCGCGTCTCCGTGGAATTGCCGACCGTCATCGGCCGCAGTCGGGAAGCGGACCTGACGGTCGCTCATCCGATGATCAGTCGGAAGCATTGCGAGCTGTATGAAGTCAAGGGCCTGGCGATGATTCGGGATCTTGGCTCGCTCAACGGCCTGTTCGTGGGGGGTACCCAGGTCAGCGAAGCGGCCCTGCATCCCAACGCCGAGTTCTCCGTCGGGCCGCTGACGTTCCGCATCGAGTATGCGTACGTCGGCGAGATGGCGACTTCGCCCGATGCGACCACCGTGAACGAGACGAACGGGCACCCGGAGCCCCCCAACTCGCCGGAGGAGGCTGAGCGCGCCGGAGAAGAGCCCGACTTTGAGGTGGTTGAACCCCCTCAATCAACCCCCCACTCAGAGGGACCCGGCGTTGGCGACCAACCAGTCGACGCGGGCGTCGAGGTGCCTCCCAGTGCCCGGCCGACGATCGCTCCGCCCGACGGGCAACTGCCCGACTTCTCCGCGTGGGGCACCACCGACGAAACGGAAAAGGCGGAGGATGAACAGGCTGGCGAGGCGCCAACCCCCCCTCCGGCGTTCTTCGGCGCCCCGCCCGAGCCGGAACAGCCCCCGCCCGAAACGGGCCAAGGCGAGCCACCCGAAGCGGCTCCGCCCCCCTCTTCGACTCCCGTGGCACTCATCCAGGACACGGAGGCGTTCGAACCGCCGGAGCTGGCCGAGACGGGGGAGGAACCGGAGACTCCCCCCGGCCAACAGTCCCCCGAGTCGGCGGACGAGGGATCGAGCGGGTCCACGACCGACCGCCAAGGGGACGCCGAGGAAGCCGAGGGCGAAGGCATGTTCGACCTGTCCCTCCCGCCGGCGCCCGAGCCGGACGAGCCCGACAGCACCGGGCCTTCCGAGGAACTGGACGATTTCCTCAAAGGGTTGGGGTAGAGGGCGTCCGGCTACCGAAATCGGGAACTTGTTTTTCGCCCGATCCTTACCCGTCCGTCTGCCTGCCCGGTCACGCGGATACCGCCCTTTTGCCCGAACCTTTTCCCTAACCGGTAAAAGCCCCGCTGGTTCCCTCACATGCCGTCGGCGACTCTGCCCTTCTCGCACTCGGGCGGACGGAGGTTTCGCCCACTTGATCATTGACGATCGGGGGGTAGCTTGACTAGAGTAACGAGAAGCGAGGGATCAGTCGGGGATTTCGGGTCGACGAGACGCTGGGGGAACACGCGGTCATGACGAAGGCGAAACGTCAGACGGCGTGGCCGCTCGACTCACGACCTTAACGGCTACAGAACGGAGACTGGAGCGCTTTCTCTCACGGACCGGGCACCAGACGATCCACTTCGTGTCGAGGGAGGTGGCGCCATGAGCGTGCGAATCATTTTGAGTATCTTGCTCGCTGGTCCGCTCTTCCTGCCCGGGATTGCCAGCGCGCAGGAAGCAGCGAGCCCACCCAAGGAAGAGCAGCCCGGAGCGACGGGCCCGGTAACTCAGGAGCAGTTTCAGGGCTTGCAGCAGCGCGTCGAGGATCTGGGCGACGCGATCAAGACCCTGACCGAACAATTGGCCGCGGGGAACCAGCGTTCCCTCGTCCCCGTCGTGCCGGCACCCGAGGAACCTGCCGACGACAGGGCGGACGCCGCCCCCACGACGGCGGTCGAGGAGGTGCGCGAGCAGATCAACCAGTTGTGGGAGCACGTCCTCGAGCTGGAGACGGTTCAGGGGCAGATCGCCCAGGAGGTCGCCCAGCCGGACGGCGCCAGGCTTCTCGTCCCGGACATCCGCGGCAACATGGAGCGGAGCACTGCGTTTCGGCAGGAAGTATCGGCGGCCGTGCACGAGGTGCTGCGTCGGCAGGGCACACTGAGGATTGAGAACCAGACGGCCGTGGGGCACACGATTCGTGTGGTCAACACGGACAGGTCAGTCTACATTCCCCCGGGCGGGATCTCGGCCCCGATTGACGTGCCCGTCGGCACGGTCAGCACCGAGCTTGTCGGTTACGAGGCTCCCAGGAACTGGACCATCGGTCCGCCGGACTACGAACAGCGTATCACAATCAAGCCGACGTCGGGTTCGGTGCGCATTCTCGACGCGGCTCCTCTGCTGTCTCCGACCGGCTTCTATTGGGATCCGATCTGGGGAGGGTACGTTCTCGGGCCCTAGCCCGAGACGCCATGTGGCTCGGGGAGAGTCTGCCTACGGGTGGCGAAGCCGTCCCTCGCGTGAATGGTAGGACGCGGGCAACACAGTCCGCGTGCTCCCACCGACCTCTCTCGCAGCCCACGTTTGCCACGCGACCTGCAAGTCGCCCACGCCTGGCAAGCCGTAATGCTCCTGCGCGGCTCGATCCCATCCCTGGTCTCTGCCCGTCGCGGCAAAACGAAGCAGGGTGGCCCCGTCGGCGCGGGAGAGCAAGTACTCGACCACCGAGGTGGCGATGCTGTATTCCGCCTGGTGGCTTGTAGGAATCGTCGGGTTCCGGAAGACTGTCTCCAGCCGAGGCCAGTCGCCTGCTCCGGCCAATCGGCCGATCACGCGGGCACGAATCTGCGATCGTTCCGCGTCATCGCTCAGGCTGGCGATTCCCTCTTCGACCCACGCCGGCAGACGATGAGGGAACTGGGTGGCGAAGACAACGTGGGTGATCTCGTGGTGCAAGGTGCTGCCCAGCGCCCGGTCGGGCGACGTCGTCAGCCACACCTTGTGATATTTCCTGTTCGGATTATCAATCGGCCAGGTGAGCCCGCGGTCCTCCAACCGGGAGTCCACGACGGTGATCATGGTCGGCCCGGCGCCGGCGGGCAGCTCCTTTCCCAACCACTGCCGGGCGATCTTTTTTCGAAACGTTTCCGCTTGAGCGAGCACCGCGTCGGCCGTTGCCTGGTCGGACGCGAGAACGCTGAAGTTGTCATTGAAGGCAACGCCGGCCGCTGGGGCGACGGACGTGGTGCAGAGAACCAGCACGACGGCAAGCGACGAAATCATTCGCCGCGGGCTCGTTACCCACCTTCGTCTTGTGGCGTGCATTGGGAAGGCCTCCTTGCGAATGGGAGCGTCCGTGGCGGAGCCGTTTCCACCATCTGGGTCCGACGTCCGTTTCTACGCCAGACGCGGAGCGGGTGCGGGTCGATCTGACGCGGAATAGAGCAATGTACCTGCTCCCACCCACCGTAAGAAGCCCAGTTTGCGGCTTCCCGTGCGCGACGTGCGCGAGTCCAACGGCGGATGCTAGCACTGCCAGCACGTCTCCCCAGGGGCGGCAGAAGCGTCCACACCCGGACGCCCGGCGCAGCGAAACGAATCCGTGTACAGCTCACGCCTTGATGCTAGCGGTAGGGCGCGAGAACACAAGCCGGCTTTTTGGCCGCCCGCGCCGCCGTCTTTAGAGCGTGCTCAGCTTGGAGAAGTTCACCGCGGCTTGCACCGGGAAGACGCCGTAGATTCCGCGGGTGAAGACCAAGTTGATGAAGTCGTCGGCCCGGAGGATGGGGCTTTTGGGGACGATGATCACGTCGGAGTCGGAGAGCCAGATCTCGCCGGCCGGGCAGGCCTTCTTGCCGTGCAGGGCGGCGCGGAGGTCGACCATCGTGGCCATCAGCCGCCAGTCGTCGCCGCGGCGGAAGATCACGATCTGCCGCAGATGGGCCCCCACGTTCCAACTGCCCGCCATGCTCAACGCCTGGAGCACGGTCGTCGGGCCGGTCAGCTCGAATCGGCCCGGGGTTCCCACCTCACCCAGCACGTACACGTAACGCGGCGCCCGCTGGATCAAGACCGGGATAACCTCCATCCCTTCAATCTCCTCCCGATAGCACTCATTGAGCTCCTGCTGCAGCTCGGCGAGGGTCAGGCCCTGCGCCTGCACCGAGCCGATCGCGGGCAAGGCGATGGTCCCTTCGGGCGTGACCTTGGCTTCCCGGCCCTGGCCCCCCCGCCCATATCGACTGTCCACCACCGCCCGAAGGTCCTCCAGCTTGGTGTTGACCGTCAGCGGCGTTACCGTGATGGCCGGGATGGGATAGTACTTCTTGTACAGCGCTTCAAGATCTTCGCGGAGTTGAGGCACCGTGCGCCCGGTCGCCTGAACTTGGCCTAAGAGCGGGAGCGTGACCGTGCCGTCGGGCTGGATCACGAGCTCTCGATTCAGCTCTTTGTCGGTGGACGACTCCGCCCGGACTTCATCGCCCACGTTCAACCGGTAAGGTTGGGAGGTCTCGTTCCGGGTGACGCGGTAGACCAGGTCCAACAGATCGTCGACGCGGAGCCGATACTCGGGCACGTGGGCGGTTCGCGCGTGGCCCACGTACTCCCCCTGGGCGTACGCCTGCCAGCGGATGGCCCGCGCACGCTCCCAGCCGCCGCGTCGAGACCAGTCGCAGCACGAGCAGTCGACCGCGCAGGGGCTGCATGGCGCGGCCGGCCCAAGGGCTTGGCAGAGGACAATATGCCCCGGCGCATCAAGCCGCCGGATGTCGATCGACAACGTGTCGAGAGACGCTGCCGGGGCAACGCTTCGCGGCCCGCCGTGCCATCGAGCGAAGGTGCCGGGATCGATCCACTCGACCTGCTGGCCCGGGGGCCGAGATCGCTGCCCCCGTTGCTCGGTCTGCGCTTGATAGACCGCTTGGCATTGCCGATACGTTTGCCGGGCCGACTCCGTCCGGCCAAGCTCCTGGTAGACCACGGCCAGGTTGTATAGGGCGACGGCCTGCCGGTTGACCGAAACGGTGTGCTCCAGGGCGGACCGGGCCTCCTCGTACCGTCCACCTCGGGCCAGCAGGACGCCCAACTCATTCGAGGCCATGTAGTTCTGCGGGGTGACCAGGAGGGCCGCCTGGTAGAAGACGATCGCTTTGGAGGTGGCCGCAGGGCCAGCCGCGCACTGCCTGGCGGCGAATGACCGATAGAGGTTTCCCAAACCGTGCAAAGCCATCGAGCCGGCCACTTCCTCGCCCCCCGCCGCGGCCAGTTGCTCTTGGGCGAAGGTGAAGTAGCTCCGCAACGCGGCAAGCGGTGCGAGGGTCTCGACCGGGGCGTCTTTCAGGACCGGTGTCCGGTGTCCGCGGATGATGCTCGGCAGGTTCAGGTCGGCCTCCAATCGGGAGCCGGCGGGCGCGAAATCGTCGGCCTCCCGGATCGCCGTCCACCCGGCTGCCAGGGCCCGGCTGTGCGCTGCCGTCTGTCGTTCCGCATCCAGCGCCTGGGACACCAGCCGCAAGGCCTTCACCAACTCCGCCCGCGCCGAATAGTATGCCTTGAGTCCGGCCAGCTCGACCCCCCGTCGGGTGTGCATGTCGGCCTCGCGGGCAATCAGCTCGAGATGCCGGGACCGGCGCGCGGGCCTGTCCGGCTGCGTCGGCAGCAAGCCGGGTGCCGGCCCGATGGTCCCGCGAGGCTGCGGATCGCCCGGCCTCGGCGGTTGCTCCGCCCGTGTGGCTTCTCGGCGAAGCTCCGCTTCCAGTTGGCGCGACGCCTCGTCGATCGCCAAGGGCAACCAGTCGTCGCGCGTCGGGTCCGGCTCCGGCGACCGTTCAACTCGCTCGGCCTCCACGCGGAGCCCTTGCTCCAGGGCACGCGACGCCTTCTCGATTGCCAAGGGCAACGGCGAATCGCGCGTCGGGTCCGGCTCCGGCGACCGTTCAACTCGCTCGGCCTCGACGCGGAGCCCTTGCTCCAGGGCACGCGACGCCTCTTCGATCGCCAAAGGCAATGCAACGTCGACTCCACGTTCCGATTCAACTCGCGGTGCCAGGTCGACTTGAGGCTCCGAGTCAAACCCGCGTGCCGGGTCGACTTCAGGTTCCGGCTCGACTTCCCATGCGGGGCCGATCTCGGGCTCCAGCTCAACCTCGAACGCCGGGCCGATGGCGCGTTCCAGCTCCGCTTCGATCGCCGGGCCGAGCTCGCGCTGCGAGTCAGTCTCGGGCGTCAGATCAACGTCGGGCGTCAGATCAACGTCGGGTGTCAGATCAATCTCGGGTGTCAGGTTGACCTCGGGCGGCGCGCCGAAGTCGAGTGTCGCCTCAGTGTCGGGTGCCGCGGGCACCTCCGGTTGCTCGCCAACCTGGGTCTCCGCAGGCGGCCCGTCCGGGCGTTCCTCGAGCCCGAGAGACTCCGGACGGATCTCCGGGCGCTGCTGGCCAACGGCCTCGAAGCGTGGCGGCGGATCTACCTCCGGGAACAGCTCGGCAACACTCTGCGGGTAACTCAGGTCGGTCTGGCCGAGCCCGTTGTTGGGGGACTCGTCCGTCATGGGGGGAGACAGTCTCGGCGTTGGCAACGCCAACGCGGTTTCATCCGGCGTCTCCGGCCGCCGCTGGCCAAGAGGGAACGGTTGTCCCGGGCTCGCTGGCAACGCCGTCAACGCAATCTGGGTCCCGCGGAATGCCGGCAGCGATGGGGAGGAGATGCTCGCGACAAGAGCCAGGTCTGCCGCGGACGTGTGGCTTGCCGGAGGGCAGTACGCACGCTGGGTGGCCAGCCAGAGCGTGCCGGCCGCCAGCGCGAAGAGAAGCAGCAACGCCGACCGATGCGACAAAACCGACATAAGGCGATCCTTCATCACTTCCGTGATACCTTGCCAACCGTGTGTGCTTCGGCGCGCGGCGTCCGTCCAGAATCCGTCTTTTCAGACCGATCGACCACGCTCTCCCGGAGCGCTGAGCAAAACTGCACCAGGGCACTCGTCGCGGGAACCGCCGGCCAGAACAGCCGTCACAGGTCTTCCCAGCGTTCCGGTGCATTCGTCAGCCGCGTCAGACTCTTCCTCGTCAGACTCTCCCTCGGCCGTTCCCGTCGTGCCGGTCTTGCGATCGACGTGACCGTTCACTCGGGTCGCCACGTGCCTTGACTTCGCCGGGATCGACCGGATAGGCTACCGGCATGCTGCTGTTCAAGAAGAAGTTCCTGCCCGCAATCCGGCGGGGTGAGAAGACCCAGACGATCCGGCTCTGGAAGCGCCGGCGGCTCCGTGGCGGTCAGCGGAGCTACATCCCCGGGGCGGGATACATCCGCGTCACGGCGGTGGAGGAAGTCGAGTTGGAGAAGCTCACCGACGCAGACGCCCGACTCGACGGCTTCGACACGGCCGACGCGCTGCGCGAGGAAATCCGGCGGCTCTATCCGAGCGGGTTGGAGGCGGGGCACCAGGCGTATCGAGTCGTGTTCGAGCTGCTGCCCGAAAGCGAGCAGAAAAAACGCAGCAAGCAGAAGAAACCGAGGAAGACGAGCGCCTGATCCGCGCAGGGCTCACAGCCGCAGCATCTCGAACAACGACTGAGCCACGGCCTGGGGATCCTGGGCGATGGCCAGGATCACGGCCAGCATCAAGAGGGCCCCGGCGCTCAACAGTCCCAAGGCATGGGGATTGCGGGCGACCTCCACTTGGCTCAGGGCTGCGCCCAAAGCCAGTTCCAGACGCCGCCAGCTTTGATGATTCTGGATCGCGCCGATCGCCGTCAGCGAGACGTTCCGCATCGCCGCCAGCCCGTCCATGTGCAACTGGATCCCCAGGTTGGGCAAAACCAGGCTGTCACCGGCCCAACGGGCTTCCCGGTCCAACTCGGCGACCAGATCGGTCAGGATCGGACGAAGCTCGTCCCGGGAGATGTTGTAGACGACCAACCGGGGCCGCAACAAGAGCAGCACCAGCACCAGGCTCAAGGCGTAGAGCGCCGCCAGCAGCACCCAGACAAAGCCCCCGAACCGCAGTGAGGCGTTCACCGGGAAGAAGAGCTCCACCGGACCGACGATCACCAGCCCCGAAACGGCCAGTCCCAGCGCCGCCGCGTCCCGCGTGCCCGAGACGAGAAACGGCCGGCGAAACATGTTGATCGCCCCGATCAACAACAGGTAAATCGCGACCGGCCCCAGGGCCAGACACAAGCGAAACGGGTCCATCAACGAAGACTCCTCGCCGGCGGTGACAGGACGAGTTGATCGCGGGAATCGGAAAGGCGCATTCTAGCGGCGTCGCGATCTGGGGTCAATTTACGGCAGGACGACCGGACGACGCGTGACTTGTCCGCTCGGGGCCTCTAAGGCGCTTGGCTTCGGCAGGTTGCCGCCAAGGAGTCAAGTTTGTGGGGTTCAGGGTCCGGGGTTCAGGACTCATGTACAGAGGTGGAACTCCAAGTCCTGAACCCTGAACCCCGAACCCTTACCACTGAACTCTCGCCTCGGTCGGAGGCCCTGCACCGCTAGGATTGCTGCTCTCCCGATCCTTCCACCTTGCTGCCCGACTCCTGGTCGGCCTGTCCGTTGCCGCGGGTTCGCTCCATGCGACGTAGTTGGGCCTGGAGGCGGGCTTGTTCGACCAGGTAGTTCTGTCGTAGGCGGCTGAAGTAGTATCGCGTGGCGACCATATCGGCGACCGCCAACAGGCCGAGCCAGAGGACCAACAGGACCACCCCGCCCCAGAAGAGCAGGATCAGCGTCGGGTGCGCCCGCCACACGATCAGAAGCCTCCCGACCAGCATCCCGATTCCCACCAGCCCCAGCATGGCACTGGTCTGCGTCCGGCGACGGAGCTGTCGGCGGCGGAAGTCGAGCTCCTCCGGGTCCAACTGGCTCGCGCGCTCCCCAAGCTCGCGCCAGGCGCTCACGTGCCAGCGGGCGAACCACCCTGCCGCGAAGACCAGCAGCAAGCCGACCAGGATCGAGGACCAGAGCTCCACGACGATTCACAGTTCCCGTGAGGCTGCCGGAGCCCCCCATAAAGGCGGGAATCCGAGCACCTGCCAACCTTGACCCCAACACTTCTCTCAGGATCCAAGATACCAGATTCCGCTCGCCGCCGCCCCCCGCCCGCACCGAACGCGGACGCGAGGACAAACCCCTTGCGGCTTCGCTCCCTGCCGGCATCGGACGGCTCTCAGCGGATGCTCGACGGCTCCGCGTTACGCTGCGTGCGAGGCATCGCGCCGGAGAATGCGGTCACAGACCTCGCAGACCGACTCCACGTCGATCGCCTCCATGAACCTGGCCGGCGCGTTCCTTCGCTTCCGAGTGGAGCCTCGACAGACCATCTTCTGGACCGTCACGTGGCCGGGGCCGTAAGGTCCGTGTTGTTCGGCGGGCCAGGGGCCGTACAGCCCGACGCACGGCGTCCCCACGGCCGCCGCCAAGTGCAAGGGGCCGCTGTCGGAGCCGATGTAGAGCCGGGAGCGACGGCCAAGGGCGGCCAGCCGGGCCAGGCTCATCTCGGGCGCGAGTCGGGCGTGTTCGTCCGAGCCAGCCACGACCTGGTCGGCCCACGCCCGGCCTTCGGCGCCGGCCCAGATCACCATCGACGGCAATCCCCAGTCCTCGCCCAGATGGCGTGCCACCGCAGCAAATCGTGCCGGAGGCCATCGCTTCGACGGCCAGCCCGCCCCCGGGTTGATCAGGCAGAAGCCCCGCTGACACCCCGCTTGCCGGGCGATCTCCTTGGCGGCGACCCGGTCGGCCCGGTGGTCGGGGATCTCGAAACGCACGTCGGGCGACTCAATCCCTAAGGGCCGGAGCAGCTCCAGATAGCAATCGACCCGGTGTTGCGACGTGGCGCGCACGGTTTCCGTGTAGAACCACTTGCTCAGCTCCCGTCCGTGGGAGCCGCCGGGGCCGATCCGCCGCCTCGCGCCGGAGAGCCATCCGGCCACGGCGCTCTTGGTCAGCCCTTGCACGTCGATCGCAATCTCCGGCTCAAACGCCCTCAGCCGGCTCCGCGACTGCCGCACGGTCCGGAGCGACCTGAGCCAGCCTCGGGGCAGCGCGATCAGCTCGTCGAGCGCCTGGTGTCCCCTCAGCAGCTCCGCGGCATGCTCTTCCACCACCCACGCTAGCACTGCCTGCGGAAACCGGTCCCTGAGGGCGTTCAGAACCGGCAGCCCCTGGATCACATCGCCGATTGCGCTGAGCCGGACGATGAGAATCCTGGGCGACCACGATCCGGTGTCGGGTTGCGTTTTCATGCGGGTTCCTCGCGTTCGGTGGTCCGCGGTGGGCGGGGATTATACGAGCCCTACCGCGAATCTCCCAATAGACGTTCCCCCAAGTTGGCATACAATGGCGCAAAGCCGCTTGCGGCTTGGCCTTTCGCACTCACAAACCGTGCATCTCGCAACCGATTTCCCCGACGAATGTCCCGACGCGCATCGCACTCGAAACCCGTCTCCACGCACTTCCTCCCGATGACCCCCCAGGAGGTCACCGCCCGAGGGTGGGACGCCGTGGACGTCGTCTTCGTCTCTGGCGATGCCTACGTCGACCATCCCAGCTTCGCCATGGCCGTTCTAGGCCGGCTTTTGGAGAGCGAGGGCTATCGCGTGGCCCTCCTCAGCCAGCCCGACTGGCACTCGTGCGACCCGTGGCGGACCTTCGGATGCCCCCGGCTCTGCTTCGCCGTAAGCGCTGGGAACATCGATTCGATGATCAATCACTACACGGCGAACCGCAAGGTCCGAAACGACGACGCCTACAGCCCC
>Ga0307379_10006199_pt1 | contig 16498 bp, 19 predicted proteins | sample UN2MG_FD_202237 | JGI IMG/M metagenome (GOLD analysis project Ga0307379, IMG submission 202237) | Soil microbial communities from Risofladan, Vaasa, Finland - UN-2 | ecosystem: Environmental > Terrestrial > Soil > Coastal area > Acid sulfate soil | place: Finland: Risofladan, Vaasa | collected... | reverse complement strand
ATATGAAAATTTGGGCAATACCATTCAAGATGACAATGATTGTTGTAAATCAATTTTTATATCCAAGCAAAGAAACATCAATCGTACTAAAATGCACTAAATGCGGAGGAATAAACGATGAAGAAGGAATAAGTTGGTTGTTCTTTCCACATGGAAACTACTGCTCACGATGTTACGAAGAAAAAGTTGATCGGTTCCTAAAAGAAAAGAGGCTTAAAGATGATAATGGCTCGGCCGACTTTGTTAAGTGCACCCCTCTCCCCGCAATCTCTAAAAGGAGAAAGGTAACAGAAAAAATGAAAGAAGATTTTGTAGAATTAAATGCCGCAGATTTTGAATTGTTTAAGAATAAATGCCAATCATGGATAGAATTCTTTGGTCTGCATGGATGGCGTGTGTTTTATAATTTTGAAGAAATAAAAGATTGTTTTGGTGATTGCACCTGTTTCTTAAGTGGAAGAGTTTGTACTATCAGATTAAATTCCAAAATCCACAAAGATGATTTTGCTGAACTGGATCTAAGAAGAACCGCTTTTCACGAAGTACTCGAAATCTTATTCTCAAGAATACGCTCAATAAACAATGCAAGGTATGTGAGCGATGATGAGATGGAAGAAGAGATACACAATATTATTCGAATTCTTGAAAACAAATTATTTCCATTGATTGAGGAGTGAAAAATGACGGTGATCAGCTATTTGTACAATTATTGCAGGAGTCTGCTATTTCAGCGTTAAGTTTGATTACAATTCTGATTATAAACCCGAATATCGCAAACTAATAAGAAATATAGCTATCATTTCTGTCTCAGTATTTATGTTCAATATTGTTTCTTTTATTTTAATGCCTCGCACAAAAGAGGCGCTTATTATCTATACCGTACCAAGGTTATATAAAGATGGCGACTTGGAAAAGTTAAGGGCAGAGATGGGTGAAGGCTATGATCTTCTTAAACAGTTTCTGAAAGACAATGTTGAGAAGGAGAAATGAAATGCCTAATATAACCATGTGTCAAAATAACGAATGCCCTATCAAAGAAAGTTGCTATAGATACAAAGCAATTCCAGACCCGCGCTATCAGTCGTATGCAATATTCAAATATGACTCTGATACTGATGAATGCTATCACTTTATTGAGGAGAATCAAAATGATTAAACAAGAAAGAGTCGAAGCGTTTATTGAAGAACTCGAAATCATAAGTCGGAAGTATAAAATAATTGTAGATGGTTGCGTCTGTTGTGGCTCGCCATACCTCACTGATCTTATTAAACGTACGGATGAAGAAGCAGAGTTTGAATATGAATCTTATAAAGACCTGGATAATTAAATGAAAAGAACCTATACAGAAAAAATGCATGCACAAAGACTTATAAAGATGCTTAGTAAAAAGGATATTTGTAATAAATGTCCTGCAACACCGGGGTTTAAAGGAAACATAAATGCAGAGGATTTATATAAGAATTCCCCTTGTGTTGTTTGCAAAGAATTCATTAGGCCTCGTTTGGGTCTTTTTAGCATAATGTGTCCATGCGGCGAATTAGGATCAGAAAAAGCCATTAAAAGAACATGGTTGGCCTTAGAAGAGAAAGAGTATTTATGAACAAATCTATCGAAAATGATTACAAAAAGGGGGAGAATTATGGTTATCACTGCTTATGAAGGTATAATCTTAAATAAACAACATCCGTGTGGTAAATGTGAATTCGCAATAAATTCCTCTGAAGATTTTAAACGAATATTTTATTGTCAATATATAAGTTTCATAAAGAAAATTAATGACGAAACCACATCATCATGGTGCCCTAAACAACATTGAAAGGAGAAAAGAAATGAAATTCGGTAAGCATGTGTTGCATTTAAAAACATACAATGTACAAGGATTTATTTTTGTAGAGCCAGTATTCGATAAAGACAAAGCATTATTTTTTCATTGTGCCAAAGGAGAAACTTCAGTCAATCTTGATTTTTATAATGAATTTGTCGAACCTATATTATTCAATCACGGCGTTCGTGAAATCTCAATTAAGAAAGATGGCAATATTTAAAATGAAAAGATCAATCGAAAATGACTACATTGAAGCTATGACTATCCTTGATTGGATAGAAGAAGTATTGGACGGTAACCAAGTTTCTGAGCTTGCATTATCATATCCTGTGGTTAGGAAAGCCGATGACATGATGCAGTATATTGAAATGTTAAAAGAACGATTACAATTACAAAAAGGAGAATAAAATGGAAGAGAAAATTCATTTTTATTACTTTGTATTTAGAGGCGATATAAACGGTATCTCAACAACACATGCTGTAGCTCTTGGACTAAAAGAAAATCTTATTACAACAAGTATAATGGAGTCTGCTAAACGAGCTTCCAAGTGTCCTGATAATGGAATATGTGAAGGATTCTATTACATGGGGAAAATGACGAATAAAACATTTCAAGGAACGCCTTCCTGACGGAATCTTTTTATTGAGTCCACGCCAGAACCTTCCTTTTCAAAAATAATCAAATGTAGAAGGTTTGACGAAGCCTGAACGAAGATTTGAATAGGATTGAAAAGGAAATTTATGGATTATTTTTTAATAGACTCACTTATCAATATGTATCATGCCTGTATGAATCGTGAATGGGAAAATATTAAAGCAATCATGGATCACCCAGAGACAACTGATGCTGATTTACCTTTTCCCGATAATATATGTTGTAATAGATTCTTTTCTTTAGGCATAGAACTTTGGGGTGCGTCTTTCATTGAAAGAGAACATGAACTACACGAATTGAGGAATAAAAATGACAATAGATTGGGATCTCATGGCAAATAATTTAAATTACCAAGATCCGGATGAAATGGTAATTAAACTCTATTACAAACATAGATCAGCAAATAAAGTGGCCGACCTTTTGTATGTGTCGGTCGGATCTATTATAAATAAATTGAAACAATTGGGAATCGAACGAATCTACAAAAGCAACAAAAGAAAAACGGAAAAACAAATTCAGTTTTTAAGAATTGTAACAGAGCTAAACACCAAAGAAATGCATCGAGTAGATATTTCAAAAGCAACTAAAAGCACCCTTTCGCACACTTGGTGGATGTGTAATAAATTTCAAATTCCTTATAAATCTAGGAGAAGTAATTAATAACCTTCGTTTTAAATTCTGCAAAATTCGCAGAGGTGTTTATAGCAGCTATAAGCTTAGTAGTTAATTCATTATATATACCATTCCTGATTTTACAGATCACTTTTAACCTCTTTTTTTCTGCATCAGATGCCACAGGCAGATTCCCCGGATCTTCATCAAGTACGGGAACTTCCATTCTATTCGTTTCAACATTCCACACAGGAGTTCCATAGTACTTAGTCACTTTATTCTCGTCTACAAATGAAGTTCCAATACAATCCAGAATATGCAACGCCGCCATTGTTTCATCAAGGGCAATGGCGTTATAAGCCGAAAGTTTATCTACTACATCATCTATTGCCTCTTGATCTCCTGTCAAATATCCAAGCATACAACCATTAGTAAGGTAATGTCCTCCATCAAATGATAAACCATTTTGTATAATCTGATGTACGGGTGAATGGCCTTCCCCTTTAAACCAGAACAAAGAATACCTAATAATTTGAGTTGCCATAAAATCTCCTTAAAAATGTAATGATGAAGATCCAGTCAAGCCTTGTCTTGCTGAAGTTATAGAGCCTCCAGCAAGCACAGCCGTAGTATCAGTTGCTACAACAAGTCTTTCAGTGACAGAACTTACACCAGTATCAAACCCTCCGGTATGATAACCATATGTAGCACCTTGGCTTACTCCAGCCATACTGTATCTTGCTGTCACAAGATTAGCACTCGCAACGACAGACGTAATTTCAGTTGCAAATACAAGTTTCTCGGCAGTATTAACAGCCGTACCAGAGTACCCTCCAAGAATATATCCATTATCATCTCCTGTACTATTGGTACTCATTTGATATCTCGCTTGAGTTAAATCAGCAGAACTTTGTATTGCCATCGTATCAGTTGTATAAGTAAGTTTTTCACAACCTGAAAGATATGATGGCCCTGCTGAAGCACCTCCAAGAAAATATCCTGAATATGCTGCATAATTAACCCATGCAAAGCCCATCTTTGCTTGAGACATATCTGCACTTGCTTGTAAGGAAAAAGTTTCACCTGAAAATGTGAATTGTTCAGCTTCTGTTTCTGCATATGGCCTTGCCCCGGCAATGACAAACGCTTTTGTATGTCCATCTCCTCCAGCATTGGCAAGGTATCTTGGATGATAGAGTAAGCCGACGACAAGGTTTGAAGTGATTTCAGTTCCAAAAGAAAATTTATCATTTAATCCTAAAGCTGCTCCAGCATATCCGCCAACAATATAACTGATCTCTGCATTTTCCCATGTAAAACTTGCGCTGTTCATTCTTGCAAGAGACAGGTCAGCGGATGCTTTAGCTGAAGCTGTTTCAGATGGAATACTAAATTTATCTGCTGTTACTACATAAGTACCACCACCAATTTGCCCACCAAAAAAGAACGCTTCTAAAGCAGTTAATTCTGGAGCAGTAAAAGCACCAAGACTAACTTTTCTATACTGTCCGGCCGACACATCAAATATGAGTAAAAGATCGGCATTTGTAGTTTGCATTACCGTGGTCGTATTGTTATAAAAATCGTCATCAGGAGCTGTGATCGAGCTAATAAGACATTTTTTTAATTGGGTTTCAGAGACATCCATTACCATGACATAATCATTGGCTTTATCTGGAGAACCTATTTCAGTTAAATCTGATATTCGTCTATTTGCCATAATTAAAATCCAGTAGTCCCAATTGCTCCGGGTTCCCATGTTGCGCCTATAATAATTACTGCATTATAGGTACTTGTAATATCAAGAACTGTATCTACATGTTCTATATCATAACGATTAACAGTATAACCAGATATATTATTTATTGATCCTCCAAAAATATATCCATTGGAAGCATCCGCACTTAATGAACCAGAACCACATCTAGCTGTAACTAAATAAGCAGTTCCAACAAGAGCATATGTATCAGTTGCATAGACATATTTTAAAGCAAAAACACGCACGGCAGCATCATACCCACCCAACCAATAACCATGAGTGGTTCCTTGACTTATGTATGCATATCTAGCTTCTCTATAGGTTAATTGATTAAGATGCACATTCACTAACGTATCAGTTGCGTAGGTTAATTTATCAATGTTGCCATTAAGATTTGAGGGTCCAAAATAACCATACCCATTATTGGTATTTAATGATTTTATATAATATCTTGTATTTGATAACGGACTTGCAATAGTTGCCCAAAGTTCAGTAGCATATGTTATCCTATAGATATTCACGTTACCAATAAAACCTCCTGCATCATACCCCTTTGTATTTTGTTCGGAGAGTCCAGCTCCTCCCCTTTTAGCACCTGGAGTAGCCCCACCAGCAGCAGTTAGAGTATCTGTTGCATATGTAATTTTATCAACAAGAGTTAATGTTGTGATTGTATTATCATATCCACCGGAATAAAAACCTTTATTTGAATCTCCAAGAATTGAGGACATCTCTCTTCGATAATTAGTTAAAGAAGCTAATGTAGCACAACTAATAGTCATTGTAGCAAAGTCAATAAAATTTGTTATGGTATGTCGCAAACTCACAAGATCTCCGCCAGATACATAACCTTTTGAACTCGGAGTTGATGGGGAGGAATATAATAAACCTTTTGATATTTTTCTATAACCGGATTCAGATTCATCATAAATAAGAAGCATATCACTATCTTCAGTGGAAGGAGATGCATCAAGTTTTTGAAAATCTGAATCCTGATCCCACAGATCTCGGATTACTATCCTTTGATTACTATTATATGTATCGGAATTTGAAGCATCCCATATAAGACAATAATCAACATCTATATTTGGAGTAGTTAGCGTTGTTAAATCACTTATTTTTATATCAGCCATTGCTAAACTCCAATATCATTACACGAAGAAGCATTACAGCATCCTTCAATTGTTGTTGTTACAGATAGAGACGGCGTTTCAGTAACAAATTGTAATTTACAAACATCATTATATGGTGCAAGAGAGCCTCCAACCGACCATCCTGTCGCAACTCCATCACTAATAGCAGAAGCACCATACCAAGTTAATGCTGTAGGAGTAGTAATCCATAGATTGTTTGAAGTGGTTGATATATCTATCGCCATAAATATTTTTATTATGTAATAAACTGAAGCCGCTGGTATTCCTCCATGTCCTGTATATTGTACAGAAGATGTTCCCATTATATCATAATTATTTCCATTTTTACCAAAATAAGGAGTAAAAGTCCAAGGAACAAAATTAAGATAGACTATTATATCAGTTGCAGCAGTAACCTTACACCATTCATGAGAGAGACTACTTTCATAAATCATTTTTGTTCCACCATCAACAGCAGATCCAACACCAGTTCTACCTGCAAATAATGGGTACATACTCGCTTGTAGGGCAGCAGTTGATGTTGCATATGTTAAAACACTAGACGTATTTGCAAGTGCTCCGGCACCCGCAACAACATATCCTTTTGCAGAAGTTACTTTTGATCTGGACATAGTATTTCCAGAAGCTGGTAAGGAAAAAGCAGCATCAGTAGAATTAACATAAGTAGCCATGACTGTTTTTTCACATCTTGCTGTATCTATAGAACCAGGGGCAACTCCGCCAAATGTATATAAAGTGGTTGAATGATCACTAACAGTGGCATGTTTATAAGAGTTAACTATTTGTGTGGAGACATATGTCTGCACTTCTGTCGGCATTATAAATGTCCAAATATTTGGGGATATTGCACCAACCAAAGTAGTAGTTGATCCATTTACTATAAATCCTATAGAACTACTTGCAACACCGGGGGTGTCGAAATTTGTTTTTGTTATTTTTCTATATCCTCCAACATCTTCTGAATAAATTAAAATATAATCAGTAACAGAAACAGCAGAAGCTGTTGGTAATAAATTATAAAAATTAGTATCTGGAGCATCAAGTTTATTCGGTGTCATACGTTTATTACGACCATCTGTGTTTACAGGCTCACTTGTGTCAACAATAACCAAGTAATCCCCGGCACGATCAGGCGTGGTCATCATATTCATTGTGGAGATTTTACGTCTTGGCATAATCTACCTATTCAAAAATAACACCAGTTTCAGGATCAATATGCTTTGCCTTGATACTTGAATCAATATAAAGTTTTATTCCTGATTCACGAGCCTTCTGTGAAAAGAAAGAATCCTGAGTTAAGTTTGGCGTTTCAGCAAACCAAGGCTGTGAAATTTGTGTGAAGACTTTTGTTCTGAATAAAGTGAATCCAAAAGGAACCGTATAGACTTCATGCAATTGTCCATCGGCAGGAACCGAACAACGCTTTCCATCTTTACCGATTATGATTGCTGTGGATTCCCTGATAGAAGTGTTTCTGCGAGGATACCATACACCTACAACATCAAGATTCTCTTCATTCATAATCTTTAACAATTTATTTAAAGCATCTTTTGGTGCAAAAGTGTCATGTTCGATTGTCAGTATATAATCAGCATTATCTTTTAAGGCTTGCATAACAATTGTAGTATACGCTTGTGGAATAGTTTGTCCAGGAACATTAAAGAATTTAATTTGTTTGCCAGTAGGTAAATCAGGCATGAGTTTATCAAGCAATTCTTGATCTTTCTCAGTTAATTTTTCAATAGTTGGAATAGCAATAAGAATTTTCTCATTACCCTTTTCAAGATATCTTTTTTCAACGTCTCGAATTGAATCTTGTTGAATAAATCCAAGTGATTTCACAGCAGGAACTTCTACAAATTCAGGAATACGCATACCAGCCATTCTAAGTGCATCAAGATTTCCGATTCCTACCCTATTGTTTGCCATGTAATCAAGAGCAGCTTGTCGTTTCAACCGCGCTTCCCAATAATAAGGTTGATCAAAATCAATCTCTTCCCGTGTAAAAGTTCTGTCAAATTCATGGAAAATATTTTGAAGAACTTCTAATTCACGCTTAGCGCCAATCATTGATATTTCCATTTCAACAAGATCAATCTTTTTCTTTTCGGCTTTAAGCAGACTGATTTTGTCTCCTTTTTCTTCAAGCTGTTTTATTTTTTCTTTCATAATTTCAATGTCAAGAACAGCATGTTTTAGATTTCTAATCTTTACATTTGCTTCAAGAACACATTGACAATACGCTTGAGCTTCAGAATCTTTTTCAAACACTACAAAATTTCGCAATGCAAATTCAGAACGCGACATCGTAATATCTGAATAAGCGTTAATCAATTCCTCATCAATTTCCATTCCAAATTCTGTCATCATAACATTTTCTCCCGTTTTAACAGTAATATTTATGCTTCTTCTGTAAAGATAAACGATCCGTGTTCTTGTAACAATTTACTTCCTGACTCAAGTAATAGAAACGGAGGACTAATAGTACTTGTAATAGCTCCACTTGTAACATTTGCAATCTTTATATATTCTTTATCATATAACACACCAGTTAATCCACCAGGACCTGATCCGGCGGCAACATAAGTGTTTTGCAGTATCCATCTTTTATCTCCTGCATTTGTATCAGGTGCGATAACATCAGGACTTGATTCAGCAGCACCGGAAGAAATATCACAAAGATATAAGTATGCAATACCAGTAGAAGGAACTGTAACAAGCGCACAATCAGTTCCAATTAGTGTGCTTCCCGGAATTGAATCCAAGGCATCAGCTATTCCACCAGTTAATGCTTGTTTAAGATAAATGGTGCCCAATTACAATTGCTCCTTGATTAATCCATCATTTCCATAAATGCAAAATGCTTCTTCAAATGAATTTAGCAATCTGAATCTTCCTGTGAATAGTCCACAAAGTATCCATCGTTTATTTGCAGCATTGTTATCTGGTGCTATTACATCAGGGCTTGATTCTGCTGCACCACTATCTGAATCTAAAGCATGAAACCAAGCATCACCCAGTCCATCAAAAGCTAAAGAGAAATCAGAATCTTTTAGAACAGCTCCATTGATGGAATCTAATTTGCTTTCAGTTCCGCCGACCAATCCGTTATAATTAAAATACCAACTTCCACTCATTATAAATTCTCATATATTTTAAATGACACAACACTATGGCTGAAGTTATCATGACTTCCACCAGGATCTTCGGGTATAATACCGTATATCAACCAATCAAGATTTGTCAATGTATCGTTCATTCTAAATGTAATAGGAGAAGGACCATTTTGATAGTAAAAATCACGCATAAAACCATAAAAATCAGAATCTCGTTCGAGATCAAGCTGAACTGTGAATGCTCTTGGAGAATTGCGCTTCTTTGTGTACCAACCACCTGAAGGTAACTTAACTGCTACATGATCACTACCAAAACTTTCTGCCATACCATATTTAGGATCAACGAAAGTTGTAATATTACCAGCAGCTAATTCTCCCATCTCAAGAAATGTTCCTGCGCCGCACGAAAGTACTATGTTAATAGTATGACTTCCTACTTCAGGAGTAAGATAATTTGCCCAACCCATTCCACGTACTGTGTCAAACTCTGTCGTAAGCAAATTAGGTGCAGCTACAGCTCCTTGATAAATAGCAATGGATGTGGCATTTGTTCCAAAAAAAGATACGGCCTCACCAGAGGATACTGTTAATGTAATCGTATCAGTATTTGTTGTTGATTTCCATTTATCATTGATATGACCGGACAACATGCTATTACGAACAAAAGCTGGATGCTCGTAAAGAGTTGCGATATTAGTTATATTATTATTTAAAATTCTCATGCATTACCTCATGTTATCCTGGCGGGTTCGATCCGATTTCGTCGGCCTCTTTAAAATTCCATATCTGACCTTCTCCCTCATATGTCGCTATGAGTTTACTGAAGTCGTATGTTTTATTTCTGACTCTAAACTGTGTTGTCAAATCATAGAGTGTTGATCTGTCAATGACTCGTACAAGATCTCCGATCTCCGGTATTGGGGGACTTAGCGCCACTTCCAGCTTAATATTAACCTTATTCATCAAAATAAGTGTTTCGGCTACTGTGGTAGCTGCTGTTGACGGATCTATTTGACAATACCAATCAACTGATTGTTCGTCACCATAATCATACTGTGTAGATAGTTCTGTAATTGCGCTTTCTGTTTCTTTAACAACTTTTCCTGAGTTATCTTCCGCACTTTCTCTTTTAGCCCATGAAGTTGAAACATTCATCACAGGATTATCATATGTGTATTCAATAGACACGTATTTACTCTGTTCTTCACGAAACACAAAATCAGGAATTACAGTTGAAGCATATATCATATTGTATAGATAACCTTCGTTAGATCCAGCTTTAAAAAACCACCAATGAAAAGAAGCGCAAAGGTTGTCTATAAAATCCAACATGCGTATTTGGTTGTCTTGCAGCCAGGATACAGGAATATTATCGGCGGCAGTATCGTAATGCCCCATGAGCGCAAAACTTAAATAGGAACTTGCCCATTGAACAACATCAAGTAAAGAAACAACAAAATTTGCTCCGTAATGTGTGCCTGTGCCCGAGCAAGTTACAGTACCGACAGGATTTACATCGAGATAAAATTGATAAGGTCTTCCTTCCAAACCAGTTAAGATATTTACGTTACCAGTAATTGGAACTCCATCATCATAAACTCTAAATTGACCGGAAGAAAAACAATGCCCCGAGTTCTGTATCCAAGAAGCTCCAGATTGAATCCTTGTAGTTGAATAATCTGAAGTTGTTGGTGTAGATACGTAATCAAGACTAAGTTTATCAAAAGTATCTGTATCAACATATGTAATAGCTGAGGTATCCCAATAATAAAAATTCACATCTTCTGTAGTTATAATTTCTCCGCCAGTATAGCCATGAGCAGCAGATGTATGAAATCTTACTTTTCCAGAACCATTATCTTCTATAGTTTGGATAACATTTGCTACATATCCTGTAGTAGCTATATATCCAGTGTGGTAAGTTGGATAATCATTACCACCAGTGTTGTAATCTTCCATTCTTTTACAAGCTAAATAATCCCATTGCCCAAAAACTCTTGGAAGATCAACTTCATTACCATCATAGTCAGTACCTGTGGCGAGTACATAGACATTTGATTCTTCATCCCAAATATCATATGTTACACTTTTCATATCAAATTTGCTTAGATGAGCAGTGCCGCTAAATAGTCGTTCATGAGTTCCAGCACCAAAAAAATCATCATTTAAATCTGAATACCAAATATCAATCGGGCATGTAATGGGTGGAGGCCAATCAGGTGGTGGATCTAGTCGACGCTCAGGATAATTGAATAAATCGGGCGACATTTCCAGAGAACCAAAATCAAGTTTAACTCTTCCACCATACTTATTTGAAAGTGTATACTTTGGATTGGAAAAAGAAAGAACGTAACCTTTCCATTGACGAAGCATATCTGTAGATATAGCTTGATCGCTTACATATCTTTCAATTCCATTGACTTCAATTATTACAAAAAGCATGACTAATAAATCTTTTCTTTTAGTTTATTTCTATTTGCCTTTAGTGTAACAACTTCATCCGCGATAATTTTTACGTCTTGAAATGTGGCAATATCTACACCATTTAATTGTATAGAAAAAGTCGCGTTCATTGATTTAGAATCCGCTTCTTTAGAATCATTTATCGCTGCAACAATACTTTCCAGAGAAACCATCATCGGTGTAAGATCGAGCAAAGGTTCGGGATCGGCTTCCATCGAAGTGTAAATGGCGTCTGCCCATAATCCCATTGATTCAGTAAATGAATCAAAATCAACTATTTCGGACAACTTCGCAGGATCAAATTGATTATTCTCAGCAAAATTTAATAATGCTTGAGCCATTTCATCTATTGAGAGTGTAGTAGGTTCAAGTGTTTCATCAGCAGTGTTGTCTAAAAGACTTAACATCGTTAAATTTAATGTATTCATAGATGTTATTAGTGGAATAGCTTCCATGCTTTCCATCAGAGAATTCATCGCAGATTCAAGTGACGTAGAATCAAGTCCTTCAACCACAGATGTTGTAATAGAATCTGAACCAGTTTTATCTATTGAAAGCGCTGATTTAGTTGTAACAGTATCCGGAATATCTGGGTTTGAATCAAGCTCTTCAAAATAAGCTGCAAATCTGTCCCAAGAAGCAGCGAGACTTTCGGAAGAATTATAAAGCCCTTGAGGATCTGAATCTTGAGTAAATTTATAAATTGCACCAGTAAGATCATCAACATAGGAAGCAATACCATATTCATCAAGACTAACTGTTCCGGTATCCCCTAATGCTCTGTAATCAGTTCCTACTTCAGCATTAGTAAAAAAATCATTCCAAGTTTTTAAGAACTCTTCTCCGGAAAGATAATCAGGACCAACATCCCCCTGAAGCTTCGCATCTAAAAGATTTCCAACATCTTGATTAGGATCTAGAAGCGTAAGCATTGCTTCAAATCCTGCTCCAAAGGTGTCATCGGTAAGTAGATTTGTAATTCCGTCTTTTATTTCAGTAAGAGTTGTGTTTATTGTTCCAGAATCCCCGAGCAAGGATTCAAGAACATCGTTTTGAGATTCAAGTTCAACACCTATTTCAGACTGATCACCGCCCATAAGTTCAGCAAGATATGTTAAAGCGCCTACAGTGGCCTCAAAACCGTCTGTGAGCGTACTTTCTATTGCGGCAAGGGCTAACTCCTCGGCTGACATTATATCCTCAGCCTGAAGCCCTAGAGCCTCCAGGTCGGACATTACGGTATCATATATATCTTGGTATGTTCCGGATGATTTGTATGCTGTTTGAGCCTCAGACAGGAAAGTATCAATGAAAGATAGATAATCATTTACGGCACCAAGATCACCTGATTCCAAACCGGCTTGAGCTTCCAGCAGTTTATCATTGTAATCTATCTGAGCAACTTGAGCTTTTTCAGTAGAAACTGATAAGTTGAATGTGCTGTAATAGAGATCCTCTATTTTACCTTTTATATCAGCAATAATGTCTGCCAAATCTTCTATACGATCAGTAAGTTCATCGATTAAATCCTCTTCAACTGCGTATCGATCCATTATTACATCATAAAGTTCTTCGGCGGCATCAAGTTCTTCCTCCTTGCTCATTGTTCCTGATGTAATTCCGGTAAATCCAGTTTCTATCTGTCCTGTGTAATAGTCGTACTGTCCTTGGGCGTCTAACTCTTCTAAAGTTCTTCCTTCTTGTATTTTAGCAATAGACTCATTTATGCTATCAATAAACTGTCCATAATCATCATATAAAGCTGAAGCATCAGATACCCAATTCCCAAGTTCATCAATAAAAGTTTCAAGATTATCTATGCCTTCGCCCATCACTCCTGTAAGATCTTCAAGAGTAGGAATTTCATCCATCACAGAAGTAGTAGCGCCTAAAACAGACTCAATTTTTGCAGAAAGTTCTTCGGCGGAAACGGTCGCATCTTCCCAACTTGAATAACGATCCGCCATCAACTCAAAAAACTCTTGTGTAGAAGCAGCAAGCAGTTCGGAGTATTCAAGAAGTTCATCGTAGTTCATACCTTCAGTACTTTTCAGATCTACTGGATCAAACCCTCTTGCTTCTCTCCAATCTTCAAGACCTTGAACTATCTGATCTACATCACTCATTCCTTCGATAGTATTTACCCAATCATCAATGGCTGTTCCAACTTCCTCAAATGGTGCTATAAGAGCTACCATTGAATCACGAAGATAAAGAGCGTCTTCCATCAATTGCTCGACAGAAATTCCGGTGCGTTCACTGAATGCTAAAATATCTTCCGTACTACCTGTTAAAAAGTCATTAGCTGCATCCCAAATAGCGTAGAAATTTAAACCTTCTGTATCCATTAAATCGGTTTCTTGAAAATCATATCTATCTGCTAATTGTAATAAAGCAAAAGTATCTTCCAATCCGGCAGCTGCGGCCTGAAGACCGAGAACAGTATCATATTCGGCTTCAGTAAGAGCGTGAAGGGCTTCAACTCTCATCTGCTCTATTTCTGACACTTCCTCAATAGTTGCACCATATTCTTTAATTTCTTCAACCCACTCGTCAAACTGATCGTTGAGATCCGCAATTTTGTCAGATAAGGATTGACCAAGATCAATGCCTTCTAATCCGGCCAAGTACTCTTCAACTTCGTTGACAGTATCCGCAACCTTTTGAGCATATTCATCCAATAATCCTTGGAGAGCTGCGTTTTTAGCTTCCTCAAATTCGACCATATCAATCGTCGTATAACCACTTGCAACGAGGGCATCAATGTATCCTTGTAATTCCTCTTCAAGATCCGAGTATTCTTGTTCAAGTTTCGATCCAGTATAAACATATTCATCCACTGCATCCTTAAAGTTATCAACGATTTCCCCCCAATAATCTTCCTGGAATTTCTTTATGACCTCATCCATTTGATCCATAAAGTCTTCAAGAACATCATCAGCAACCCCCATTGCGTCAAACGTGGTATACATGCCTTCAAACCATGTTATGGTTTCGTCTATCTGCTGATCAAGTTCATTAAGCGTTCCCATCCATTCGTCTATTTGATCTTGTCCAGACTCCCAAACAGCAAGGTAAGCGAGTAACTCTTCAATGGAAGGCATTTGGTATTCATATGTTTCTCCCTCAGCTTCCGCCGCCGCTGCATTTGCTTCATTTATAGCTTCAATATTTGCTAATAGCTTATCAATATCAAAAACAGCATCAATGGCTTCTACATCAGCCATCAAATCTCCCATGATATTAGCCGCATTTGAAAGTTCTGTAAAAGCATCAATCATTTCTTCGCCAGAAAGAGAAGCCCAATCAATTTCATCAAATATGTCAATAGCTGCTTGGATATCGGCTCCAAAGAACTGATACCACTCGTTACCTTGCCATGCACCTACCCATTCATCAGCAAGTTCCTGAATAGGCCCAAGTATTTCAACATTATACCATTTATCAAGATCAATCCCAGATAGATCAAGACTTGTAATAGAATCTGAAAAAGTCTGTAATTCTTCCTCTGTTACATCAGCGAAACCTCTACCAAACACATCCCAAAAAATATCTTTAAAATCTGTGACTGCCGCTCCAGCATTTTCAAACATCGTTTTAAGATTAGCAATATCATTATCTGATGCACCAAGATCCGCTAGTGCCCAAACAGCATCTCGAATTTCATCAGTCATTATATTAAATAAATCAACAGCGGAAGCTCCGTCATATGTTACCATTTCAAGCCCTGCTACAACATCCGAAGCCATAGCAAGGGTTTCCATAGCTGATGATACATAATCAACATAGTCTTCGGGAAGAATTCCTTCCCCGGTTCCCATTGCTGATAAATCAAATGTGATTAAATCTCCGATAGATCCAATGTTGGAAGTGTCGCCCGTAAAAAATACTTCAGATAGCCCCGCATCCTGGGAGATCCTTTCAGCATCAGCGTAAACTGCGTTAATCCATTCAGTAAGAATTTCATCTGTTTTTGTTTGCATTGCTCCTTGTAAGTCATTAGCAAACATAAAAGTTTCAGAAACACCAGATAAAGTGATTTCAGCAAGTCCCGCTTCAAATTCATCAAGTTGTTCTTGTGTAATTCCAGTGAAATCCTGAGCAAGAATATCCACAGAACCTTCTTTAAAGGCTTTAATAGCAACTGATGATTCAGTAAGAAGTTCAGCCCAAAATCTATCTGAATCAAATTCGGCCATCAATTCCGCTTTTACGTCTTGATCAAGAACGTTGAATATATCAAGCCATCTAGTTCCAAATTCATCGGTCATGCCTTGAAGTTTTGAATGAATTGCAGAAACCCAGGTAGAAGGAATATCAATATTAAACTTATCAATTACTGCGTCTTTACCAGTTATGTTAGATAGTGATGTAGAACCATCAGCATATTTTTCTTCTGCTCCAAGAGATCCTTCACGCATATCCACAAGACCAACGGAGCCTTTAGCATAACCTTGTGTTTGTCGATCAAGTGTCATTGAATCTGAATGAGATAGAATTTCTCCGCTCACTGGAGGTGTGAAATATTCTTCGCCGGTAACTCCAATCTTATAAATATCTTCTCCGGTATCAGGTATAAAATATTCCCACCCCTCTTCACCAACTATTACACGTCGCATTGCTTCTACAGAACCACCTACAGCGTATTCATCATGCAACCCACCTAAACCAGTGCTTGTTCCTCCTGTACTACCTGTACTACCACCAGAAGTTTCGCCAGATAGATCTTCTTTTTCATCAGCCAACTCATCTTTACTTATATTAGCGAGTTGTCCAGGATTATACGACGCTTCCGGTTGGTTATCGAAGAGAAGATTCTCAAGAGTGTGCGGATTTGACCAGTAACCAATTCCATCATAATCATCATCTTGCCAAGTATAACCGCGATCAATTAAATCTTGTATATCGGTTTG
>Ga0307379_10006198_pt1 | contig 16499 bp, 14 predicted proteins | sample UN2MG_FD_202237 | JGI IMG/M metagenome (GOLD analysis project Ga0307379, IMG submission 202237) | Soil microbial communities from Risofladan, Vaasa, Finland - UN-2 | ecosystem: Environmental > Terrestrial > Soil > Coastal area > Acid sulfate soil | place: Finland: Risofladan, Vaasa | collected... | reverse complement strand
GTCACGGGGCAAGTTGTTCTACCGCTTAGTTCAACAGGCCGTGCAGGTGGAGCCAGCCCCGTTTGTCTCGCTCATCAAACCACAATCCCTCGGGGCTGGTTGAGTCAAGTCAATACCCATATTCCAGCTTGATCTCCGCGAGCAGCACTTGGTCGGCTCCCAGAACCACCGGTCCCTCCAGCTCGATGCGGACCTCGCTTCCCGACACGGCAAACGTCGATCGAGCGGGTCCCTGGCCGACTCGCACGGCAACTTGCGTCGGCTGGCGGTCTTTCGGAAGTTGGAACACGAGCGACGCCACGCGAAGCGACCCGTATCGCACCTCGATCCGTTCGGTCTGCGTGTCGTCTTCCCGACGCTGGCGGAACAGCCCCCAGCCTTCGGCGGACGTGAACAGCGACGCGTGGTCTTCCGGCTGCCAGACCGGCTTGAAGCCGAGGTGCCCGGCCGGCCCGTCGTACACGAAGCCCTGCGAGGCCAGGAGCATCGACCAGACGCTCATCGCCCGGGCGTAGAACTTGCCACATTCATCGTCGCCGAACGGGTTGCCGCTGTAGCCCCAGGAGGCGCTCCGGCTGGGTGTGAGCCCTTCACGGAGTCGACCGTCGTAGCGGATCGCTACGGCACGACAGACCGCAAACCCCTCGCGCAGCAGGCCCGCCTGGACCATTGCCGCGGCGGCCGCGTATTCAAAGCCGGTCATCACTTCGTCGCCGTAGCGGATCACCTTGGCGGGGCGCTCCTCGCCCTCGGGCCAGACGATCATCTGCATGCCGGGGTCTTCGTCGGCCGCGAATTTGCGCGGCAGTTGCGGCAAGCCTGCCATCTTGCCGCGGAAGTTGTGCTTGAAGAGCGACCCCAATGCGGTCCGGACGTGATCCCGGGGATAGACCGACCCGAGGTCGAGTTGATGGGCCCACCACTGGCCGAGCACCTGGTCGATGTGGCAGCCGGTTCCATAGTCCTCGTGCGGCGTCTCCTCGGGGATCTGGATGTAGTACTCGCCGCCAAAGAGCGTCGCGTCCTGCCGGTTGCTGCCCGACTCGCGGATGCGGGCATATCGCTGCGCCGGTTCCGGCTCGCTTTGCAGCACGGCCATCTTCTCCGCGGCGGCCAACGCAGCCAGGTACATCGTGCCCAGCCAGGAGGAGCTGCCGCCGAGGGCCCCGTCGAGCGTGTTCCATTGGGCGCCGGCCGGCACGCCGTCCTCGTCCCGGTCCCAAGTCGCGATCACGTAGTCCATCGCCCGCTTGGTGCTCGGCCAGTTCTCGTCGAGCCACTTGCCGTCAGGCGACATCAGGTGCTCTCGATACGAATTGAGCACGGCGCCGCACTGGCCGTCGAAAGCCGGGAACGACTTGGGCTGGCGGTGGGGGATCGCGCCGTCGGGCGACTGGAACTGGAACTCCTGGGCACGCATCTGTTTGGCGATCGAGGGAAACAGGCGTGCGTGGGCCTGGGCATAGTGCCACACGTGATTGCAGTTGCCGGCACAGCAGCCCGTCTCCGGACAACACCCCTCCCAGCCGCCGAAGTAGCCGTCCCGGGTCCAGAAGCAGGTCCGGCTCCGCAGGATCGCCACTTGGGAGCTGATCCGGTCCAACAGCCAGCGCGGCAGGTTCGAGGCGTAGAGCGTGTCGTGATAGAGCCGCGTCTTACGCGTCAGCTCGTCGAGATTGGCCTGCACGTCTCGGGCGACCGCCAACGCGTCGGGCCAGAAACTCGAGTACATGTTGCCCTCGCCACCCCAGGCGCCGTTGCCGTGTCGACCGGTGGGAAAGTGCCAGGCGAGGACGAACGGCACCATGCGACGCTCGGCCGGTTGCAGAGGAAAGCTGACCGCCAGCGCTCCATCGAGTGTCTCGCCGGCGGGAGAAGGCCCCGCGTGCTCCGGCCCGGAAAGCGAGCCCCCGGCAGCGAAACCGGCGGCCAGCTCGTCGAGGCTCTCCCAAGACGCAGCGGCCGTGGTCGGCTCGGCGGCGGCCATGAGCACCATGTCGCCCGAGCCGGGGGCATCGGCAGGCTTGTTCGACGTCATCTGCAACAGGGCTGCACCCGGATCACGCAAGACTCGGATCTGGTTGCCGCCGTAGCCGGGGTAGGCGCGACCGTCGATCGGGTTGTCGCCGAGGTAGCCGGCGGCGTTCTGCTGGGTCGCGAGAAGGGCGACTTCCACGGGCTGGTCCGTGGGGTTCTCGACCGAGAGGTTGAAAACCGCGCAAGGCATCGCCGAGCTTCGCGCGTCCAAAGGCACGAGCGGATTGAACGTCTCCATGCTGACCTTGACGCCGAGTTCACCGTCCTCGAACTCGTACCACCCGAACGGATACTCGCCGCGAAAGCTGAGGCTCTTCATCGCGGGGAACGGGCCGACGGGCGTCGTTTGCAGCGCGCGTACGACGGGCTCGTCCTTTCCCTTCTTCACACGAACTGCAAAGAAGCTGTGCGGCACCAGTGCGTGCTTGTGGTTGTTGAAGATTTGCCAGACGTGCCGCTCGCCTTGGCCGTTGATCTGGATGCAGCCCGTGCCGATGCCGCCCAGCGGCAGGCTGACCGCTCCCAGGTGCTCGTCGCGGTAGACGAACGGCTCGCCCCGGGCGAAGAGCGCCGGGTCGGCCATCAGCTCGGCACGCCGCTCTTCCCGCTCGGCCGCCTGCTCGACGTGGAGTTGTTGCACGCGTCGGAGGCGTGCTTCCCTCGCCCGGGCAAGCTCGCCGCGGCGCTCGCCCCAGCCCATGGCGTCGGCGTGCGCTTCGATCTCGCACTCACATAGCGCCCGGCGGTAGATCGCCACCTCGTTGACCCAGCAGTCCAGCAGCTCGCGGCCCGCGGGCTGGGAGGAGCCGATGGAAAGCGGGCGCCCGACCTGCTCGAAGTTGACCGAGTCCTGAACGCCCTCCAACTCGCAAGGCACGCCGTCGACGAAGAGCTGCATCTGCGGCCCTTTGCAGGTGACCACCAGGTAATACCATTGGCCTCGCTCGAGCGGCCCCTCGCCCACCGGGTACCGCATCACCCTCCGCCCGTTCCAGACGGCCAGACAGGAGTAATCGCCCCAAATATGGACGCTGAACCGCGTGAGGCGGTGATCGCCGTCGGCCCGCTTGGCGATGACGCACGGGTTGTAGCCGAGGCCGGGCTGGAACGTCGGCTTGAACCAGAGCTCGACGGTGGTTTCTTCCAGGTCCAAGTGTGGCGTGTCGCCCATGGTCACGTAGCGACCGTCTTCCAGCACGAGGGCCTTGCCGCCGCCGGGCCCCTCGCCGAACTGCGGCTCGCCCCCCTTGGGTTGGCCGTGGGCCGTGCCTTCGGCGTCGCGCAAGTCCCCCTCGAACCGCCAGTACCCGACCAGACCCAACTCGGCCGAGACCAGCGCGGCGTACTCCTCCACGGCCGGCTGGGCAGAGTATGAGTTCGGCGACGTCGCCATGCAGCATAAAAGTGCCGGCATCGCCGCCACGGCACAGAGAGAACGGTGGTCCATGGTGATCGTCTCCCGGTAGTCGGTGTTCGCGTGGCCTCCAGTGCCGCCATTGTAGGACAGGCGTAAGACCGACACCAGCAAGAGAGCCGAGCGGAGCGTCACGGCCCTCTTGACGGGGCACCCCCGGCGGCCAGGTCGCGTCCGGCAGCATCCATGGGAAGCGAGGCTTGGGGCCCGTCAACGGCTCGCAGTGCTTGACAGGCCCGATCCGTTTCGTCATGGTCGTGCATATCCGGCGGCGACCTGGGACAACGTTTCCAGGCGTTCGCAAACCTTGCCTCTTGCGCCCGAGGGGAAGCTGCCCCTTTTGTGCGAGGCGCCGGTCCGCCGAGGAGACAACGGAGTGGCGTTCGAGGCACGGATGCCTCCGTTTGTTGAGCATGGACGCCATCGGCCGGCGTGCCGTCGGCCGCGGAGCCGGATTGCCTGCAAAGGACGTAGCGCAGGCTTCGCGCCTGTGGAACGGATTGGCCAGGGGCAAGTTTCCCGTGCTGCTCGAGGCGCCCCATGAACGCTGCCGTTGCCATCGCCCCCCTGCTGGTCGTTTTTTTCCTGCTGGTCTTCTGGCGCTGGCCCGCCAAGAGGACGATGCCCGTGGCCTTCGCGCTGACGGCCGTGTTGGCCTACTTCTATTGGAAGGTCTCGGCCGGCCGGATCGCGGCCGCTTCGGTCGAGGGGCTGGTAATCGCGGGGACGCTTCTCTACATCGTATGGGGCGCGCTGTTGTTGCTGTTCGTGCTGAAGCACTCGGGGGCCGTGGAGGCGATCCGCAACGGCTTCTGCAACATCTCCCCGGATCGGCGGATTCAGGCGATCATCGTCGCCTGGACGTTCGGGGCGTTCATCGAGGGGGCGGCCGGGTTCGGCACGCCCGCGGCGGTCGCGGGGCCGCTGTTGGTCATTCTCGGATTCCCCCCGATGGCCGCGGTCGTCTGCGCGCTGACGATCCAGAGCACGCCGGTTTCTTTCGGCGCGGTGGGGACGCCGATCCTGGTCGGCGTGAACAAAGGGCTGGCCGACCAGTCGTTGGTCAACGACTTCATCAGCCAGCATGCCGGGATGTTCGCGACCGGAACGACCATGGAGCCTTACGACCAGATGCTCCGCATGATCGGCGCCCGAGTGGCGATCGTGCACGGGATCATCGGCACGCTGATCCCGCTGTTCGTGGTCTGTCTCTTGACGCGGTTCTTCGGCACGAACCGATCGTGGCGCGAGGGCCTGGCCGTGTGGAAGTTCGCCCTGTTCGCCGGGTTTGCGTTCACCGTGCCGTACGTGCTGTTCGGCGTGTTCCTCGGGCCGGAGTTCCCGTCGCTACTCGGCGGACTGTTGGCGTTGGCTTTGGTCGTCACGGCGGCCAAGGCTGGCTGGTTCCAGCCTCGCGAGGTCTGGGACTTTCCTCCCGAGAGTTCCTGGGATCCCGAATGGCGAAGCAGCTTCCCGCCGCGGGACGACGAGCCCGAGCCCAAGCACATCTCGCTCTGGGCGGCGTGGATTCCGTACGTGCTGGTCGGCGTGTTACTGGTGGCGGCCAGGACGGTCGGGCCGTTGCGCGAGGCGATCGGCCTGGCAAAACTGGATCTGAAAATCCTCGATACGGGGACTGCCGAGACGACCATCCGCCAGAGCGTCAACGTCCTGGCCCTGCCCGGCACCACGTTTCTCGTGGCGGCGCTGGCGTGTCTGCCCCTGCACCGGATGAGCTTTCGCGGGTTCAGGGCGGCGATGGGTGAGGCGAACCGAGCCACGTGCGCTGCCGCCGTGGCGATCGTGTTCGCCGTGCCCGCCGTGCGGATCTTCATCCAGTCGAACGTCAACGCCGCCGAGCTGGCGAGCATGCCCCGGGAGTTGGCCGAAGCGGTGGCCTACCTGGCGGGCGATGCCTGGCCGGCTTTCTCCGCGGTGATCGGGGCGATGGGCGCGTTCGTGGCCGGCAGCAACACGATCAGCAACATGACGTTCTCGCTCTTCCAGTTCGACGTCGCCCAGCGCCTCGGCCTGGCGCCGCTCTTCGTCGTGGCGCTTCAGGCCGTGGGCGGAGCCGCCGGCAACATGATCTGCGTGCACAACGTGGTGGCCGCCTCGGCCACCGTCGGACTCCTCGGCCGCGAAGGGTCCCTGATCCGCAAAACGCTGATCCCCACGGCGTACTACCTGTTTGCGGCAGGCGTGATCGGCTGTGTCTATCTGCTGGTCCTCTCCGGCGGCGTTCGCTAGTGCCAATCGGCCGAGTAGATCGACGACGCGACTCGGGCCCTGGCCTTCGGCCGGTCCGCAGATGCCGTTTGATTGCGGGAGATCCCCTTTCGGGGTATAATTCGTGCAATCAGGATCCGCGACGCATAGAAGGCGTTCTGCACACGGACTGACAAGAAATGCCACGGAAAATCCGAGACCTCATCCGCGACTTGACGAAGGCCGGCTTCGTCGAACGAGGCAGCAAGGGAAGTCACGGGAACTTCGTACATCCGAACGTGAGTAAGCCGGTGACGGTCTCCGGAAACGCCAACGACGACGCAAGACACTACCAAGAGAAGGCCGTCCAACTGGCCATCGAGGAGGCCCAAGCGTGAAACAGGCAGATCGATACGTCAAGCTCGTCGAGTGGTCCGATCAGGACCAGTGTTTCATCGGTAGTTGTCCGGAGCTTCTCTACGGGGGATGTCACGGAGAGGACCCGCGTGCCGTCTTTGATGAGCTGTGCGAAATTGTCGAGGAAACCGTAGAGCTGTACCAGCAGGACGGCAAGCCGCTTCCTCCCGCGCTTTCCGGCAAGGAATTCGTGAACGCCATGCAGAGGACCGCCTGACGATTCACGCCTGTCGCGCCGGGGAATCGGCCGACGGCTGACTTCCGTCGTCGGGCACGCACCCGATCTCGTGACTTGTTGGCTATTTCGCCTACGGCTCCCGCGGCCGCGTCGGCCTGCTCGGCCGCGAAGGGACCCTGATCCGCAAAACGCTGATCCCCACGGCGTACTACCTGTTTGCGGCCGGCGTGATCGGCTGCGTGTATCTGCTCGTGCTCTCCGGTGGAATTCGATAGCCGACCCGGCGTGGCGAACGTTGTCGTCCACGTCCCGAAGGCCGACCTGAAGAGGTCCGGACGACTGTGGGGTTTCGGCCGGCATAACGGGCCGCTACAGCGCCGGAGCTTCCGCTTGTCCGCCGCGTGTGATAGAATACAGGGAAAGCCCGTGGCCGTGGGAGACAGACAATGTCCCAATCGTTTTCTGAATCGGACATCGACCAACTCAGCGTTTCCCAGCGTCTCGAGCTGATCTCGTTGCTCTGGGACAGCATCCCGGATTCACAGGAAGCGTTGCCGATCCCCGAGTGGCACCGAGAAGAGTTGGAGCGACGGCTGGCGGCCGCGGACGCGAGTCCGGAGTCGGCACTCCCTTGGGAGCAGGTCCGGAGTCGCCTGCGGGGAAGGCAATGAGCCTGCCGATCGTTCTGAGGCCGGAAGCGCAATTGGAGAACTGTACCGTGGCTTTCACCGCCCAAGCCGAAGCGCCCCCGCTTCGTGAAGACGGCAGCGGCGCTCTGCGCGTCGGCGAGTCGCGCGTTTTGCTGGAACTGGTCATCCGGGCGTTCCAGGACGGCGCGACCCCGGAGACGATCGTCGAGCGGTACGCGACGCTCGCGCTGCCCGACGTATACGCCGTCATTGCTTACTACTTGCGGCATCGGGGCGAAATCGAGGAGTACTTGGCCCGACGCGAGCAGAAGGCCGAAGAAGTCGCGCAACGGATCGAAAACCAGCAGGGCGACTTGAGCGAAATCCGCGCTCGCCTGCTCGCCCGGCGACAGGCGTGAAGGTGATTTCTCTGTGAACGGCGGCGTGCGAACTTACCGTGAATCCGCAGAGCCCTAGCATCCCTTCCGGCATCGTCATGTAGAGGCCCAACCTGCCGATGGCCGCCGGAGTCTCACACCAAGTGATCACCGAAGGAGACGTCCCATGAGCGATTCAACCAAAACGACGCGACGGCATTTCCTCAGGCAAGCGGCCGCGGTGGGCGCCGGCGCCCTGGCAGCCCCGACCGTCATCCCCCGCCGCGTGATGGCCTCGGCGGATCAGCCCGGCGCCAACGACCGCATCGGGCTGGGCGGGATCGGGATCGGTCGGCAGGGCTCGGGCGTGCTGCGCAACGCGGCGGCGCTGGGCGGGCGCGTCGTGGCCGTTGCCGACGTCAGTCTCCCCCGCGCCCATGAAAAGGCCGAGCCGTACCAGGCCGAAGCGTACCAGGACTACCGCAAGCTCTTGGATCGCAAGGACGTCGACGCCATCGTCACCGCCACGCCCGACCACTGGCGAGCCTTGGTGTGCATTCATGCCTGCCAGGCGGGGAAGGACGTCTACGCCGAGAAGCCGATGACGCTCACCATCCGCGAGGGGCGGCTGATGGTCGAGGCCGTGCGTAAGTACCAGCGCGTCTTCCAGACCGGCAGCCAGCAGCGGTCCCAGGCCGAGAACCGCTTCGGCTGCGAGCTGGTGCGCAACGGGCGGATCGGCAAGATCCACACGGTGATCGGCCACAACTACCCCAGCCCCTGGGAATGTGCGCTCTCCGCCCAGCCCGTGCCGCAGGGGCTCGACTGGGACATGTGGTGCGGGCCGACCGAGGTGGTGCCGTACCATTCCGACCTCTACTCGCCCCGCGCCAATCCGGGCTGGATTTCGTTCCGGCCCTATTCCGGCGGCGAGATGACCGGCTGGGGCGCCCACGGCCTCGATCAAATCCAGTGTGCCCTGGGGATGGACGAGAGCGGACCGGTCGAGGTGTGGACCGAAGGCGAGCCGTTCGACCCGCCCACCTATGCCGAGCCCGAGTCGCGTGCCCGGGGCGATAAGACGTGCTCCAGCCCGATGATCTTCTACCGGTACGCCAATGGCGTGATTTTGAAGCTCGACAATGGGAACCCGGGCGGCGGGATCTTCATTGGTGATCGGGGCAAGATCGAGATCTTCCGCGGCCGTGTCACCTCGAATCCGGAGGGAATCGTCAAGGAGCCGATCCGCGACGACGAGATCCATCTCTACAAGAGCGACAACCACGTCCAGAACTGGATCGACTGCATCCGATCGCGCGAGAGGCCGATCGCCGACGTGGAGATCGGCCATCGCTCGACGACCGTCGCCCACCTGGGCAACATCGCCCGATGGCTCGGGCGCAAGCTCCGCTGGGACCCCGAGAAAGAAGTGTTCCTCGGCGACGACGAGGCGAACACGTACCTGGATCGCCCGCGACGCAAGCCGTACGAGTTGCCGGAGCCGGTTTGAGCTGTTCGCGCGGTCGAATCGCGCTCGGCGCAGGTCACGGCGATCTTCCCAGGAGCGCATCGACCGCCGCGCCGATGTCGTGGCTCGCCATGAGGCTCTCGCCCACGAGCATCGCCAGCACGCCCGCCGACTCAAGTCGCTCGACGTCGGCGCGCGCGCGGATGCCGCTTTCGCCGACGACCACGCGGTCGTCGGGAATTTCGCGGCGCAGTCGCAGCGTGTGGCCCAGGTCGACCTCGAACGTCCGGAGGTCGCGATTGTTGATCCCGATGAGTCGCGCGCCGACTTCCAGCACGCGGGGCAGGTTCTCCGGCTCGTACAGCTCGACCAAGGGCGTCATACCCAATTCGACGATCGCCTCGTGCAGCCGGCCGAGAGCACCGTCGTCCAGGCATTCGGCGATCAACAGCACGGCGTCGGCCCCAGCCAGCCGGGCTTCCACGGCCTGGTACGGGTCGATGATGAAGTCCTTGCGCAGAAGCGGCAGACCGGTGCGGGCGCGAATCTGGCGGAGATACTCCAGGCTGCCCTGGAAGTAGAGCGCGTCGGTGAGCACGCTGATGCACGAGGCCCCGTGCTGCTGGTAGGTCCGGGCGATCGCGACGGGATCGAAGTCGGCCCGGATCACGCCTTTCGATGGGCTCGCCTTCTTCACTTCGGCGATCAGGCGGATCGGTCCATCCTTGGAGAGCGGGGCGAGGAAATCCCGGACCGGGGGCGCACCGCCCAACCGATCGCGCATCGCCGACTCAGGCGTTTCGGCCTTCGCCCGGGCGATTTCGTCTCGCTTCGTGGCGACGATCTTGTCGAGAATGGTCGGCACGGACCACGTCCCCAAGCCCTGCTGAGTTCATCGTTCCCACGCTTCGCGTGGGAACGCGGTGGTCCCGACGCTTTGCGTCGCAGGTGAGGACGCGAAGCGTCCACGAAGTCCGTTCCGACGCGAAGCGTCGGAACGATGAAATGAGTCAAGTTCTTGGGTTCAGGGTTCGGGGTTCAGGACTCGGAGTTCCACCCATGCACAGAAATCCTGAACCCTGAACCCTGACCACTGAACCCTCGCCTCGGTCTGACGCCCTGGCTCGCTAGTGCTTGAAATGCCGCCGCCCGGTGAAGATCATCGACAGTCCGTGCTTGTTGCAGGCGGCGATCACTTCGTCGTCTCTCTTGGAGCCGCCGGGTTGAATGATGGCGCCGATCCCCGCCTCCGCGGCTCGATCGATCGAGTCGGGGAAGGGGAAGAAGGCGTCGGAGCCCAAAACGGAGCCCTTCACCCGGTCGCCCCCCTTCTTGATGGCGATCTCCGTGGAATCGACGCGGCTCATCTGGCCCGCCCCGGCGCCCAGGAGCATCCGGTCCTTGCAGACGACGATGGCGTTCGACTTCACGTGGCGGACGATTGCCCAGGCGAACCGGAGGTCGTCCACCTGCGCGTCGGTCGGCTTGGCGTCGGTCACGACCTGCCACTCGTTTTCCGGGTCGGGCAACACGTCGGCCTCCTGCATGAGCACGCCGCCTTCGATGCACCGGTAGATCCAGCGCTCCTGCTCGGAGTCGAGATCGCCGACCTTCAATAGCCGGACGTTCGCCTTCCATTTCGGCTTCGTGGTAAGGATTTCCAGAGCCTCAGGCTCAAAGTCCGGAGCGACGATCGCCTCGATGAAGAGGCCCGGCTCGGTCAACACCTCGGCGGTCGCCGTGTCGACCACGCGATTCAACCCCAACACCGAGCCGAACGCGCTGACCGGGTCGCCCGCCATCGCACTGCGCAGGGCCTCGGCCAGCGTCGGCGCCGAGGCCGCCCCGCACGGGTTGTTGTGCTTGATCACCGACGCGGCAGGCTCGGCGAAGGCTCGGACGATGCTCAACGCGCTGTCCAAGTCGAGGAGGTTGTTGTACGAGAGATCCTTTCCGTGCAGCTTCTTGGCCGCGACCACGCTGGCCGCGTCCGCCTTCGGGTTGGCGTAGACGGCCGCCTGCTGGTGCGGATTCTCGCCGTACCGAAGCACGGCCTTCCGCGTCATGGCCATCGAGAGCGTCGCCGGGAAAGGCCCTTCCGCCGCCTGACCGGCGAAATAGGCGGCGATCGCCTGATCGTATCGGGCCGTGCAGGCGAAGGCCTCTCGGGCCAGCTTCTTGCGGAGATCCAACGTGGTGCAGCCGCCGGCGGCCACCTCTTCCAGGATCGACGAGTACTGCTCCGGACTGGTGGCGACCGTGGTGAATGCGTGGTTCTTCGCCGCCGCCCGGATCAGCGTCGGGCCACCGATGTCGATCTGCTCGATCGCCTCCGCCATGGTGACGCATTCCCGGGCGATAGTGGCCTCGAACGGGTAGAGGTTGATGACCACCAACTCGAAGGTGACGATGCCGTGGTCGGCCAGGGCTTTCATGTCGTCCGGGTTGTCGTGGCGGCAGAGAATGCCGCCGGCCACCTTGGGATGCAGTGTCTTCAGACGCCCGCCCATCATCTCCGGAAAGCCGGTGTACTCCGACACGTCCCGGACCGAAATCCCTTCGCTCTCCAGATGCCGCCGCGTGCCGCCGGTGCTGAAGATCTCAACGCCCGCATCGACCAATCCTCGGGCGAATCCGGCCAGGCCCAGTTTGTCACTCACACTTATCAAGGCTCGTTTGACGGGAGGCGACTCCATATTGCCACCTTTCTGAGGGGTGAACCACGCAAGACTGCAAAGTGTCCGATAGATGAATGTTTACGAAGTTGAGGGCCGCCGGTCAAGGACCCCACCCGACAATACAGGAGTTGTGGGGGGAATGCAAAAGACAGGTAATACGTACCCAATACTGGAAATGCGCGTGGCGGTGCCTTTCGACGTGCGCGGACTGTGCGTCAAGGCTTGCGATCCCGGACACTCCCAACGTTGGCCGAGACCTGCGTCCCTGGGCCGACGATGACAAGCCCCCCATCGCGGTTGCCTTCGCAGAGGTTGCCGGTAATCACGTTCGCGTCGCTGGAGCCGTGCTCTTCGATGCCCAACTTCTGGCTCGGGGGCTCTGCGTCGGTGCCCGAGCGGTTGCCGGTCAGCAGGGTGAGGGTGGTGTCGGCGAGGTAGATTCCGCCGGGCGCCACTGGCGTCTCGCCAGTGCACGGGCAAGATGCCCGTGGCACCCTACTACACCGAGCAATCGATAATCCGCCCCGCTCAGAGGTCACCCATGAGCTTGTCGAAGTCGGCGACCGTCACGGCGGGCGTCGTCGAGAAAGCGATCCCGGTCATCTTGCCCAGCGCGACCGAAGCTTTCATGGCGTCCTCCGTGCCCGGGAACGAGACCACGAACACCAGGTCGTTCACCCCTAGCGTGGCATACATCGACTGGACGTCCCCGCCGAACTTCTTGATCAGGTCGACCGCTGAAGCGGTTCGCTTGGCGCTCATCTGGTCGAGCGCTTGGGGGGAATACTTGCCGAACATCAGAAACGTTGCCATGGTTGTGCCTCCTTACCCTTACGGGGCGGGAATAGGACGGGGAACTGGACGGTATTGTCAGACGGCCGCCGGGATTGTCAAGGGGCCTGCCGCGCCCCGCCCCCGAAGCGGCAACCGTCGGGCACGGCCCCTCACCCGTCTCGCCGGTCTTGGATATCAGCCTGGGCGGCCAGCACGCGTCCGAAGGGGTCGTACGTCAGGGCTACGGTGCCGCGGACGTGGGTCCAGCGCTTGCGGAAGGGGATCGCGACGTTGGACGACCACGCTTTGCCGTGGAAGCTGTAGTGACGGGAAAGGCCTTCGGTGGCGACCAGCTCGAAGTCGTCGAGGCGGACGTGGCTGACCGCCGACCACGGGTGCTTGCCGAGCGCCTGCGACTCGACGATTCCGTTGGCATGCACGCGGGCTTGCCAGTCGTACCACCCGGCGAGTTTCTCGGGGCCGGACCGCTTCCACAACACGGCTTTCTGTTTCAGCAGTCCGTAGACCAGGTGCTGGACCGTGTGGTCGGAGGGCGCGACCACGTGCACCCGGACGTCCGTCAGGTCCTTGAAACAGCACCCGCCCGGCGTCGGGTCGGCCACGCGCGCGAGCACGTACTGGATGGGCCGGCCGGTCTTCTCCTCGTAGCGGGCGGCGCATGCGGCCAGGCGCAGGTTCTGACTGCGGACGTGGACGACCTGATCGCCGCCCAATCGGTATTCCACCGGGAGCGGGTCCAAAAGGGCGTGATTCACCAGCTCGTCGAGCTCCCGGCCGTCGCCCCGCGCGTCGGCGGCGATGCCCCGGACCACGATCGACGCGAAGGTCACGTCCTGGGGCAGGTCGAACTTGGAGTTCAGGTTCCGGATCAGCGCGGCGTCGGGCTTGATCGACGTCGCCCGGGTGCCGAGGTAGTCGCCCCAGTGCTCGGCCACGGCGGAGCCCAGGTGCGGCGTGGCGATGGTCACCAGCCGCTCCACGTCCCCCCGGTACCTCACGCCCGGCAAGGCGTTCTGCAAATACGCCCGGGCTATGACGCCGCCGGCGCTATGGGCCACCACCCGCACTTTCCGAGCGCCCGTAAACCGGCGCAACTCCTTGATCGACTCGGCCAGCTCCAGAGCCTTGTACGCGACGCCGTCCGTGTTGGCCGCGCGGGAGAACTTCAACACGAAAAGCTCGGCTTCCCGCGGCTCGCCGGTCACGCCGGTGGTATCCAACCGCCCGGGCAAGCTGACGTTGGCCCCGATAGGGCGAATCGCCCCACCGTACGCCAGGCCTTTCGACTCCAAAAAGCCGACCATGCCGGACCAACGGGGCGACTCGCCTTCGGCCGCGCCGTAGTGGCCCCACGTCGCGTCCTCGTCATCGAGATTCCACGTGATGCCGTGCACCAGCAGCACCGGCGAGGGTTGCTTCTGTGCCGCATCGGATTCACTTGGCGAGGAACCCAGAAGCTGAGCGAGGACCAGGGCTACGAGCCCGCGATGGGGAATCCTAGCCAGTCGCATTGCGGGCATCCCTCCGGAGCGCATGGAAACACCTCAGTCGAAGGTGGGTCGTCTTGAAGCGCCGCGGGGTGTCGCCGGGGCGACGAATCCCCTGAGAAGAACTCGGACTTCCCGCCCCGTGCGCATGAAGGCCACTTGGTGTCATGCTATCGGAGACTCGAAAGAGGGGGAAGGTGGGCCGAGCGAATCCTAGCTCACCTCCACGCCGGCGATGGCCTCCTAACATCCGTCCGCACACAGAGTTACGGCGACTGGCGTCCTCCTGATCGCCGCCGGGTGAGCTGGCACAGGTCGGGCAAGACAGGTATACCATACCGAGGGGTTATTCGGTTCTCCGGCAAGGATCTTGGGGCTCCGGGCGCGGCAGATCTTCACTCGAACCCACAGCCGGCGCAACGGCGAGGACCGGCACCTGCTGAATCCTTTTCACCGGAACCACCCAACCGGATTTGCGATCATCAACGCCATACGATCTCGCACTGATGTCGGACCTCAAGTCGCAACCGACCGAACGCCCTCCCGACGAACGCCGGCTCCGCGCAGACGTCACGCGCCTGGCGCGTCTCGGACGCCTGCTCGTCTTCTCGGTGATTGTCGCCGGCTCCCTGTTGACCTTTCCTGCCGCGACGGCATGGATGATCGCCGTCTGGATCGGTTGGCACACGTGGCTGGTCGCGCGGCGACGCTCGGGCTGGCAGCCGCTGGTCGCCTGCGCGGCCATCCTGCTGGTCAAACGGGCCGCTTGGCTGCCGGGGCTCGTGGCGATGATCGTCGCGCTGCTTGCCGTGAGCGGCTTCTGCGTCTTCTGGCGGCGCGGCGCCGACGGAAAGTGGGGCCGACTTCTTGCCTGGTCGGCCGTGGCCGCGTTGTGGGTAACGTGGGGAATCATGGCCGCCGACTGGCACGCCGCGGCCCGCTCTGGGCGCCGGGTCGTGCTCGATCCGACGCGGCCGGTCGTCTGCCTCGGCGACAGCCTGACGGCCGGGATTCCGCCCCACGGGAGCTACACCGACGATCTCGCAAAGCGAATCGCCGTGCCCGTGGTCAACCTGGGCCAAGACGGAATCACCTCGGCCGAAGCAATCGAGAAGCTGCCGGCGCTGGTCAAAGCCGATCCGCAAGTGGTCGTCGTGGAGCTGGGCGGGCACGATTTCCTCAAAGGGCACGGACGTGCGGCGACGAAGGCGAATCTGGAGCGGATGATCCGCGCTTGCCGCCGGATCGGGGCCGAGGTCGTGTTAATGGAAATACCCCGTGGCCTGATTACCGATCCCTACGCCGGACTGGAGCGCGAGCTGGCCCGGCGGCACGACCTCGAGCTCGTCTCCGACACGCCGATCCGCAGGCTCATCCTCTGGAGTCCGTACGCCCCGCCCGGCATGTGGCTCGACCGGACGCGGCACCTGAGTGACGACGGTTTGCACGCGAATGCGCGAGGAAACCGCGTTCTGGCCGAAGACGTGGCCGAATCGCTGGCGCGATTGTTCGGGCCGGAGATTCGGGCGGACCATGCTCAGGAATAGAACTCCTTGACCCGCATGATCACGTCGAAGCCGTCGGCCTGAAGCGCGTCTTCCAGGCAGACCATGGCGGGATGCTCGGGCGGGAGCGACTGGTACTTGCGTTTGACCGAGCCGACGATCATGTCCATGCCCAACGGCATGGTCTTGGTCAGGAACGCGCTTTCCAACGGGCCCTTGAGCGGGGAGCCGTCGGCCCGCTTGGGCGGCAGCATCACCGTGAAATTGCTCAAGCCGACCGACATGTGAACGCCCTGGAGATCCGGGTCGTCGTGGATCATCGCCACGGCCGTCACGAGCCGCTTGAGGTTCCCTTCGCAGTCGGTGCCGATCGGGGCGATGCCCGGGTCGAAGATCAAGTCGTCGTTGGCCATCTCGCGGCCCGGGGCGCGGGCCTGATCCCGCAGGAACTGGGCGGCCCGGTAAGTCTGCTCGGCGGTCTGGCACGGCCCCGACTTGCCGTCCACCACGTGCTCCGATATCAGCAGGATCGGCTTGAACGGGCGGACCGCGCACAAGTCGAACATCCCCAGCCGCAAGGGCGAGATGGAATTGAGAATCGGCTTCTCGCCGCCGGCACGATCCGGGGCGTAGGCTTCCAGGCCGGCTTTGGCGATTTCCGGATCGGGCGTATCGATCGAAAGCGGCTTGCGCGTGACTTCCTGGATTCTCTTGACGAGGTCGGCCATGAACTCGGGCGATCGCTTGCCGACGTTCACGTCGATGTAGGCGGCCCCTTTTTCGTCCTGGAGCCGGGCCAGCTCCAACAGCCCGGCCACGTCGCCCGACTCGAACAGCGCATGCGTGGAGGGGACCGAATCGTTGATCGTCTCTCCGATGATCTTCAAGCCTTCAATTGCCATTGCGTGTTCCTCGTGGCCAACTCGATACGACGGCGGGCAGACCGTGATTATAGTGGGGCCCCCGTGCGGGTCAATTGACCGGCCTGGGCAGGGTCCGGCGAATTCGCAAGAGAGGCGCATTGCCCGTGTTGCGCATCATCGGGAATCCTGCTGCCGACAGGCTGGTAGCCCGTCATGCCACATCGACCGAATCGCGGGGCAAGACTGCCCGACGATGCGGACGCGAGCCCTTACTGCTCCAGGGCTTGACGAAAATCCTCGATCAGATCTTCGGGATTCTCGATGCCGCAAGAGACGCGGATCATGTTGTCGGGGATCCCGACGGCGAGTCGCTGCTCGCGGGTGAAATCGTGGTAGCTCATGTACATGGGCTGCTCGATGAGCGACTCGACGCCACCCAGACT
>Ga0307379_10006197_pt1 | contig 16499 bp, 13 predicted proteins | sample UN2MG_FD_202237 | JGI IMG/M metagenome (GOLD analysis project Ga0307379, IMG submission 202237) | Soil microbial communities from Risofladan, Vaasa, Finland - UN-2 | ecosystem: Environmental > Terrestrial > Soil > Coastal area > Acid sulfate soil | place: Finland: Risofladan, Vaasa | collected... | reverse complement strand
TTCACCGCGACCGCGGTCCTGCTCCTCGTCGACGACGGCGAGGTCGATCTCGACGAGCCGGTGGCCACCTACACGGGTGATCTCACAGCGGCGCTCCCAGGCGGAGACACCGTCACCGTCCGTCAAGCCCTCGGGATGCAGACGGGTTGGCCCGAGTACTCCAACAACCCAGCAGGGCCATTCGGCGAGGCCATCGCCGACCCGACGAAGGAGTTCACCGCCGAAGATCTCGTCGCGGCCGCAGCCGCCGAAGCCCCGACACCCGCCGACAAGGTGACCTACGTGAACACCAACTTCGTCGTCCTCGGTGAACTCGTCGAGCAGGTGTCCGGGTCCTCGTTCGGCGAGTTCGTGCGCGAACGGATCCTCGACCCGCTGGGCCTGGAGAACACGGAGATCCCCGATCAGACGGACACGGCCGAACCGACCTCACACGGGTACCTCAACGACGACTGGGCCGACTTCGGCCCCGAGTACGTCGTGCCCGACGAGGTGCTGGAAGCCGGGGGCAGCGGCACGGATGTCACCGAACTCTCCACCTCGGTGGGTGGAACTGCCGGCAACGGGGTCTCGACGCTCGGTGACCTCGCTCGATGGGCTGCCGCCGACTTCGGAAACGTCCTCCTGTCGGACGAGAGCCGTGCCGCTCGTCTCGACGCTGCGCCGTCCGACGACATCCTGCCGGGTACCGGCTACGGCCTCGGCCTGCAGGTCCTCGGTGACTGGCACTTCCACGAGGGCGAGATCTTCGGCTGGGAGAGTCAGCTCTGGGCGAACCCGGCCACGGGCCAGGTCGTCGCCCTCAACGCCAACGCGTGCTGTGGTCTACTGGTCCAGAACCTGCTCCTCATCACGGGCACCTATCCCGACGACCCCGACCTCGCCGCGCTGGAAGCCACGATCATGAGCCTCACGGGCGGCGGCTGACGGGCGCGTCGTGGACGACGACACCATCCAACCGGCCGCGTCCGCGACGACTGGCGACCACGGGGACGGAATCGAAGGCGACGAGCCGGCACCGTCGAGCGGGCCTCGCCGTTCGCTGACCATCCTGATCATGCGGTCGGTCGGGCTCGTCGTCGGCGGTCTCCTGCTGCTCGTCACCGTGCTGGCGATCTGGCCGGCGTCGACATCGGGATTGGGCGCCGAGCCGGAACCGACGGCGAGCCACGACGAGGCAGTTGCCCGTTTTGCCGAGGTCACCGCGGGCGAGTCTGCATCGGTGTTCGAGCCATGTGAGTCGAGGCTCTTCGATCATGGCGAGGCGACCGAGGTCGTCGTCGTGCTGTTCCACGGACTGACGAACTGTCCCGAGCAGTTCGTCGAGTTCGGTACCGAGCTGTTCGACGCGGGCGCGAACGTGCTCATCCTGCGGGCCCCCCGTCACGGCCTCGCCAACGCTGCGGGGGACGGGATCGGTGGTGTGTCCAACGTCGACGGTCTCGAGGCCGACGAACTCGCCGACTTCGCCGACACCGCCATCGACATCGCCGCCGGCCTCGGTGACGAGGTGCGGGTACTCGGGCTCTCGATGGGTGGTGTCCTGGCGACCTGGACCGCGCAGGAACGCGCGGACGTCGATCGCGTGGTCGCGGTGGCGCCGGCGGTGTCGATCCCGCGGGTACCTGGCTTCCTCACGACCGGATTCGTCAACCTCTTCGACAAGTTGCGCGGCTTCGATCTTCCGGGCGAGAGCAATCTCGATCACGCCTACGCCGGCGAGTCCACCAAGGGTCTGGTGGCGACGTTCCTGCTCGCTCGTTTCGTCGAGGAATCTGCAGGCGAGCGCGGGCCCGCAGCAGGCGAGGTGGTGGTCGTCGTCAACCCGGACGACAATCAGGTCGACCGGGGCGACGTGACGAGCTTCGCGTCCTCATGGGGACCGGAGGGCGTGCCTGTCGAGCTGTTGCCGTCGAGCGGACTGCCGCACGACGTGATCGACCCCGATCAGCCCGACGGCGCCACCGACCTGGTGTACCCGATCCTCATCGATCTGCTCGACGGCGGTCGCTGACCTCATCGCCCGGCTCGGCCTCCGCGTCCAACCTGCCCGACCCGATCGCCTCGACGAGGCGCGCGTGGTCCTGTTCGTTGAGGTCGGCGTAGGTCCGGGCGAACCGTGCGATGGCATCGTCGAACTCGTCGGTGTCGCCGAGGTAGGCGGCGATCGAGACCCTGAACCCGGTGCGGGCATGGGCCCTCGCGAGGGTCATGCCGCAGACCTCGGCGTACGCGGCGAGCGCCTTCGGGTTGAGGTGGGTCAGATCGATCGACGCCTTGCCGTCCCAGAGCTGGCGGACGTAGAAGTCGTGGACCTTGCCGTCGAGGGCGCGCAGCCGGTACCAGCCGAGGAGGGGATCGCTCGCCGTCTGCATCAGCCGCTGGCCCTCCACGACCCGTCGGCCGCGATGGGAGTACTCGGAGGGACCGCAGTACGGCTCCAGCACGGAGCGCTTCGCCTCCTTCAACTGCAGCAGCAGCGGGTCGGCGTCGTTCAGGCCCATCATCAGGACCACCATCGACCGTGTCCCCACGCTGCCGACCCCGACCACCTTGCGGGCGAGGTGGACGTACCGGTAGCCGTCGAGCAGGTGCTGGTGTTGCGTGGACAGGCTCGCCCGGTACTGGTGGAGGAACTCGCGGATCACCTTGACGTAGCGGCGCCTCGACCGGTCGTCGAGCAGGTCGTCGATCGGGACGAGCAGCGGAGGGCGACGTGCGAAGCGGGCCTCGCCGTCGGTGGTGTCGATCAGCTTCGAGAACGCGGTGAGGTGGTTTCGCTTGAGCCCCTTGCGGACGTCTCGCGCGACGTGTGACGACGTGGTGTCGTCCTGCCCGCGCGCGATCCGCCGCAGGACATCGTCGACGTCGAGCCGCGAGTGCCACACCTCGAGGTTGCTCATCTCCGCGAGCTGCGCCATACGCGTCCGGTACCCCGCGACGGCTGACTTCACCGCGGATGTCCGCTGCTGCTTGTCGAACCCGAGGTCCCTGGCGGCGATCTCCACACTGGCGGCAAGTCGCTTGACGTCCCACTCCCACGGTCCGGGCAGCGTCTCGTCGAAGTCGTTGATGTCGAACACATGGCTGCGCTCCGGCGTGTCGAACACGCCGAAGTTGACGAGGTGGGCGTCACCGCACAGCTGCGCCCGGAGACCGCTGGCCCGTGTCGTTGCCAGATCGGCGGCCATGATCGCCGCCCCGCCGCGGTAGAACGCGAAGGGCGACCCCGCCATCCGGCCGTGTCGCAGCGGGATCAGCGCCGGGTCGCGCGACTCGGCCTGCCGTTCGAGCGTCGAGACCGGGTCGGCGCGGGTGGGGTCCGGGTGCCACGCACCGTGTGTCGCGAGCGGCACGCGATCGCGGGCGGCGAGGCCGCGGGCAACGCGTTCTCGGATGCTCATCGGGGGAAGTGGCTCGACTTCGGGGAGCCGGCCACGTGTGCCGGGGGCCTCGGAGCGGAGGTCGGTCATGACGTCTCCGTGATGTGTTGGAAGGGACCCGATCACCGTCACCGCAGTCGGTGACGGCCGGGTGATCCTATGCCTGCGGCGACGCTGTAGCACGGCGCGTCCGCTGTCTACGCTCGGGGTGTGACCGAGCAGCCGAGCCCGCCGCGGTACCTGCCGTTCATGGACGGTCCCGCACCCACCGACGCGGCGGCCTTCCGCTGGCGGCTCGGCGTCCGGCCGCTCGACCTGCGTGACTGGATCGAACTCGGACCCGACGCAGAGGTGGCGATCGCCGCCAAGGCAACGCTGTCGGCGCAGCACCCCGAGACGGTCTTCGCGGTGCTCGACGACGTCGAGCCGGAGTCGTCCGAGGTGGCCGACGCGCTGGTCGAGCACCTCCGGTGGCGATGGCCGGACCGGTACGGCGATGCAGAACTCGACGAGTCACTGCACCCGCTCGCCGCCGCCGCCCGGCTCGTCCCGGAGGATCTCGTCCTGCTCGTGGAACGCGGTGGTCGTCTCGTGTTCGGTGGTGGCTCGGTGTGCTTCCCCAACCGGTGGGACCTGCGCTCGAAACTCGGCCTGTCGATGGCCGGCGTGCACGCACCGGTGGCCCAGCTCAACGAGCAGCTCGAGGCGCCGATCGACGGGTTCTTCGAGCGCCTCACACCGGAGCGGAGCTTCTGGCGCCTCGGTTGGGGTGTCCTCGACACGCCCGACTGGTACACACCGCTCGACGGAACGGCTGCACCGCGCCCGGTCGACCCGGCGCCCGTCGAGATGTTCCTGCGTGTCGAACGCGAGACCCTGCGCCGATTCCCGTTGACCAACTGCGTGCTGTTCACGATCCGCACCTACGTCACCCCGATCCACGCGATCGCCGCCGATCCGGAGGTCGCTCGCCGCCTGGCCGACACGCTCGACGCACTCCCCGAGGACGTCCGGGGCTACAAGGACCTGCGATCGACCGCGGATCGATTGATCGCATCACTGCGAGGAACTGTCGCTCGAAGTTGATAAACTTCGACTCAAGTTAGTTGAGTACCACCGACACCCGGCTTGCCGGGAGGAGCAGACCATGGCCATCGACCCCAAGCAATGGACGCTGAAGACCCAGGAAGCGTTCTCGGCCGCCATCGATCAGGCCAAGGAGCTCTCCAACCCGGAACTGACGCCTGATCACGTCCTCGGCGCGATGATGCGCCAAGAGGGCACGATCGTGCCGGCGGTGCTCGCCAAGTTGGGCCAGGCCCCGCTGATGGTGCGCAACCGCGCCGACGAAGCAGTCCAGAAGCTCCCGAAGGCCTACGGCGGTTCCGAGCCGAAGATGAGCAAGGAGCTCACCAACGTCGTCGAGAACGCAGAGAAGTACCGCAAGGACCTGCGAGACGACTTCTTGTCCGTCGAGCACCTGCTGCTCGCGATGAACGCTCGCCTCGACGTCGGCTCCGAGGAGCTGCTCGGGGCGCTCAAGGACGTTCGCGGCTCGCACCGTGTCACCGACCAGAGCCCCGAGGAGAAGTTCGCCGCGCTCGAGAAGTACGGCCAGGACCTCACCGCGCTCGCCGAGAGCGGAAAGATCGACCCGGTCATCGGGCGCGACGAGGAGATCCGCCGGTGCATCCAGGTGCTCTCGCGGCGCAGCAAGAACAACCCCGTCCTGATCGGTGAGCCGGGCGTCGGCAAGACCGCCATCGTCGAAGGCCTCGCATCGCGTATCGCCGACGGCGACGTCCCTGAGGGCCTGAAGAACAAGCGGCTCATCGCGCTCGACATCGGTTCGATGCTCGCCGGCGCCAAGTACCGGGGCGAGTTCGAGGAGCGGCTCAAGGCCGTGCTCAAGGAGATCACCGACGCTGAAGGCGAGATCATCACCTTCGTCGACGAACTCCACACGATCGTCGGGGCCGGCGGCGCCGAGGGAGCGATGGACGCCGGCAACATGATCAAGCCGATGCTCGCCCGCGGCGAGCTGCGCATGATCGGCGCCACGACGCTCGACGAGTATCGCAAGCACGTCGAGAAGGACCCCGCCCTCGAGCGCCGATTCCAGCAGGTGTACGTCGGCGAGCCGTCGGTCGAGGACACGATCGGCATCCTGCGCGGCCTCAAAGAGCGCTACGAGGTGCACCACGGCGTGCGCATCCAGGACTCGGCGCTCGTCAGCGCCGCAGTGCTGTCCGACCGGTACATCACCAGCCGCTTCCTGCCCGACAAGGCGATCGACCTGATGGACGAGGCGGCCTCGAAGTTGCGCATCGAGATCGACTCGCTGCCGACCGAGATCGACGTCGTCCAACGGCGCATCTTCCAACTCGAGATCGAGCAGCTCGCCCTCGAGAAGGAGACCGATGCGGCGTCAAAGGAACGGCTCGACTCGCTGCACGAGGAACTGGCCGAGCTCAACGTCCAGGTCGCACAGATGAAGCAGGTGTGGGAGCAGGAGAAGCAGGCGATCGACGCCATCCGCTCCCTCAAGGAGGAGCTGGAGGAACTACGCACTCGCGTCGAACGCGAGACCGACCTCGCCGCGGCCGCCGAGATCCGCTACGGCCGCATCCCCGAGCTGGAACGACGCATCGAGGAGGCCACGTCGCACCTCGCCTCGATCCAGGAGAACGGCGCGATGCTCAAGGAGGAGGTCGACGCCGAGGACATCGCCGAGGTGGTCGCCCGCGCGACCGGCATCCCGCTCAATCGGTTGATGGAGTCGGAGACCTCCAAGCTCGTCCACCTCGAAGAGCTGCTGCACGAGCGCGTGATCGGCCAGGACCAGGCGGTCACGTCGGTCGCCAACGCGATCCGGCGCAGCCGGGCCGGTCTGTCCGACCCGAACCGGCCGATCGGTTCGTTCATGTTCCTTGGCCCGACGGGCGTCGGCAAGACCGAGCTGGCCCGTGCGCTCGCCGAGTTCCTGTTCGACGACGAGAAGTCGATGGTGCGCATCGACATGGGCGAGTACATGGAGAAGTTCTCCGTGTCGCGTCTGATCGGTGCGCCTCCCGGGTACGTCGGCTACGACGAGGGCGGCCAACTGACCGAGGCGGTTCGTCGTCGTCCCTACTCGGTGGTCCTGCTCGACGAGATCGAGAAGGCCCACCCGGACGTCTTCAACACGCTGCTGCAGCTGCTCGACGACGGTCGCCTGACCGACGGCCAGGGCCGCACGGTCGACTTCACCAACGTGGTGCTGATCATGACCTCGAACCTGCCCGGCGACCCGAGCGAGTTCTTCAAGCCCGAGTTCATCAACCGTGTCGACGACATCATCCGGTTCCGTGCGCTCACCGAGGCAGACCTCGAGCGGATCGTGAAGATCCAGCTGGAGAGCGTGCGCAAGCGTCTCGCCGATCGTCGCATCACACTCGACGTCGACGACGGTGCGATGGCGCAGCTGGCTCGGGAAGGCTTCGACCCGGCGTTCGGTGCCCGCCCGCTCAAGCGGGTGATTCAGCGCGAGATCGGCGACAAGGCCTCGATGCTGATCCTCGGTGGCGAGGTCGGCGAGGGCGGCACGATCGCCGTCAGCGCCGGTGGCCCCGACGAGGGCCTGATCGTCTCCGCCGCCTGATTACAGCAGGGGTCTGACCCCTGATGTAACGGGGACGAGGGTGAGTCTGAACACCGCAGGGCGGTGCTGGACGAGTTCCAGGCGGCCGCCGTCGGACTCGGCCAAGCGACGGGCGAGGGCCAGGCCCCGGCCGTGCGCGGCGCGATGGTCGCTCGGGCGGTCGAACAGCGTGGCGACACGATCGTCGGGAACCCCGGGCCCCTCGTCCTCGATCGTGACACCGGTGTCCTGCACGAGGATGGCGACCGTGCCGCGACCGTGGCGCAGCGAGTTCTCCAATAGCACGTTGAGGACCTGGCCGGTCAGGCCGGGTGTGGCCAGCACGTGCTGGGTGGGTCCGGTGGTCACCACCACCTGGCGGCGCTTCTCGGCGAAGCGTTGCTGCCAGTCGGCGACCTGGTGGTCGACCAGCGTGGTGAGATCGAGCTCCGTCCGCTCTTTGGTGCTGCCGGTGCGTGCGACGGTGAGGAGTTCGTCGAGCGTGGTGTTCAGATCGTGTGTCTGCGCCAACGCGGCCGAGGCCTCGGCCGCCACGTCGCCGTCGGCCGATCGTTCGAGCAGTTCGAGCCGCATCGCGATGCCGGTCAACCCGGTGCGCAGCTGATGGGTGGCGTCCGCGGTGAACCCGCGCTCGGATTCCAGCATCCGGTCGACGCGGTTGGCGCTCAGACGCAGCGAGCGCGCGATCGCGTCGATCTCGCCGATACCCGACGGATGCGGAGCGGCCGCGCTGAAGTCGCCGTCGCCGACTCGTGAGGCGCTGCGGGCGAGTCGCTCGAGCGGTCGCGCCAGCTGGCGTGCCTGCACGCCCGCAAGGAGCGCGGCAGCACCGATTGCCGCGATCGCGATGACGGCGAGCCGGGCGATCACACTGTCGGGCAGCTGGCCACCTTCAGCGTCTCGAACGATGAACAGCACGGGGATCGTCAGCACCGCGATCACGACCACCACCACGGCGATCGTCGACAGGACGAGGCGACGACGCACTGCGGTCAGTCCCCGGTCGGCGACGTGCCCGACGGCGAACCGGACGACAGTGCGCTCGGATCGAACCGGAACCCGACACCGCGCACGGTCACGATCTTCGACGGAGGATCGGTGTCGTCGAGGATCTTGCGTCGCAGCGTCGAGGTGTGGGTGTCGAGGGTGCGCGTCGAACCCCACCAGTTCTCGTCCCACACCGCACTCATGATGTGTTCGCGCTTGAGCGTCACCCCCGGCTGGCGCATCAGCAGCTCGAGCAGGTCGAACTCCTTGGTCGTCAACTCGATCTCGGCGCGCGCGCCGCGGCTGTCGGTCACGAAACAGCGACGCGCATCGGAGTCGAGCTCGATCCCGGCGCCGGTGAGGCGCCCGGAGGGAGCGGAGGCGGTCGAATGGTCCACGGTTCGCAGTCGCGCGCGGATCCGCGCGACGAGTTCGGCGAGCCGGAACGGCTTGGCGACGTAGTCGTCGGCGCCGGCGTTGAGCCCCACGATCACGTCCATCTCCTCGGCGCGTGCCGTCAACATGATGATCGGCAGGTCGGGATGGCCAGCCCGAATCTTGCGACACACGTCGAGCCCGTCGATGTCCGGCAGCGTCAGATCGAGCAGGACCAGGTCGGGTCGAGCACCGGCGACGCTGTCGATCGCACTCATGCCGCCATCGACATGCTCGACAGCGAAGCCCTCGGACCGCAACACGCGGATGAGCGGTTCGCTGATGCGCTCGTCGTCCTCCACCAACAGCACCGCTGTGCTCGTGCGGACGACCCCGGTGTCGTCAGGTGCGCGAAGCGTCGATTCCATCACCTGGTCATCGGCACCCGTCACGGGCGACTTGATCCCATTGTCGGCCACGATTCGCGGAGTGGGGGAGGAGCAGTTGGCACGCGTGCATCGGGCGCTCGTCGACCTCGCCCCCTGACGAGTTCAGGTCACCCCCGGCGCAGGCGCAGGGCGTCGCCGTGGGCGGGGAAGCCCTCGTGGTCGGCGAGCGCCAACACCGACGGTGTCATCCGAGCGAGTGCGCCGGCGTCGGCGCGGGCGATGGCGGTGCGCTTGAGGAACGTGTCGGCGGTGATCCCGGACGACACGTGGGCGAAGCCGGACGTCGGCAGCGACGCCGGGCAGCCGATCACGAAGTTCGCCGCGCTGAACGGGGTGTGCTGCCCGACGAGGATCTCGCCGGCGTTGACCAGCCCGTCGACGACGTCGTCGGACACCGCCTCGGCGACGGCGACCTGGAGGTGTTCGGGGGCGAACTCGTTGGCGATTCCGACCGCGACGTCGAGCGAATCGACCAGGACGCAGCCTCCGTTCGGGCCGAGTGACGCTCTGGCAGCAGTGGCGCGAACCTCGGCGAGACCGGCGAGTTGGCGTTCGAGTTCGGCATCGACGGCGTCGGCGAGCGCACCCGAATCGGTGAGCAGCACGACGGTGCTGTCGGCGCCGTGCTCGGCCTCGATCAGGAGGTCGGCGGCCAGCAGTGCCGGGTCGGCCGTGTCGTCGGCGATCACGAGGCTCTCGGTCGGGCCGAGCAGCATCATCGTCGCGACCCCGTGACGCTGCATCTCGACCTGCGCAATGGTCACGGCCGGCGAGCCCGGCCCGACGATCTTGCGAACCTTCGGAATCGTGTCGGTGCCGAAGCCGAGCGCTGCGATGCCGGCAGGGCCGTTGACGCGGAACACGTCGGCGATGCCGAGCTTGCGGCACACGACGAGCACCGCCGGATCGACCTCGCCGGCTCCACCGGGGACCGGCGGCACCACGAGTGCGATCGACGGCACCCCGGCGACCACCGCGGGCACGGCCAGCTGATAGGCGACGCTCGGATAGCTCGCCTTGCCCGACGGCGTGAACAGCCCGGCCGAGGTGATCGGCGTGATCTTCTCGCCGACCGACAGGCCGGGCTCGCTCTCGATCGACCAGTCCGCGGCCTGTTCCATCTGTGCCTCGTTGAACGCACGCAGATGGACGATCGCATCGTCGATGGCGGCGTCGACCTCGTCCGACACCGATGCCTGCTCGAACTCGTCGGCGCTCACCCGGAGCCCGTCGGGCGGTACCTCGATGCCGTCGAACCGGCCGAGCGCGTCGCACACCGCAGCGTCGCCGCGGTCACGGACGTCCTCGATCAGCTCAGCGATCGACCGTCGCAGCCCGGCGTCGAAGATGTCGTCGATTCCCCGTCGCATCAAGGCGTCACGCGCTTCGACGTTCATGTCGTTCCAGACCTGTCGGCGCATGACGCTCACCCCGCCGACGCTAGCGGCGGTCGCGACCGCATCGGAAGCGGCGACGGGCGCTCGTCGGGAGTACCATCTCCCCACGTTCCAACCACCACTCAGGGGAGCGTGCATGCCCGTCACCGTCGTCGTCGGAGCCCAATGGGGCGATGAGGGCAAAGCAAAGGTCATCGACCTGCTGTCGAAGGAGCACACCTACGTCGTGCGCTACCAAGGCGGGCACAACGCCGGGCACACCGTCGTCGTCGGTGGTGAGAAGTACGCCCTGCAGCTCGTCCCCTCGGGCATTCTCTACGACCATGTGATCCCGGTGATCGCCAACGGTGTCGTCGTCGACCTGCCGACGCTCTTCAACGAGGTCGACATGCTCGAGGCCCGCGGCATCTCGTGCGCCGAGCTGAAGGTGTCGAGCCGGGCGCACCTGATCTTCCCGTGGCACCAGGCCCACGACGCGATCGCCGAGGCGATGCGCGGTGACGACAAGATCGGCACCACCCTGAAGGGCATCGGTCCTGCCTACGCCGACAAGTCGCGCCGGGTGGGTATCCGGGTGGGTGACGTCCTCGACGCCGATCGTTTCGCTCGGCTGGTGCGCGAACGCGCGGTCGCCGAGAACACGCTGATCGAACAGGCCGGCGGCGAGCCGCTCGATGTCGACGACATCGTCCAACGCTTCGGCGAGCTCGGTGCTCGCGTCGCGCCGTTCGTCGCCGACACCGTCGGGTTGCTCCACGCAGCGCTCGCCAGCGGTGCCCACGTGCTGCTCGAAGGTGCACAGGCCACGTTCCTCGACCTCGACCATGGCACGTATCCCTACGTGACGTCGTCGAACCCGACGGCCGGCGGCGCCTGCGTCGGCACCGGCCTCGGCCCGCGTGACATCGACCGCATCGTCGGGATCACCAAGGCGTACACGACGCGTGTCGGTGCGGGGCCGTTCCCGACCGAGTTGTTCGATGCCGACGGCGACACGCTGGTCGACGTCGGCAAGGAGTACGGCACCGTCACCGGTCGCCGTCGGCGGGCCGGCTGGCTCGACTGCGTGATGCTGCGTCAGGCGGTGCGCCTCAACAGCCTGACCGAACTCGCACTCACCAAGCTCGACATCCTCGATGGCTTCGAGACGATCAAGATCTGCACCGGCTACCGGCTCGACGGTGTGTTGCTCGAGCACTACCCCGATCGCTCGGAGCTGATCGTCGACGTCGAGCCCGTCTACGTGACCCTGCCCGGTTGGGGCAGCGTCCTGAGCGACAAGCGCGAACCGGGCGAACTCCCGCCCGAGGCGAAGCGGTTCATCGAGATCGTCGAGGAGCAGGTCGGCGTTCCGGTCAAGGTGGTCGGCGTCGGCGCCGAGCGTGACGACTACCTCGTCTGGGCATCATGATCCCTCGGTACTCCACGCCCGAGATGGATGCGGTCTGGGCGGACACGGTCCGGTTCGGTCGCTGGCTCGAGGTGGAACTGCTCGCGACCGAAGGCCACGCAGCGCTGGGAATCGTCCCGGCGGCCGATGCGTCGACGTGCCGTGAACTCGCGCCGGTGACCGACGAGTCGTTCGTGCAGCAGGTGCTCGAACGTGAAGCGGTCACCGACCACGACGTGGCAGCGTTCGTCGACGTCGTCCAGGCGGCGATCGGGGCACCGGCATCGTCGTGGATCCACTACGGCCTCACCTCGTCCGACGTGGTCGACACGGCGCTGTGCTGGGCGCTGCGCGACGCCGCCGATCTCCTGATCGAGGCCTCGACCGAACTGCTCGCAACGCTCGTGCGCATCTCCCGCGAACACCGCGACACCGTGATGATCGGGCGCACCCACGGCATCCACGCCGAGCCGACCACGTTCGGGGCGAAGCTCGCCCTGTGGGCCCTCCAGGTCGACCGTGACCGCACCCGCCTGCGCGCCGCGCGCGACAACGTCGCAGTGATGAAGCTGAGTGGCGCGGTCGGTACGTACTCGAACATCCCTCCCGAGGTCGAACGACACGTCGGCGACGCGCTCGGGCTGCGCCCGGTTCCGGCCACACAGGTGATCGCCCGAGACCGGCACGCCGAGTTCCTGTATGCCTGCGCGTCCGTCGGCGCGACGTGCGAGCTGATGGCCGTCGAGCTCCGGCACCTGCAGCGAACCGAGGTGCGAGAGGTCCAGGAGGGGTTCAAACCGGGCCAGAAGGGCTCCTCGGCGATGCCCCACAAACGCAATCCGATCTCGGCCGAGACGATCTCCGGCCTCGCTCGCGTGTTGCGCGGCAACCTGTCGGCGGGCATGCAGGACGTGGCGCTGTGGCACGAACGCGACATCTCGCACTCGTCGGTCGAGCGGGTCATCCTGCCCGACTCGTCGCAGCTTGCCTTCTACGTGATGCGTCGGCTGCGACGTCTGCTCGACGGCCTGATGGTGTTCCCGGAGCGGATGCAGGCGAACCTCGCCGCCAGCTACGGCCTGGTGTTCAGCCAGCCCGTGCTGCTCGCACTGGTGCAGGCCGGAGCGACACGAGATGACGCCTATCGGATCGTGCAGCGCAATGCCATGAAGGCCTGGGACGACGGTGTGGATTTCCGGTCGTTGCTCGAAGCCGACCCCGACGTCGACAACGCAGTGCTCGACGAGGCATTCGATCTTCGTCGATCGCTCCGCAACCTCGATCACGTCCTCGATCAACTCGACGAAATCGAACTCTGAACGAGTCACGTACACGATGTGCCAGGCACATCGTGTACGTCAGTCGGCGCGGTTGATGCCGGCGCGTTTGAGGGTGCTGGCGGGAACGCCGACGTCGCGCCAGGAGGCGTACGAGATCGATTTGCTGTCGGAGTAGCTCTTGGCCACCTTGACGAATTCGGCCTCGAGCGCATCCATGTCGATCGCATCGGACTTCGCGGCGAGTTCGGCCTCGAGATCACGTCGCTCCTGGACGAGGAGCAGCTCGTCGAGCGGGCTCGCGCTCGCGAGTTCGACGTCGATCGTGTCGAGCCGCTTCTGGATCGTCTCGGGGGTGCGCTTGCGGCCGCGTTTGGGCTTCGTTGCGCGCAGACCTTCGAGGTAGTCGCGAACCACCCGGCCTTCCATACGGCCTTTGGCGAGCGCCGCCTTGTGCTCGTCGCTCATCGGTGTCCGTGGTCCTCTTTTGCCTGCCATGGCGCCCAATCTTATGGAGAATTTCTCCGAATGCAATAGTGTGAATTCCGATGTTCGAACTGTCATCTCATGGGACCGATGTCCATGTCGGTGAGGGACCCAGATACCCGTGGGGTGGACTGTACGGTGGCCAGATCGTGGCCCAGGCATTGCGAGCCGCGGCAATTTCGGTTGATCCCGAACTCGAACCTCACTCGATTCGGGCCTATTTCATCCGTCGCGGTGACCACACCGAACCGGTGCGTTACGAGGTCGATCGGATCCGGAACGGCCGGAGTTTCGCCACTCGACGCGTGGTGGCCCGTCAGGCGATTGGCGCAATTCTCAACGCGGAGAGTTCGTTTCAGCGTCCCGAACGCGCCGCTGCCTTCCAGACGGTGACCATGCCGGACGTCCCCGATGCCGAGTCGCTCGACGAGGATTCGTGGTCGCCGACGTTCGCTCGGGTGGTGGTCCCCGACGACCGGATCGCAGCCGGTGCACGCGACGGCACGGGCCGCGTCGTCGCGTGGATGCGGGTGAACGAGGACCTCGGCGATCCGCACGACGCCGGCGCCCAATTGCTCCACAGGTGCTGGCTCGCGTACCTGTCCGACGACATGCCGACCGACTCCGTGATCCGGGCCCATCCGATCGCCGACGACCCCGAGGCACGCGAGGGCCTGTTCTGCGCCAGCCTCGACCACACCATCTGGTTTCACCGATCGCTGCGCGCGGACCGCTGGCATCTCCACGACTTCTCCTGCCATCACTTCGTCGGCGGCCGCGGCCTCTCGATCGGCCACGTCTTCGAAGCCGACGGCACCCACGTCGCCACCGTCGCCCAGGAGGTCCTGGTCCGCAGCGCAGCCGACCGCGACTGAACGCCACCCAACCACCGAAATTCGGAGCGCCCGTTGCGGTGAGCGCAACGTTGGCTCCGAATTTCGGGGTGGGAGTACGGTCGGTGAGCAATGACCGACGCCGGGCCACCCACTGCACTGTCACCCACACTCGAGGTCCTCCGGAGCCATGTGATGGAGCACTCGGTCAAGCACGGTGAGTTCACGCTGAAGTCAGGCGCGACCAGCACGTGGTTCCTCGACACCAAACAGACCGCGTGCCTGCCCGACGGGATCATCGCCGTCACCGACGCCGTCTACGAGGTGTTCGGCGACGTGCTCGACCAGATCGACGCGATCGGCGGGTTGACGATGGGCGGTGATCCCGTGGCCTACGGAGTCGCCGCGGTCGCGGCAACCCGCGGCCACCGCATGCGCAGCTTCAGCGTCCGCAAGGAGCCGAAGCAGGGAGGCATCACCGGGCGGATCGCAGGTGCGTTGCGGCCGGGCGACCGGGTGTTGGTCACCGAGGACACGACCACCCGCGGCACCTCGCTGATCGAGGCCGCCGAGCAGATCGAGGCGTTCGGAGCGATCCCGGTGTGGATGACCGTGATCGTCGACCGCGGTGGCACGTGCGCGGCGATGGCTGCCGAGCGCGGTATCGACTATCGCCCGTTGCTCGGGGCGCCGGATCTCGGCTTCGGCTACGGCACTTGATCGTCCAGCACCCCCGGATTGAGGGTGCCGGTCGGGTCGAGCGCGCGCCTGATCGATCGGAACGCGTCCAGTTCGCCGGCGCTTCGCACGAGGTGGAGCCACTTCGTCTTGGCGATGCCGACGCCGTGCTCCGCAGAGATCGTGCCGCCGAGTTCGGCGACGATCGGCAGCACGTGCCCGGCGATCCCATCCGGATCGGCAGCGTCCAGGAAGTTCAGGTGCACGTTGCCCTCGGCGAGATGTCCGAACGGGACCAGGCGCGCCCCGTGCCGCCGGGCGGCACCCCGCGCCGTGTCGAGCAGTCGCTCGATCGACCCGACCGGGACCGCCACATCCAGCTTGTAGGTCGGCGTGCCCGACTCGGTCGCAGCGGTCGCGATCGAGTCGGTGATGCGGTCGCGGAAGGCGAGCAACTGCCCGCGGCGCAGGCCGTCGGTGGCGATCGCCGTGGCGGCGACGCCGGCGGCGTCGGTGAGCACCGCATGGAGGTCGGTGGTGGGGTCGACGTGGTCGGCGCACTCGATCACCACGGCAAGACCTCGAGGGGGCACCTCGACCGGCGCCGGCGTCGCGAGGTGCGACGACACGAGTTCGAGCGCGTCGGGCCAGATGATCTCGATCGAGTCGAGCGCCCCGAGCCGGCGACGCGCGGCGGCGAGCAGGGACAGCGCTGACGCGAGATCATCGACCGCGGCCAGCACCGTGGTGACGTGCTCGAAGCGTGGGACGAGGCGCAGCCGCGCCGCCGTGACCACGGCCAGCGTGCCCTCGGAACCGGTCAGCAGCGACGGCCAGTGGATGCCGACGGTCTCCTTCGCCAGCCCGGCGAGTGAGCCGACGACCGTGCCATCGGCGAGCACTGCCTCGACGCCGACGACCTGCTGGCGCATCGTGCCGTAGCGCACGACCCGCGACCCGCCGGCATTCGTGGCGATCGCCCCGCCGACGGTGGCGGAGTCGCGCGCGGCGAAGTCGACCGGCGTGTCGAGCCCGGCCTGGCGCGCCGCTCGCTGCCAGTCGGCGATCGACACCCCCGCCTCGCAGGTGATCTGCATCGACTCGGCATCCGGGCGCGAGATGCCGTCGAGACGGCGCATCGACAGCACGATCGTCGGGCGACGCTCGACGTCATCAGGTCGGGGCACGCCGCCGCCGACCAGGCCGGTGTTGCCCGCCTGGGTCACCACGGTCACGCCGAGTCGGGTGCACGCTCGGAGTACCTCACTCACCTCACCGGTGGTCCTGGGCCGCACGACGGCGACACAGCTGCCGCGGTAGCGGCCGGTCCAGTCGGTTTCGTAGCCCGCCCGCTCGTCGGGTGCGACGATCACGTGCCGGTCTCCGACGATCGCGGACGCGGCTTGCGCGATCTCGGTGTTCGGGTCCACCAATGAAGTGTTGCACGGGCCGCCGGTGGTTTGGGCCGCCGACCCCCGATCAGGTCTACGATCAGGATCGGACCTGAGGGGGGACAACTATGCGGATGGAATCGTTCTGGCGTTGGCTCGGCGTGGCGCTCGGCAAGTACTGGAAGATCGTCGCCGCCGTCGTGGTCGTGATCA
>Ga0307379_10006196_pt1 | contig 16503 bp, 7 predicted proteins | sample UN2MG_FD_202237 | JGI IMG/M metagenome (GOLD analysis project Ga0307379, IMG submission 202237) | Soil microbial communities from Risofladan, Vaasa, Finland - UN-2 | ecosystem: Environmental > Terrestrial > Soil > Coastal area > Acid sulfate soil | place: Finland: Risofladan, Vaasa | collected... | reverse complement strand
CTTGTGCTTGTGCTCGTCGCTTTGCGGCTTCTGGGATTCTGCATGCTCGGCCGGGGGGTTGTTGGAAATCTCGCGAGTTTCCTCGGTGTCGCGTTTGGCCTCGCCGGGCGAGGCCTCGGCGTTTTCGGCGGTGAGTTCTTCAACCTCTTCCACCGGCGCCTGCGTCTCAAGCTGGTCTTCCGGCAGTATCTGGTGTGCAACTGAAGCAGCGGAATCAATGCCCTCGGGGGCTGCTGTGTCGTCGCAGGCGGACGCATCCTTGGGCGCATCGGCTTCGGCCGTGGTATGCACCTGCTCGGCATCGGCGGCGGCTGCCTGCTCGGCGGACGGCTCTGTGGCTTCGTCGGGCTTGGACTTCGATATCCGGCGCAGTGCTTCGGCGCTCTGCGGACGTCTTGTGCGGCCGGCCTTCGCCAGCCGTTCCTTGCCGTACTTCCTTTCGGCTTCGAGTGCGCGCAGGTCTTGTTTGCTAGTGATCATCTTCTGTTCGGTGCCATCGATCAGGCGTTTGATGTTGCCGCGATGACGATAAAATACAACGCCAACCGCGAGCGCCGAGAACAGGAGCATGAGGTTCTTCTCGGGCCGCCCAAGGTGCTTCTCCTCGCCGGGCGCCATGGTATGCTGGATGGGATACAGCCGCCGCAGCACGGATGCGAAGGTCCTTGCCTCGTTGATAGGTTCGGGAGGGTAAAGCGCGAGCACCATCAGCAGGAATGAAGCCGCACCGGCCATCGAAGCGACGGATACGTACTTGAGGAAGAGCAGCACGAGCAGCCAGATCATCAGCGCGGTAAACGTTTGCAGCGGTGCGATGCACATGAAAACGCCGCAGCTCGTAGCCACGGCCTTGCCGCCGCGGAATCCGAAGAACACAGGATAAACGTGGCCGAAGATCGCGCACGCGCCGTAAACGACACCGAGCATCTTCCACGACGGCAGCCCCGATATCCGCTGTGCAACGAGGGCGAAGACGAGCGCCGGCAGGGCGCCCTTCAGCACGTCCAGCGCAAAAACGGCAATCGCCGGGCCTTTGCCGAGCAACCGCCAAACGTTGGTAGCGCCCACGTTGCCGCTTCCGTGGGCGCGAATGTCTACACCTTTCAGTTTTCCGACGATCAGGCCGAAGGAAATCGAGCCCAGCAGATAGGAAACGAGCGGAAACATGACGTACGGTAAGATGAGTTGCTTGATGATTGCCGGCATTTGCTCACTCCGGAGTAGGCAAAAGAAGCGTCAACGAAGGAATCAGTATACCATCAGGCGCGGCGGAATTCAAGGATTTAGGGCGTGGAACAATGGAGCTGTTGAAGGATGGCACACAGAACCGAGCTGGCCAGGTTGCTCGGTCAGTTATCGGCGTGAGTTGCGGCCATGAAGATCTCCCTGCACGCAATGACCGAAAATCCATCAACTTTTCGCGCGGCCGGTGCAGAATAGATACAGGGCAGGCGCGAACGCCGCCAGTGAGCATGGGCATTGATGGCCGACCAGACAGTTATCATATGATAAAAGAAATCGTGAAACGCGACGGTTCGCGCGAGCCGTTCGACCCGCAGCGCATTGTCGCGGCAGTAGCGAAGGCACAGCAGGCAGTGGGGCAGCATGATCCGAAGGCGGCTCAGGCGGTGGCCGATCTCGTGGTGGATGAGCTTTCGCAGCGGCCGCCTCAGGAGGTGACGGTGGAAAACGTGCAGGATCTGGTGGAGAAGCAACTCGTGCAGCAGGGACACGAGGAGGCGGCGAAGGCGTATATCCTTCACAGGCACACACGGGCCGAGGTGCGCCGCACAAAGCGAATACTCGGCGTGCGCGATGATCTGAAGCTCACCGTGAACGCAACGAAGGTGCTGGAGAAGCGCTACCTTCTGAAGGATTCGGAGGGCCACGTGATCGAGACGCCGCGCGAGCTGATGCGGCGCGTAGCTCGCGGGATCGCCGCGGCCGACAAGCTTTACGGCGACGATGCCGCCGCCACCGAAGAGGTTTTTTACGAGATGCTGTCGAGCCGCGAATTCCTGCCGAACTCGCCCACGCTGATGAACGCCGAAACGCGCATCGGCCAGCTTGCAGGCTGCTTCGTGCTGCCGGTGGGCGATTCGGTGGTGGAGATTTTCGATACGCTGAAGACAATGGCGCTCGTTCACCAGTCGGGCGGCGGCACCGGCTTCTCGTTCTCAAGGCTGCGGCCCAATGGCGATATCGTAAGCTCCACCGGCGGCCAGGCGTCGGGGCCGGTGTCTTTCATGGGAATATTCGACGCGGCAACGGACGTGATCAAGCAGGGTGGCCGACGGCGCGGTGCAAACATGGGCATCCTGCGCGTTGACCACCCCGATATCGTCGAGTTCATCACGTGCAAGCTTCACGGCGGGCGGCTTCGCAACTTCAATATCTCGGTAGCGGCCACCGACGCGTTTATGGACGCGGTGAAACGCGGCGACAGCTATGACCTGGTGAACCCGCGCAATGGAGCGGTCGTTGCGCGCAAGAGCGCTCGCCACGTCTTTGATCTCATCGCCGTCTCCGCGTGGCAGTCGGGCGATCCCGGCATGGTTTTCATCGACGAGGTGAACCGGCACAACCCCACCCCGCACGTGGACGCGATAGAATCGACCAATCCCTGCGGAGAGCAGCCCCTCCTGCCGTACGAGTCGTGCAACCTCGGCTCGATCAACCTGCGCACGATGGTGAAAGACGGGCAGGTCGATTGGGACAAGCTTGGCGAGACGGTTGACAGGAGCGTGCATTTTCTGGACAACGTGATCGACGTGACCAAATTCCCGGTTTCGGAGACCGAGCGCATCACGCGGGCAAACCGCAAGATCGGGCTGGGCGTGATGGGTTTTGCCGAGATGCTGGTGCTGCTGGGCGTGCCGTATGATTCCGACGACGGCCTGCGGGTGGGGGAGGATGTCATGAAATTCATAAACGAGCGCTCGCATCGGGCGTCGCACGACATTGCGGTGCGCAGGGGCTCGTTTGCAAACTTCCGCGGCAGCCGCTGGGAAGCCGAGGGGTGGGATGCAATGCGCAACGCAACCGTTACCACGGTGGCGCCCACCGGCACCATCAGCATCATCGCCGGCGTGTCCAGCGGCATCGAGCCGCTTTTTGCACTCACATATTACCGCAACATAATGGAAGGCACGCGACTGCTCGAGGAGAACGATCTGTTCAAGCAAGCGGCGTTGGCGCGCGGGTTCTACAGCTTGGACCTTGCAGCCGACATCGCCCGCCGGGGCAGTATCGCAGAGATGGACGAGATTCCGCAAGACGTGCGGAGGCTGTTTGTAACGGCCTTCGATATCCAGCCCGAGTGGCACGTGAAGATGCAGGCGGCATTCCAGAAACATACCGACAACGCCGTCTCGAAGACGATCAACCTGCCGGGCGAGAGCACCAGCAGCGACGTGGCCCACGCGTATATGCTTGCCTGGGAGCTGAAATGCAAGGGCATAACGATATACCGCTACGGAACAGCTACGGGCCAAGTGCTCGAAATAGCCGGCACCGGCACAGAACACGCTCCCTTCACGCAGGCGTCGCCCGAATTTACGGGCGAGTGCCGCGACTGCTCCACGTGAATCATGGCGCGCGGCCCTCGGCGGGGCGTGTTTAGATTGATGAAGCGACCAGAGGCGAAAGAAGTCAGAAGCGGGAAAAGCCACGGGGGGATGTTGGAAGGTCCTTAGGGAAAAGAACCTATCAACGTCCCCTCGCGGCATTTCGCCGGCGGCTATTCTTCCTTGGGGGGAAGCACCGTGATCTTCAATTTGCTGATGGCGCCCAGCATGCGGTAGGAGTCTATATCTCCGTCACCCGCGACAACCTTGATGTGCCCGGGGTCGGCCAGCGGCTGACCGAACGTGGGGTCGACGGATATCCATTTGCCCACGTACACCTCGCACCACGCGTGCCCGCCAAAGGCGCGGTAGGGGCTGGCATATGCCAGGCCGGTAGCAACGCGGGCAGGCAGGCCAACCGCCCTGCACAGCCCCACAAACAGCGCGGCGTGCTCGCCGCAGTCGCCTTCCATCGTGTTCAGCGTTTCCAGAGCGTTTGAAATGGTGGCCGTGCCCTTCTTCTTCACGTTCCCGAACACCCAGTGGCAGATCATGAAACTCGCCTTGTATGCGTCGGTCTCGTCGCCCACGATTTCTTTGGCCTGCGCGACGATATCCGGATGATCGCACTGATAGAAATGCGTAGCTTTCAGAAACTCCTGCACCCCCGCCTCTTTGATCGGAATGCGAGCGGGCTCTTCGGGGAGCGTGTCTTTCTGCGCAAGCAATTCATAGCCCGCGTCGGTTTTGGTATAGCTTTGGCGCGAATCGTTGATGATGCATTCCTGGTCGGTGATGCCGGTAAGCTGCAGCCGAAGCGATTGAGCCTTCGAGAGGTCGGGCATTTTGCCTTTGGGGCGTATCATGGAAGCGCCGAGCACCTCGACGAATTTCAGCGAGCTGTTTTTCGCCTCCTCCTCGTCTTCGCGGCGCATAATCAGCTTCATCGTGCCCACCGGCAGCTCGATGCGCAGCACCTCGGCGTCGCTGCCCACGAGCATCGGCGAGTTCAGCGCCATCTCCGGAATCGATACGCTCACTTCGTAGACGTCGGTGGGGATGCCGTTGTATGGGATCTTCTTGGCGGCCGTAACCGTGGCCGTAGCTTTGAGCGTCCTGCCGTGAGTAGCATCGAAGGTGGGGCAATCCACGCTGTCGCCCACGGCCGGGCCGCCGGTGATCAGCCGCAGCACGGCGGTCTCGTCGGCCAGCGTATTGGTGGGTGCCGGCAGCATTCTCTCGGTTTTGGCGCCGCCAAGGTTCGACGTGAGCTTGATCTGATCGCCCTGGACTACGCCGTGAAAACTGCCGGCGGCGCCGAGCGACGAGAGGCATTCGGCCATCTGGCCGGCGGCGTAGAATGTGGTGCTCTCCACAACGTTCATCGTGTGGCTGGCGCCCATCACCGCGATGTTCAGCTCCATTTCCATAGACGTGCGGTAGGCGGGCTTGTCGTTGTATTGCAGCTTCTCGAGTTTCATTACCGAGCGGCCGCATCGTTTGCCGCCGAGGTACACGCCGTAATAGCGCGAGCCGACGAATCTCTCGAGATCGAAATCCGCGTCTGGATTTGCGGCGGCGGCAGCCGGCGCCGCATTCACGCTCCTCTCTTCCGTTCTCGAGCACGCGCACAGAATCGCCAGCGCCAGCATCGTCCACAGAAATGCCTTCTTCATTTGCGACACCTTCTCATTCTTTGGGCTTTCGAGCTTCTGTCTTCTGTCCATAGTATGCTGTGGGGCGGACGGATTCAAGAGAAAACAAGCCGCGATTCACGCCGAAAAATCATAGGGGAGTATTGTTTCATCATTCTACCGTCATTGCGGAGACAAGATGAAGGCTGCATTCCTGACGGCGTTGGCAATCATCATTGCCGCCGCGCCATGTCTTGCTGCGCAGCGCCAGTTCACGAGGCGCGGGAACACGGTGTGGTGCAGGAATGTGCGCTTCACCGTGCTCAGCCATACGCTGATCCGTCTCGAATACCGCGCCGATGGTGCGTTTGTGGATGCGCCCTCGCTGATTGCCGCAAAGCGAACTTGGCCGCTGGTCGATTTCGATGTGGTGGAGGAGGGCGGCATGCTGCAAATCACCACACGAAACCTGCGGCTGCGTTACCGCGTGAACTCCGGCCGCCTCAACACTGAGAACCTTGACATCGAGCTGCTGCACACGCCCAAACCGACGGTGTGGCGTCCGGCTGAAGTAGCCCGCCGCAATCTCGGCGGCGCCCACAGCAAACCCGCGAGAGCCGGCACCGCGCCGCAAGGCGTCGGAGTGCTCGCACGGGATGGTTGGCACCTGCTCGACGACTCGCGCACCCCGCTGCTGGTGCAGGGTTGGCCGCAGCCGCGCCCGGGGCCAACCTCCAGCCAAGACCTCTATTTCTTCGGCTACGGCCAAAACTACTCGCGCGGCCTGAGGGATTTCAACGATCTCGTGTGCCAGATTCCGCTCATCCCGCGCTGGGCGTTTGGCGTCTGGTTCCTGCCGGCTACTCCCCAGCCCGCCGCACAGCTACTCGATACGCTGCGCAAGTTTCACCACGAGCAGATTCCGCTGTCGGTGCTGCTGGTCGATCATTGGTATCTAAACGGCTGGACGAGTTTCGACTGGAATGCCAAATCGTTCCCCGATCCCGACGATTTCATAAAGCAGGCCCACTTGCTGGGCGTGAAGCTGGGCTTCTGCGTGCATCCGGGCGGCGCTTTCCTGCCCAGAGAATCGGTCTACCCCGAGGTCTGCAAAACGGTCGGATGGGACCCTGAAAAACGCGGCATCATATTCTTCGACCTCGCCAGCCCGAAGGAGGCAGAGGCGTTTGTGAACGTGCTGCTCGCTCCGATCGAACGGCAGGGCGCCGATTTCTGGTGGGTGGACGGCGCCGCAGCGGCAAACATCCGCTGGATGAACAAACAACTGTGGACCAATCACCTGGTTTTTGCGGGAAGCAGGCAGCCCGAGAACAAACGCGGGCTCATACTCAGCCGCTTCGGAGGGCTTGGCAGCGGCCGGTGTCCCGTCGTTTACAGCGGCCGCACCAAACAAGAATGGGCAACGCTCAGATACCTGTGCTATTACATTCCAACCGCCGGCAATGCGGGCCTGCCGTACTGGTCGTTTGACATCGGCAGCGAGAAGAATACGCCGCCCGACGACGAGCTGTTTCTGCGGGCGGTTCAGTTGGCCACATTCAGCCCGATCATGCGGCTGAACGCGCGGCCGTGGATATACCAGCCCGGCACGCTCTCCATCGTTCGCGAATTCGTGCGCCTGCGCGAGTCGCTCATTCCATACCTCTACTCGCTATCGTACCAATCTCATACCGAGGGGCTGCCGCTGTGCAGGCCCATGTACCTCCATTACGGAGCGTTCGACGAGGCATACAACTTCAGGCACCAGTACCTGCTGGGCGAGAGCCTCCTGGTCGCGCCTATCGTGAGATCGGCCGCGGAGGAATCGACGCGCGAGAGCACCAGGGAAATCTGGTTTCCGCCCGGTGCGTGGAACGACTTCTTCAGCGGGCGGATCATCGAGGGGCCGGCCGTGCTGAACTACCCGTCCAAACCCGACCAGATGCCGGTGTTTGCACGCTCCGGCAGCATCATACCTCTTGCGCCGCCGGGCCAGACCCACGGCAAAACGGCCCAGCGGCACATCATTGAAGTCTACCCCGGCTCGCCCGGCGAATTCATGCTTTACGGCGACGACGGCGAGAGCCTGGACTACCGCAACGGCAAGCATACGCTTTGCAGGATCACCTACGAAGAAGATGAGCGGACGATGACCGTGCTGGTTGGCGAGACGACCGGCGGCTATGCCGGGCAGCCCAGGCAGCGCAGCTACCAGGTTCATCTCAACACCTCGCTGCCGGTGCAAAGCGTGGAGGTGAACGGCTTTCCCATTCCGCAGGCGGGCGAGCTGACACGCGATCCCGGCTGGAAATACTTCCCCGCGCGTGGCCGGCTTATTGCGGTAACTGCCCCGTTTCCCGTTTCGAGCCCGGTAGAGATAACCTTTCGCGGCCGGTTCACCCAGGAGAGCCGCCGCCTGGCCTACCGCCTGCGCGAGGTGGTGCCGCGGCTGGAGTCGGCTGCTATCCTCCTGGAGCGGCAGGGCATCGCCGAGCCTGTGGTTCGCAAGCTGCGCGAGGTGGAGGCGCTGGCCGAGCAGGTGAACGCCACGCTCCTGCCGGCTTCAGACACTGCGAAGCACCTTGAGCAGGGGCTGGCCCGCGTGCGCCGTGAAATCCGCGAGCTGGCACGCCTGGCCAATTCGAGCATTGAAGACGACTCGGTTAAGGTCGAGTTTATGCGCGTCGTGCTCGGCTTCTCGCTCAGCAGCAGCGTGGCGCCCACGCCGTACCGCCAGATGGTTTTCCGCAATGAATTCAGCTTCCTGCAGTACGGCTGGGGTAGTTTAGGCGGCACCATCTCAACGGAAGGGCAGCCCGTGCAGGCGGTTGGCCCGCTCAGGCCGGAAGAGGGCGCGTCGTTTGAGAGCACCATCGACATCAATTGGGTGCCGCTGAAGGAAGTCGATTTTCCGGTGCGAGCGGAAATCGAGTGGGAGGGCGTGCCGATTCAGCTCATAGTGCACAACGTGATCGACAACACGTTCATCAAGCAGTTCTACGCGATCGGCCCATTCGGCGACGGCAGCTATCGCAGGGTCATGGAGCTCACGTTTCCGCCGGAGCGCTCGGTAGACCTCGCCGACCGCTACACGGGCAAGCGCAGAGAGATCGTGTCGTGGAAGAAAGTCCCTTGGCTTGCGCCGGTTGCAAACGGCATCGACTATCGGTTTATGGACCTCGGCGGCACGCTGAAGCGGATGCCATCGGCGGCCGGCTACGCCTACGCGCAGGTGTATGTGCCCGAAGCCGGCGAGGCCAAGCTGCTCCTCGGCAGCGAGGGTGGAATAGCCATCTGGGTCAACGGCGTCGAAATCTTCCGCGATCCGTTTCTCAGCACAGACCAGCCGGATGTGGTTGCCGTGGCAACGCAGTTGCGCGCAGGCTGGAACGATCTGCTCGTGAAGTCGGTGGACGAGGGACGCGCGTGGGGCTTCTACCTGCGGCTCGTGGGCAAAGACGACCAGCCCATGCCCGGGGCGATGTCCGGCTGGGGGCCGGGATTTTGAACTGCCGCCTGACGATTCGGCCGAAACAACCTTCGCGAATCTCAAGCCCTTCAATCGAATCTGCCAGTTGAATCATGCAGCCGCTCCGGCTATACTTGTCTGCTGCAATCAGCGCTACGAGAGTTTCATCCGACAGAGGAAACGAATATGCAGATTTCCACGGAAGACAAACAGGTGCTGCGCGAACTTGGCCGGCAGTACATGGCCGTTGCCACGCTGCCCGTGCACAAGCAGAAGGCCGAGCTGTGGCGGCGGCTGAACCGCCTGGAGCCCGTGCGGCCGCTCGTGTGGATCAACGAGCTGCCCTGGCACGAACTGAACGTGGACGACGAGCTTACGCTGCGCTGCACGGATTCGTTCTGCCGGTGGATCGAGGCCAGCCTGCGAACGACCCTCTACCAGTGGCGGCACATGCCCGGCGACATGGTAGTCGATCCGGTGCTTCTCTCTCAGTACGTCTGCTCGCCACAGTCGTGCTATGCCGACTGGGGCATCCAGGAGAATGCGATGCGCGCGGCCGATGGCTTCGGCTCCGCGAAATTCGTGCCCGTGATTCGCGACGAGCGCGACGTGGACAAGCTTCGCACGCCGGAAGTGACGGTGGACTGGTGCGCGACCGAGCGTAATTTCCAGGCGACGTGCGAGATATTCGACGGTATCGCGCCCGTGCGGAAGACCGGCATCGTGCACCAGTGGATGGCCCCGTGGGACGTGATGATCCACTGGTACGGCATCGAGCAGTTGTACATGGACATGGTGGACCGGCCCGAGTTGGTTCACAAATTGCTCAAGCGTTTCATGGCCGGCGTGCATGACGTGCTGAACCGCCAGGAGGCGATGGGCCTGCTTGCGGTGAGCAACGGCAACCATCGCGTGGGCTCGGGCGGGCTGGGAATTACCGACACGCTGCCCCAGCCGGATTTCGACGGCAAACACGTCCGCCCCAAGGACCAGTGGGGCACCTCTACCGGGCAGATTTTCTCCGAGGTGTCGCCCGACATGCACGAGGAATTCTGCCTGCAGTACGAGCGGCCATACCTGGCACGCTTCGGGCTGAACTGCTACGGCTGCTGCGAACCGCTTCACAAAAAGATACACCTGATGCGCACCATTCCAAACCTCCGCCGCATCTCGATGAGCACCTGGGTGAAGGTGGAAGAGGCCGCCGCGAAAATAGGCGGCGATTTCATCTTCTCGTATAAGCCCAATCCCGCGGTGCTCGCCGCTGAAGAATGGAATCCCGAGCTTGCCCGCGCCAACCTTACGAGCGTGATGGAGAAGACGCGCGGATGCAGGGTCGAGTTCATAATGAAAGACGTGAGCACCGTGCGCAACCAACCGCAGCGCATCTGGGCCTGGGAAAAAATCGCGATGCAAGTGGCACAGGGCTGATTGCAGCGGGTGCATCTTGCTCGGCCCTTGGCACTTTGCACTCGGCACTTGGAACACAGGAAAGGATGCTTGTTATGCCAAACGATACCGTTCTTATGCCGGATGGAAAGCCGTTCGAATTCTGGGACGACACAACCGCCTACGCGAAGGTCTACCACGTGGCGCGTGAAAACCCGCTCGCGAGCGACGACAACCCCGGCACCGAAGACCGCCCGTTTGCGACGATAGGGCGCGCGGCCGCAATCCTCGAGGCGGGGCAGAAGGTCGTCGTTCACCGCGGTATATACCGCGAATGCGTGCGCCCGGCGCGAGGCGGTAACGGACCCGATTCGATGATCGCATACGAGGCGGCGCCCCGCGAAGACGTCTCTATCCGCGGCTCGCGCGTCTGCCAGGGGCCTTTCAGCCCGAGCACCGGCTGGAATCGCCGAAGCTCGGCGACCGCGAACGTGTGGATGGCCGACCTGCCTGCGGAATGGTTCACAGGCTACAACCCCTTCATCGCGAATAACATGTCGGCCGAGTTCACCACTTTCACCTCCGATTGGTCGAAAGACGAGCAGCTTCGCATGCAGCTTCGCCGCGGCATGATTTTCGCAAGCGGCCGCCCTCTGAATCAGGTGTTTCGCTATGCCGAGCTTTGGGCGCAAGAGGGCTCTTTCTGGGTGGAGGATCCCGGGCTGCGCATTCACTTCCGCCTCTGGAGCGATGCCGACCCGCGCGATTCCGCGATCGAGGTTACCACGCAAGAGCAGGTGTTCGCGCCGCTCGTCCGTCAGCTAGGCTACATCCGCGTGTCGGGCTTTCGCATCGAGCACGCGGCCGACTGCGTGCCGGTGCCGCAGCGGGCCGCGCTCAGCGCTTCGCGCGGGCATCACTGGATCATCGAAAACAACACCGTTCGCTGGGCCAACGCCTGCGGCATCGACGTAGGCAACGAGTCGTGGCATGCGGCGCAGCCTGCTTCCGACCCCGCCGGCCACCACGTGATCCGGCGGAATACCGTATCCGATTGCGGCGTCTGCGGCATCGCGGCCGTTGGCAACAACGCCGGCACGCTCGTCGATGGAAATATCGTTGAACGCATCGGCGGGATGAACATCGAGCGCATCTGGGAAACCGGCGCCCTCAAATTCCACACCTGCGATACCGTCCTCATCCGCCGCAACGTCTTCCGCCACGTCTGCCACGCACCAGGCGTGTGGCTTGATTACCTGAACAAGAACTCGCGCGTAACGCAGAACGTATTTGCCGACATCACCTGCCTCAACGGCGCAGTGTATCTCGAAGTGAGCCACCAGCCCAACGTGATCGACCGCAATCTGTTCTGGGATATCCGCACGTCGGGCGAGGCAAGCCACCATTGGGGCGGCGCCGCCGTGAACGTTGACACCGGCGAGAAATCGATAGTGGCGAACAATTTCTTCGGCAATATCCCCGACCGCCACGCCGTGCACTGCCACCTCGGCCAGGCCGCCCGCGTCGTCGGCGGCAGAACAGGTCTTTGCCGCCAGCACAAGGTATTGAACAACATCTTCGTGCGCTGCCCCAGGCGCATATTCCTCGCCCGCACCGACGGCTGCCAATCCGATGGAAACCTCTTCGACGCCGCCAACGACGCCACCTCGTTCTGCGTCGACACGCCGGCTCCGTCGGCCCTGCTGAACCTCGAAGCGTGGCAGGAGCATTACGGTTTCGACGCCACCAGCCGACAGGAAAAGCTCGAGGCCAGCTTCGACACCGAATCGCTCGTGCTCACGCTATCGCTCAGCGGCAGCATTCCCGCTTGCGTGCCCGTGCCGGAGGCCGGTGCGGCAGCGCCCACGCCCGGGCCGTTTGAGCTGAAGCTCGGCAAACATGACTATCGGTTCGGGGGCGTTTAACGCGGAAACTTCTTAACGTTGACTCCGCCCTTGGCTTTTGCTATAATCTTCATCCGATAAGACTTCCTGCACCCATACCGCACGGAGACGCGCCGGATGAAGCTGAGGTTCGTTCATTGCTCTGATCTGCACCTGGGTGCGCCGTACAGCATGCTGCCGCGCGAGGCGGCCGATCGGCGGCGCGCTGACCAGCGCGAAACCTTTGCCCGCATTGTCGATCTCGCCATCAAGCCGCAAGAGCGTGCCGACCTGCTGCTGCTCACGGGCGATACGTTCGATTCCGCGAATCCGTCGCCGCGCGACGTCGGCTTCCTGCGCGGCCAGCTCCAGCGGCTCGGCGATGCCGGCGTGAAAACGTTTGCGATCCCCGGCAACCACGACCCGTGGCGCGAGAAGAGCTTCTGGGCAAAGGCCGCCTTTCCATTCGCCAGATTCTTCCGGAATCCCGTGCTCGAACAGGAGGAGCTGCGCGGGCTTGGCATCAGCGTGTGGGCTATCGCCCCCGACAGCTCGAATCTGACGAAGAACCAGCTCGCACAGATCAGCATGCCGGAGGGCGCCGGCGTGTCGCTGCTGATGTGCCACGGAAGCTGGCTGAACTTCGGCAGCGAAACCGCCGATTGCCATCCGTTTTCCACGCACGACGTGAGAAGTCTGCCTTTCGCATACGTGGCTCTTGGGCATTACCACGCGTGCAGGCAGATCGAGGGGCCGGTGCCCGCCGCATATCCGGGCACGCCCGAAGCGCTGGGCTTCTCGCGAAATGACCTGGGAGACCGCCACGTGGTGATCGGCACCATCGCCGACGGCAAGACGGATATCCGATTTCACAAGATCAACATCGTGTCGCACGTGAGCGAGGAGTTCGACTGCACCGCCGAGTCGTACGATTCGCTGCGTCGCAAGGTGGAGAGTATACTGTCGCCGTCGTGCTACGTGCGGATACAGTTGAAGGGCTGCCCATCGGTCGACGTGATCGCGGGGCTCGAACGGCTGAAAGAGGAGCTTTCGGACATGTGCGCGTATTTGCGCATCGACAGCCCGTTCAGCAGCGTGGGCGATGTGCCGGCCGACAACGTTTACCTGAAGAGGTTCATGGAGAAGATGAAGGAGCGGATCGGCGAGGCGGGCGACGAGAGAAAGCCGCTGCTGAACAAGGCCCTCGAGCTGGGAATCCGGGCGTTTGCCAGGAACGTGAATTAGGAATCAGCAAAACCGTTTAAGGATACGCGATGCGTTTCCATTGCATAAAGATGACGGGCTTCAAGAAATACCGGAAGTCGGTAATGGCTTTCGGGCCGGGCCTGAATATTTTTCACGGCCCCAATGAAGCCGGCAAGAGCACGCTGCACCAGGCGCTGATCACGGGCCTGTACGGCGTGCGCGGCCGAGGCGACGACGGCCTCATTCGCTCGAAGGACGACGCTCGCTCGTGGGAGCAGACCTCCGAGTGCCGCATCGAGATCGAATACGGCATCGGCGAGAGCCGTTTTGCCGTTGTGCGTGATGTTGCCGACGGCAAACTCGAACTCCATTCGATAGCAGCCGACGGCCTCCGGGCGCTCGTCAGCGAGAGCCGCGAAGAGGTCGAGAGGATCATCGCAGAGCAAACCGGCATCGAAAGCCCATACATCTTCAACCGCACGATCTCCGTGTGCCAGAACGACCTCGCCCAAGGCTCCGATCTCAAGCGAATCGCCGGCAACATCGAATCGACCTTCGCCGGCCCCGACTCCATCACCGCGTCAAACGCCATCGCTTTCCTCGACAAGGAGGTTCGCAAGAAGCTGCGCAAGGTGAAGAACGAATCGCCCGGCCAACTGGACAAGCTGACCGAGCGGCTGGAGGTTCTGATTTCGGACATCGAGCGCGTTCGCAAGGAAGAGCAGCGCCGGGCAGAGCTGGCCGAGCGCATCGAAAGCCTCGAAGCACGCCTGCCGGGCAAAAAGGATCGGCTCGCCGAGCTGGGGCAATTCCTCGACAAGAGCGAGGCCAAACGGCGGATCGAAGACAAGCTTGACGCCGAGCGGCGGCGCTTCCACGAGATGGAGGACAGAATCCGCAGCATCGAGGAGTGCAGCCGCAAGCTGGAGGAACTCGAACACGATTTCGACGACCTCGGGCCTATCACGCTGTTCGATCCCGACCAGCTCGATGGAGCGCGGCTCGATCTCGAACGCGCGCGTGCCGAGCTCGTGGCGAAAAGCTCTGCCTGCGCCGACCGCATGCAGACGCTCCAGAACAGGATGCGCGCGGCCGAGGAATTGTCGAAGGAAATCTCAGTTATCGAGCAGCAGGTGGTGGAGTACGGTTCGCTCGCACGCGAAAACCTCGACAAGACGGACGCACGCCGCCGCGAAGTGGCCGACCGCTTGAAGGCGGCCGAGGAGCACGTGCAGGCGATGAGCGACAGGCTGGAGCACGTTGAGCACAGCCTCTGGGGCCTCGATCAGTTTGCCAAGAAGCATCCCGACCTCGGCGACGCATGGCAGTTGCAGTCCGAATGGCAGAGGCTCGAACTGCGCAAGGACGAGCACACGCGGATGCACGACCACGCCAACGACAACCTTCAGCGGCACGAGGCGAAGCGCTTTCCGCCCACGTTCGGAAAAATCTGGGTAGAAGCGCCCGTGATAATCATGGTCATGCTTCCCACGCTGATAGCACTGCAGGTGAAGAACGCGATCTTCGACAGCGCCTGCGCCGCGATCACTTTCGCGCTGGCCGTGTGGTGGGTGGTGTGGAAAACCAAGCGCCGCAGCCGCCGCGATCAATGGCGCGGCGAGCACCGCAAGCTGCAGAACGAGGAGCTCGATGCCCAGCATCTGCTGGACGAGACAAGCGCCTCCATCGCAGAATTCACCGCGAAGATCGGCCTGCCCGAAAACAGCGTGAGGTCGTTCATCGAGGAGTATCGCACAAACCAGAGCGACCTGAAGTCGCTGAGGCGCGAGCATGAACAATGCGTTCACGAGCGCGACAACGCCTTGGCCGCCAAGGAGGAATGCGAGAAGGAAGGGCGGCAGCTAGCCGAGAGCTTCGGTTTTCCGAACATCGCAGACCTGCGCGACAAGATCGACCAGTTGCGCGACAAACGCCTGGATGTCGAGCGGCTGAGCGAGCGGCTGGCCGGCATCCTTGGCCAGGATAAGGTTTACGCGCGCGACCAGATGCTCATCTCGGCACGCAGCGCCCTGGTAGACCTGCGCGACGAGAAAAAACGCATCGAGAAAGACCAGATGGACCTCGCAAGGCACGAGAGCGATTTCCTGCAGAGAACCTCGTGCGACGATATCCTGCAGCTCGCCGAGCGCACCAGAAAGCTGCGTGTGCTTCAGGCGCGGAAAGACAAGCTCACCGCCTCTATGGAAGCTCACGCCGGCGGCAAAACGCTCGACGAGCTGAAACGCGAGCAGCTCGACATCACGCTCGAGCTGAAGCTGGCGATGGCGCGGCTCGAACAGGATTTCCCCGGCTTCGAGCCCAGCGTCGAGCAGACCGAGCTTTGGCGCAAAGAGAAAGAACGCCTCGAATTCGAAATTCCCGAGCTGTCGGACAAATTGACCGCCGCGCGTACCGAGCTTGGCGTGCTCGACGAGCACGCCGGCCCCTCGCTGGCCGAGCTCGAGGGCGAGAAGCAATACATCGAAGCCGAGGTGGCACTAGGCGACTTCGTGGTCACCGCCTGCTCCGTCGCGTCGGAGGTCCTTGCAGAGATCGACCAGGAGCACCACAGCCTTTACCTGCCCAAGATGCAGCAAGCGGCTTCCGAATTCTTCTCGCGAATGACCGCCGGCGCCTATTTGGCCGTGAACCTCGTAGACGGCTGGCCGCAGCGCATTACCGCGGTAGACCGCACCGAGAGGCAGGTTGATGTAGACAAGCTCAGCCGCGGCACGGCCGACCAGCTCTATTTCTCGCTGAGGCTCGCCCTCGCAAGCGCTCTGAGCGGCCGAACGTTCCTCCCGATGATACTCGACGATCCGTTCGTAAACTTCGATGCCGACCGATTCGAGGAAGCCGTGGGCACCATTCTCGAACTCGCCCGATTGGGCAGGCAGATCATCTACCTCACGCACAGCCCGTTGCTGAGCGAGCGCGTGCAAAGCTGGTCGCAGCAAGGCATCCAGGTGAACTGCGTGAAACTCGGCAAATGAAGGCGGCCGCCTGCAATGATCTCCCGGTCGAAAACCCCCGATGAACTGGCCTGGTGGATGGCACTGCACAGCGCAGAGCACGTGGGCCCGGCCACGTTCCACCGCCTCGTCAGGAAGTTCGGCTCGCCCAGGGAGGTTCTTGCAAAGGCTTCCGCCGAAACACTGCAAGGCATGCCGGGCGCCGACGCCGCCTTGCTCGAGTCGATTGTTTTCGCGGCAATACGGATCGACTACTGTCGAAAGCTCATAGAAAGACTGAACGACCGGGGCGTGCGGATCATAGCGTACGACGATGCCGACTTTCCGGAGCCGCTGCGGCGGCTGCATTGGCCGCCGGGCCTGCTGTACGTCCAGGGCGAATAT
>Ga0307379_10006195_pt1 | contig 16504 bp, 12 predicted proteins | sample UN2MG_FD_202237 | JGI IMG/M metagenome (GOLD analysis project Ga0307379, IMG submission 202237) | Soil microbial communities from Risofladan, Vaasa, Finland - UN-2 | ecosystem: Environmental > Terrestrial > Soil > Coastal area > Acid sulfate soil | place: Finland: Risofladan, Vaasa | collected... | reverse complement strand
GCAGCAGCACGCGGGCTGCCTCGATCCCATATTGCCTTCGCATCCGGGTGGCGAAGTTGTGTCGCAACTCGTGCGGATGCCAGCGCGGGACGATCCGCTCGCTGTCCGGGTGCAGCCCCCTGGCTTCCTTGGCCGCCACGTCGGCGTCGTCGCACGCTCGCACGATCGGTCGTGGGTAACTCTCTCTCGTGTACTGGTCAGTCGGGCCGCGCTTCGGTCGTCTCTTCGGGCGGCGCCCCCCGGAGGCGGAATGCGCTGTTCACGGGTTGTTCTACGGGTCTACCGAGAAAGGACTGGGCGATACAGGACTTGAACCTGTGACCTCCTGCATGTCGAGCAGGCGCTCTAGCCAACTGAGCTAATCGCCCTTGCGGCAAGGCACATTACAGGGCGTCGGGGCGGGCCTGTCAACATGGGCGGCGAGACGACGTTCGGCAAGGGTGCGTGACACTTCCGGCGGCATTCGGTTTTGGATGCCACGGGCGGCTTGTCCGGCCGTGTGGGCTCTCGGGCGGGCGTTTTGAGCACACACACTGGCAGGCAAGCTGCCAGTGGCAGCCGCCCGTTTCCGTCGCCCCTTCCAGGGGCTCCGCTTCGTATCGGCACTGCCGACCCAGGGCTCGCTTCGCATCGCCCTGGGCTGTATTCCCTCGTCCGCTCCGCGGACTTTCAACGGTGTGAGGCCGCCTGAAGTGTCATGCACCCAGCCGCCAATGCCAGTGTCGCCGCCAACGCCGATGTTCCCGCCGGATGCCGACCGGCGCCCTTGCCGGGCGTCGCCAGGCGGCGCCGAGCGGTGCCAAGCGGCGCCAGACCGCGCCACGGCACGTTTGATGCCGGGTACAGCTTGTTTATGCCGATTGGGTGTCCCGCGAGTCGGCGTGTCCGGGGCGACAGAGTCCGCGCGAACTGAAGTTCGCGGCTCGGGACGGGTTTCGCTCGCGGCTCGGGACGGGTTCCGCTCGCGGCTCGGGAAACGGCAGAGTCATCCTGGGACTGGTATGAAACGGACCTGCCGGCCCTGGGGATCAGGCCGCGGCCATTCGGGCTCGCAGGTCGTCCATCAACTGATCGAACGAATGGGCGAAGGCCGCCACCCCGTCCACCCGAAGTTGCTCGGTCACCGCGTCCATGCTGATGCCCAGTTCACCGAGCCGGGCGGTCAGGCGGTGGGCCTGGTCCAGGTCGGTGTCGATGGTGCGGGCGACCACGCCGTGGTCCTTGAACGCGTCCAACGTCGCGGGCGGCACGGTGTTCACCGTGTCCGGGCCGATCAGGTTGTCCACGTAATACGTGTCGGGATAGCGCGGGTCCTTGGTGCTGGTCGAGGCCCACAGCGGGCGCTGCACCCGGGCACCCGATCCGGCCAGCTTCCGGAACCGTGGCTGGGCGAATATCTCGGCGAAGGCCGCGTAGGCGATGCGCGTGTTGGCGATGGCGGCTTGACCGAAGAGCGACTCCGCCTCCTTCTGCCCGGCCTCGACCCGGGCCGCCAGCAGCTTGTCCACGGCCGAGTCCACCCGGCTGACGAAGAACGAAGCCACCGAGGCCACCGAGGCCGGATCACCGCCGGCCGAGACGAGGTCCTCGAGCCCCTGCAGGTAGGCCTCGGTCACCCGCCGGTAAACCTCGCAGGAGAAGATCAGGGTGACGTTGACGTTCACGCCGGCCGCGATGGTCGCCCGCACGGCCGGTAACCCTTCGTCGGTGGCCGGAATCTTGATCATCACGTTGAGCCGATTGATCGTCCGGAACAGCCGCTGGGCCTCGCTGATGGTCACCCGCGTGTCGTAGGCCAGGCCCGGGTCGACCTCGAGGCTCACGTAGCCGTCTCGGCGGGCGGACCCGTCGTACACCGGGCGCAGGATGTCCGCCGCCGCCCGGATGTCATCGACGACCAGAGTCTCGTAGACCTGGGCGTCGCTCTTGCCGTCCGCGATCAAGCCCGCGAGCGCTTCGTCGTAGTCGTCGCTGCCGCTGATGGCCTTCTGGAAGATGGTCGGGTTCGAGGTCATGCCCACGACGCCGTCGGCCACGAACTTGTCCAACTCACCTGAAGCGATCATGCCGCGGCGAATGTTGTCGTACCACAAGGACTGCCCCGCGTCGGCCAAGGCCCGGATTCGTTCGTGCACGAAAGTTCCTCCTCTCTATCGAGCCGCACGCGCCATCGCGCCCCTGGCCGCTGCTACCACGGACTCGACCGTGATTCCCCGATCCGCCATAGCTTCAGGCCCCGGGGCACTGGTTCCGAAATCGTCGCAGGAGACGATGGCCCCATCCGGCCCGACGAACCGCCGCCACCCCATGGCCACGCCCGCCTCGACGGCGACTCGCCCGCCCACCTCAGGCGGTAACACCTGACGACGATACTCCTCGTCCTGCCGGTCGAAAGTCTCCTGACAGGGCATGGAGACTACGCGCACCGCAACGCCCTCACCGGCCAGCTTGGCGCGAGCGCCCAGGCAGAGCTGAACCTCGCTGCCCGTTCCGATCAGAATGACCTCCGGCCGCCCGGCGCAGTCCGCCAGCACGTACGCCCCGCGCAGCAGCCCCTCGGCCGGCGCCAGGGCCGCGCGATCAAGCGTTGGAACGGACTGCCGCGTCAGAACCAGCGCCACCGGATGGTCCGTGGTTTCCAGCGCGTAGCGCCACGCACAAGCGGTCTCGTTTGCGTCCGCCGGGCGGACCACGTCCAGGTGGGGAATGGCGCGCAGGGCCGCGAGCTGCTCGACCGGCTGGTGTGTCGGCCCGTCCTCGCCCACTCCGAGACTGTCGTGCGTGAACACGTAGATCACCGGCTGGCCCATCATCGCCGCCAGCCGGATCGACGGCCGCATATAATCGCTGAACACAAGGAACGTGGCCGTGTAGGGCCGCAGACCCGACAGCGACAATCCGCTGGCGATCGCCGCCATGGCGTGCTCGCGAATACCGAAGTACAGGTTCCGGCCGTCGTACGCGCCGGGGCCGAAGGCGCTCTTATCGCCCACCAGCGTGTTGTTCGACGCGGCCAGGTCGGCCGATCCACCGAACAACCACGGGACTTTTGCCGCCATGGCCGTGAGCACCTTGCCGCCCGCTTTTCGGGTCGCCAGACCCTTGCCGTCCGGCGGAAAGGTCGGCAGGTCCGCATCCCATCCCGGCGGCAGGTCCCGGGCGGCCATCAGCTCCCATCGGGCGGCAAGATCTGGGTGTTCCTGACGGTAGGCTTCGAATCGCCCGCCCCACTCCTCCTCCAGCCGACGTCCCTTTTCCACCGAGCGGTCCCGCATATGCCCGGTCACTTCTTGCGACACGTGGAAGTCGAGCCCGGGATCCCAGCCATAGACCGCCTTGGTGGCCCGCACTTCGTCAACGCCCAGCGGCGAGCCGTGTGCCGCCGGCGTGTCCTGCTTGTTGGGGCTCCCATAACCGATGTGGGATCTCACGACGACCAACGACGGCCGATCGGCCGTTGCGACCGCACCTTCGATGGCCCGTGTCAGCGCGTCGAGATCATCGGCGTCGGCCACCTGCTCGACGTGCCAGCCGTAGGCTTCGAAGCGCCGGCCGACGTCCTCGGTAAACGTAAGCCGCGTCCGGCCGTCGATCGTGATCCCGTTGCAGTCGTATACCCAGATCAGGTTGCCCAGCGCCAGATGACCCGCGAGCGAGGCCGCCTCACTGGCCACGCCCTCCATCAGGTCGCCGTCGCTGCACAGGGCAAACACCCGATAATCGAACAGCTCGTGTCCCGGCCGGTTGAAGTGCTGCGCCAGCCAGGTGCCGGCGATGGCCATGCCCACACTGTTGCCCACGCCCTGTCCCAGCGGGCCGGTCGTCGTCTCGACGCCGGGAACGAGGCCGAACTCGGGGTGCCCCGCACACTTGGCGTGCAGTTGACGGAACTCCTTCAGGTCCTCCATGGTCAGGTCGTAGCCGGTCAGGTGCAGCATGCTGTACAGCAGCATCGAGGCATGACCCATCGAGAGCACGAACCGATCCCGGTTCGGAAAGTCCGGGTTCGCCGGGTTGAACCTGAGGAACCGGTCGGCCAGAACGTAGGCCACCGGGGCCATGCCCATGGGCGCGCCGGGATGACCCGAATTCGCCTTCTGGATCGCATCCATGGCCAGCGTTCGGATCGTATTGATGCACAAGAGGTCGAGGCGGCGGGCGTCATCCATGTTGACCGGTCATTCTCCTGTTTGAACCCGGGTGGCACGCTACCCGCAGCCCGGCGTGGATTCAAGCGTCGAGAGCCACAAGCCGAATCGGTCGAGGGGGGCCGACCTCGCCCGAAACCACGCCAAGCCGGCTAGCCAGACCGACGATTGCGGCCGGCGGTCTCCCAGTTAGCCGAGCTCCGCGATTCTGTTCGGCCCAGCTCCGCGTTATCGGCAGTGAAGGCGCCCGGCCACTCACGGCGCCGGGGTGGTACACGCCGGTGGTCCGGCCCTGCCGTGCGCACCTTCAACCCGATAAGTACGCCACAATCACCCGTTCGGAAAGATCGTGCCAGTGACAGAGCGAAGAGGGCTGCGCCGACCCGTTTCAATGACACCGAATTTGCAGTGAAAACGCAATCAGGCCCTTCCTGCGGGGTCTGACGATGACCGGCTGGTGAAGCCCCCCGAAGCGTCGTTTTCTCCGTTTTCGATTGCTATGAACCGCCCCATCGTGGTACAATCCGCGTGGAGAGAGAGGTACGGGGCCCTGAGGAGGTGTCCCGGGATCGCGGCGATGGGCATGCCGATCGCTCGCGGTTTGGAGGAATGGTGGGAGAGAGGGAAGTTTGCGTTCAGTTCGTAGTGCAACCGGGCGGTTGCTGATCGTCCATCCGGAGCCGAAGTTAAGCACGACGTTGGAGGAAGCTCTTTCGCGGCGTGCTGCTGTTGTGCGCCGGGTGCATACCGTCGCCGAGGCCACGCGGGCACTTACCGTCGAGCCGGTCTTCCCGGTGGTTCTGATCTCGGCCCACGCCGGAACCGGACGCATCTCGCAGCTCGACGAGCAGTTGCTGGATACCATTTCGGCGATTCACCGGGCCTCTGCCGAGTCCCAGATCATCCTCCTCGTATCCGACACCGTCAGCGTTGAAACCTGTTGTCGGGCCATCGAATGCGGGGCCGGGGATTTTCTCGAGGTGAGCGGCGGTCGGGTGGATGAACAGGCCCTGTCCCGCCGGATCGACCAGGCAATGCGCCGCTACGAGCGAGCCGTTGCCGCTGCCGCATCCCTTCACTCGCACCAGCACTTCGATCAGGCCGGCATCGTGGCTCAGAGCCGCCTGATGGCCGATGTCCTGACCCGCGCCTCGCAGGCCGCGGAGATCTCCGACGCGCCCGTCCTGATCTACGGCGAGTCGGGAACCGGAAAGCAACTGCTGGCCGAGATGATTCACCGGCTCGATCCCAAGCGCGGCGACCAGCCGTTCCTGACCGTGAACTGTGCGGCCATCACCGGGACCCTGGCCGAGAGCGCCATGTTCGGACACGTCAAGGGGGCCTATACCGGGGCGACAGACAAGCGGGCCGGCTACTTCCGGGCCGCGAACCACGGCACCATCTTCCTCGACGAGATCGGGGAGTTGGAAGCGACCCTCCAACCCAAACTGCTGCGTGTCTTGCAGGAAGGCCTGATTCTTCCGGTCGGGTCCGACATCGAGGAACCGGTCGACATCCGCGTCCTGGCCGCCAGCAACCGCCGGTTGTCCGACTTGGTCGAGGAGGGCTCGTTCCGGCTCGACCTCTACCAGAGGCTCTACGTCATCTCGATCGAGATCCCGCCGTTGCGGGAACGTCCCGAGGACATCGAGGAGCTGGTGCCGTACTTCGTCCGCAAGTATGCCCGCCAGTATGGCCGCGACATCGCCCACGTCGACCGCCGCGTATACCAGTTCCTGTCCACCTGTGCGTTGGAGGGCAACGTCCGCGAGCTGGAGAACGCCGTCCGTCAGATCGTGGCCTTCAAGACCAGCGGTGATGAGATCCTGCTGGCCGACATCCCCGCCAGTCTGCGACGCCAGTGTGTCAAGCCCACCCGCCCGGTCGTGCCCCGCGAACTGGTCGAGAACGCCTGTGATCTGATCGACCGGGGCGTGATCACCCTGCCGGAGTTCGTGGCCGAGTGCGAGCGCCAGGTCCTGGCCAACGCCATCCACCGCTCGACGCGGCCCAGCGCCGACCTGGCCGAGAAGCTCGGCCTGTCCCGCCGCACCCTCTACAACAAGCGGCGCAGATACGATCTGTAAGCGCCGTGGGCCCCCCGGCCATCGTCGTTCATGGCACCGACTACGCGCCCTGGCTTCATACCCGCCAGGATCAGGCGCAACGCTCGCCTCGCGGCGGCGGCGGTCTCCAGTCCGCTGCAGCGGGTGATCCCGTTATCCTAGTGGTTCCCGCAGGAAGTCGCGGTGGCAGCCGGCGCAGAGGTCGAAGCGCAGGCTGCGGTAGGTCTGATCCTCGACCTCGTCGGGATCGGCGGTCCGGAGCTGTTCCACGATGGACTCGAGTTCGTCTTCGCCGTCGCGCTGGAGAGCATCTGCATCGAATTCCAGTGGCCCGGCCGCAGCGTACAATTCCATCTTCACGATGAACCGCGCGGCATCGTTGGCTCCCAGGGGGCGGCCGCATCGGTCACACTCGTAGCGGATCATCCCCACGCCCCTGCGTCGAGCCGTGCTCCAGTCCAGCCGGCGACAAGCGGACGAGCTTCAGGGCCCTCACCGCCCATGGCTCCGCTCGATGAGCAGATCGAGCGTCGCAGCCGCCGCGCCCCGATCCACCGCCTCGGCGGCAAGTCGAACACCGTCGCGCAAGCTCTCGGCACGCCCGCCGACCAGGATGGCCGCTCCGGCATTGAGCAACGCGTGGTCCCGCCGGGGCCCCGCTTCGCCGGCCAGGATGTGCCGCAACGCCTCGGCGCTCTCCGCGGCCGAGCCGACCCGTAGCGAATCCAGCGACGCGCGAGACAGTCCGCACCGCTCCGGAATCATCTCGAAGGTCCGGATCACGCCGCCGTCCAGCTCGGCCACGTGCGACGGCCCGGTGATGGTCAGATCACACAGCCCGTCGCACCCGTGCACAACCCAGGCCTTCACGGCGCCGAGTTCGCGCAGGGCCGTGGCGATGGTGTCGATCCAGCTCGGCCGGGACACACCCACGACCTGACGTCGAACGCCGGCCGGGTTGACCAGCGGGCCGACCAGATTGAACAGAGTACGGATTCCCAGAGCCGTCCGCACCGGCGCGGCATGCCTCATGGCCGGGTGCAGCGCGCGGGCATACAGGAATCCGATCTTCGCGTCCTGCAGACAGCGCTCGACGCTGGGCACGTCGGCCTCGATGTTGACGCCGAGCGCTTCGAGCGCTTCGGCGCTGCCGCTGGCCCGCGTGTGCGTGCGGTTCCCGTGCTTGGCTACCGGCACGCCGGCCGCCGCCGCAACGATCGCCGCCGCGGTCGAGACGTTGAACGTGCTGATCCCATCGCCACCCGTGCCGCAGGTGTCGACCGTGTCAGGGTCGCAGCGCACCGGCGTCACCCGCTCTCGCATGGCCTGGGCGGCGCCGACGATTTCGTCCACGGTCTCGCCCTTGACGGCCAGCGCGACCAGCAGTCCCGCCATAACCGGCAGGTCCATTTGCCCGGACATGATCCGTTCAAAAGCGAGGCGGGTGTCCTCCCGCGACAGGCTGCCGCCGGCAACGATCTGTTCCAGGAACTCCTTCACGCTTGCACCACGTGGTTAACCTGCACCACCGACCATCTCATTGACCGGTCGGCCAGGTCACGCATAATAGCAGCTACACTCACGCACCGCGAATCATTCGTGCCGCACGAATGCCGCGGCGGTCCGGCGGCCGGCAGCGATCAAGATCGGATGTTCGACACCACCGACGACACCATCGTGGCTGTTTCAACGGGCCCCGGGTCGGCTTGGCGGGGCATCCTGAGGTTGTCGGGACCCGACGCCCTACGGATCGCCTCCCGGCTCTTTTGCCCCAACGACGGCGGCGATCTGCTCGAGCGCCCCGGCTTCACGCGGCTGTTCGGTCGTCTGCAGCTCAACGACCGCCGTTCTCTGCCGGCTGAGTGCTACATCTTCCGCGCCCCGCGCAGCTACACAAGACAGGACTGCGTTGAACTGCACGCGCCCGGCTCCCCTCCCCTGCTGGCCATGTTAACCGATCGGGCCATCGAACGCGGCGCCCGCCCGGCCGGCCCCGGTGAGTTCACCGCCCGGGCGTTTCTGGCGGGTGCCATGGACCTGATGCAGGCGGAGGCCGTCGCGGCCACCATTCGGGCGCGCAGCGACGCCGAACTTCGCGCCGCACGATCGCTCAAGCGTGGTGAGCTGGCTGACCGGCTCGCGGACGTCTGCCAACGCCTCACCGAACTGGCCGCCCTCGTCGAGGCCGACATCGACTTCGCTGAGGAACCCATCGACTTCATCTCCCCAGACGAGCTGCGCGACCGACTGGACCGCCTGCTGGGACAACTCGGCTCCCTGCTCGATCGGGCCGAATCGACCGAACGTCTGGCCGATCTGCCCACCGTGTTGCTGATCGGCCGACCCAACGCCGGCAAGAGCAGCCTGCTCAACGCACTCTCCGGGATGGATCGGGCCATCTGCTCGGCCGTTGCCGGCACGACGCGCGACGTGCTCTCCGCTCCGATGGCCCTGAGGCACGGCGAGGCTATCCTGCTCGATGCCGCCGGTCACGACGCCCAAGCCGGGGCCCTGGGCGACCTGACCCGGCAGGTGACCCGATCCACCGCCCGGCAGGCCGACTTGATCTGCCTGGTCGTCGATCTCACCCGACCGACGGACGAACCGGTCCGGGAGCCGCTGGACATCGCCGGTCGATCGTCGGCGGTGATCGCTGCCAACAAGATCGATTTAGTCGACGAGGCGGTGGTGTCCCGGGTAACCACGCGGCTGGCCGCAGTCGGCGTCGGGCCGGTCTGTCCGGTCAGTGCCGCGACCGGGATGGGGCTGGCGTTGCTGCGCGAGACCATAGAAACCCAGTTGGCCGCCCGTATCGGACACGGCGATCACCGGGCCATCGCCCTGACCTCGCGACAAGCCCGGAGTCTTCGGGAGGCCCGGGCCGCGCTGGAACGCGCTCGCGCGTTGGCGGCCGGCGCCCAACAGACCATCGATGCCGCCGATGTCCTGGCTCTCGAACTCCGTGAGGGCCTCGACGCGCTGGGCCAGGTGACCGGCGCGGTGACGACGGACGACCTGCTGGGTCGGGTCTTTTCCTCGTTCTGCATCGGGAAGTAGGGGCGCCGGGGTTGGGCCACGCCGGACCGGCCCGGATGCCAGGGCGGCACACCTGCCGGGACGTCGCCATACGCTCGTCCTGCGTAGGCGCACAAACGGCGGGCACCCGAATCGACGCCCGCCGTGTATCCTACCCACCGAGCCCGGACGTTGGCACCGCTCCAGAAACCCGCAACGGCATCGCGTGATGTTCCATTTCGAGCCGCCGCCCGGTGCTCCTGCGGTGCACGATCGTTGGAGACGAGGCTACAGAATCCGACCCGGCGGCTTTTCCATGTCGCGCTTGGGCTTCTTCTGCTTCTCTTTCTTCTTGGTCGGCTTGGTGGCCCGCTCGGTCTCTTTCTTCTCCTCCCGGTCGCTCGCTTCCCGAGTCGGGGCCCGGCTCCGACCCGTGTCACGCACCGTGTCCCGGCTGCGATCTCGCTCCCGCTCGCGGGTCGTCGTCTCTTCTTTCTTCTTCTCCGGCTTCTCGGGCTCGTTCTGGTCCTGCTTCGGCGCCGGCGCTCGGTAAACCGCTTCCGGCTCCGACGAGCCGCCCGACATCAGCGCCCAAGCCCCGACTCCGACCCCGGCTACCGCCAACACCACCACGATCGGAATCCAGATCTTGCTGGAACCACCTGCCTTTGCAGCCATTGTTCTGACTCCCTATAGGTTGCGAGGCCGACCCTGCTGACCTCGAGAGTCACCTTTCCAGTTCGAGTGTCGGCATCCACGCCCGGCACTCACCGGGCCCGCTCTCATCGCCTTCGCGGCTCCCCCTGCGAGTCTAGCTTGGCGCCTCGACCTGGGCCGGCACGGCTTCCCGGCGCAAGCCGGTACCTCAAACTCGTCGACGCCCTACACGTTCGCAGTCTACAGCGCCACACAGGTTCCGACAAATCCGGACGGTACGGCCCTGGGACTCGACTCGGGGCGCCCGCAGCAGGTTCGTACCGGCGTATCGGCCGGACCGTGCCCAACGCGTGCCGTGGACACATCCGCTCCATTATACCCAATCTATTTCTCAGAAACAAGTTACAGCCTTCGCCCCGCGCCCCGGCCGGCTTCGTCCACCGAAGGCCGCCCGCCCCTGGCCGGGCGGCGTCCGCCGGCCTACCGACCTCCCGCGTTGGCCAGGGCTATCGCCGCGTTTCGCCGCAACATCGGCAGTTTGGCCCGTTTCATGGCGCTCCCGCGGAGCTTGGCTTGATAGTCCCCCGCCTGCCACGACAGAATCTCGGTCAACAAGGGCGCCGGCCCGGGCCCACGGATCCCGAACGTCTCGCCTGTCGGTGCCTGGCGGTTGAAGGGGCACACTTCCTGACACAGGTCGCAGCCGAAGATCCAACGCCCCATCGGACCGTGGAACTCCGACGGGATCGCCTCGCGCAGCTCGATGGTCAGGTACGAGATGCACCGCGACGCGTCCATCTCGTACGGCCCCGGGAACGCATCCGTCGGGCAGGCCTCCAGGCACCGCCGGCAGCTCCCGCAGTGGTCCGTCGCCGGTGCGTCCGGCGCCAGGTCCAAAGTCGTGACGATCTCACCCAGGAAGAAGTAGCTGCCCAGGTCCTGATGCAGCACCATCGTGTTCTTCCCGATCCAGCCCACCCCCGCGGCCGCCGCCCATTCCCGCTCCAGAACCGGCGCCGTGTCCACGCACACCCGGGCCTCGAAGGGCTCCTCGATCTCGCGCCGCATCGCCTCGACCAGGCCCTTCAGCCGATGCTTGACCACCTCGTGATAGTCGTCACCCCAGGCGTACCGGGCCACCCTACCGCGGGGCTCGTCGCCCGCGGGCTCAGGCGCTTGTTGATGGTAATTCAGCGCCGTCACGATGACGCCCCGGGCACCCGGCAGCAGCTCCCGCGGGTCCATGCGTTCATCGAAATACCGATGAAGGTACTCCATTCGCCCCGCCCGGCCCCCCTCCAGCCAGCCCCGCACGTAATCCGACCGTGCAACCCGACCGGCCCGGGCGATACCCATACGGTCGAATCCCGCCTCCGCCGCAAGGCTCCGCACGAGAACACTTTTTTCGGACGGCGACACCAACACATGCTAATGCCCCCAACGGTCGATACAAAGCCGGCGGGTTGTTGACACACCTGACCAGAATGCCTACCGTCCGTCGTTCGGCCCCGTCAGCCGTCCGACCCGGGACCTCCCGCTCGAGGAACGATAATGTTCGACTACGACTGGTTTCACGGCTCTGCCTACCACGAGCAGCAGCAGCAGGCCCGCGTGCGCTGTACCCTCAAACATTTTCCGGATGCCGATCTCAAGTCTATCCAGAAGAACAAGGAGCAACGTCGTTTCTATGACGAGCTGGTCGTCCGCTCACTCGTCTACCTCCGCGACGGATTCAGCTACGAACTCAAAGAGCTGGCCGACATCGACAGCAAGGCCCACTGCACCTTCGAGTGTGAGCCCGTCGACGAACACTACAAGGTCGGCGCCTTCATCGTCAGTGTGCCCTTCGACGACATCGTCCGCGTCGAGGTCTTCGCCGTGCACTCCTCCCAGAAACCCGAGGACGTCCCCCTGATCACCGGCTTCCGCGGCCGACCCGAGGGGCCCGATCGCCTCCGGGAGGGCCCGGATCGAGGCCGCGACGGTGGCTCGTCCCAGGACAACGGCCGCGCCGCTCCGCACTGCGCCGGCGAGCGGGCCTGATCCTGCTCGCCGCCCGTCTCTTCACCACCGCCTGATCGTACCGGCCGTCCAGCCACGCTCCGGCTGCGCGGGTGGGCTTTATTGCCCTGCGCCACCCCGCGGGTATCATCATTCCCATGCCCGCACGTCGTCATCGGGACAAAACCCCAATGTTGTGGGTCGAGCAAGGCCAGGGCCGCGTCGGCCTGCTGGCCACCGTCGCGCCCGTCGCACCCATCGACAAGGAATACACCTTCGCCGTCCCCGACGACTTGGCCGATCAACTGCACCCCGGACACCGCGTGCGAGTGCCCCTGGGGCGCACCGGCCGTCTCGTCACCGGCTTCTGTCTGGCCGTCGAGACCGGTGAGTGGGAGCACACGCTCAAGCCCATCGATTCGCTCGTCGATCCCGTCAGCTACCTTAAGGGGCCTCTCCTCGAGCTGGGCCGATGGATCGCCCGTCATTACGCCTGCCCGCTGGGCCGAACCCTCAACGCCCTGGTCCCCGCCGCCGTCCGCGAGCAGCGCGGCTTCAAGACCGTCCGCCGCGCCCGATTGCTGGTCCCCATCCAGCAGATCGTCCTCGGCCGCCGCCGCCCGGGGCCTCAGCAGCGCCGGCTCCTCGAACGCCTCGCCCTCCACTCCGCCCCCGTCGATGTCCAACAGCTCCTCGCCGACGCCGGCGCCTCGCCCGCCACCTTGCGATCCGCCGTCAAGCATGGCTGGGTCGACATCACCGCCCGGCGCATACCCCAGCCCGCCCCCGACTTCGACCGCCCGCCGCAAGAGCCCGACTTCCGGCTCACCGACGAACAAACGGCCGCCGTGGACGCCATCTCCGCCATCATCGACCAGGCCTCCTTTCAGGTCGCGCTCCTCTTCGGCGTCAGCGGCTGCGGAAAGACCGAGGTCTACATCCGGGCCATGCGCCGCGTCGTCGAGGCCGGCCGCCAGGTCATCCTCCTCGTCCCCGAGATCGCCCTCACCACCCAGCTCGTCAACCGGCTCGCCTGCCGCTTCACCGACGTGGCCGTCATCCACAGCGGACTCACCGGCGTCCAGCGCTCCCTGACCTGGACCGAGATCGCCGCCGGCACCAAACGCGTCATCATCGGCACCCGCTCCGCCATCTTCGCCCCCTGCCCCGACCTCGGCCTCATCGTCGTCGATGAGGAGCAGGAGACCAGCTACAAGAACCTCCAGGCCCCGCGCTTCGGCGTCCGCGACGTGGCCGTCAAACGTGGACAGCTCGCAGGCGTGCCCGTCGTTCTGGGCTCGGCCACCCCCTCGCTCGAGTCCTGGACCAACTGCGACCGCGTGCCCCACTACCACCGCATCGAGATCACCCGCCGCATCCGCGATCTGCCCATGCCCGAGGTCCAGGTGGTCGACATGCGCGACGAGTACGCCGAGATGGGCCGGCCTGTCCTCCTCTCCCGACTCATGGAGCGGGCCCTCACCGACGCCCTGGCCCGAGGCGAGCAGGCCATCCTGCTCATGAACCGCCGCGGGTTCGCCAACTGGATCTTCTGTCCCAGGTGCAAGCGACGCGTCGAATGCCCGCGCTGCAATGTCAGCATGGTCTACCACGCCGCCCAGGAGATCGTCATCTGCCACTACTGCGGCCGCCGCGAGCCTGCCCCGCGCGTCTGCCCCGACGTCTCCTGCGGCGCCGCCCTCGTCCGCGTCGGCGCCGGAACCCAGCGAGTCGAGCGACACCTCCAGCAGCGCTTCACCGACAAGCGAATCGTCCGCGTCGACAGCGACACCATGCGCCACACCGGGACGTACCAGCGCGTCATCGACGACTTCGAAGCCCGGCGAATCGACGTCCTCGTCGGCACGCAGATGATCGCCAAGGGCCTCGACTTCCCCCACGTCTCCTTCGCCGGCGTCATCGGCGCCGAGCCGGCCGCCGCCGCCGATTTCCGTTCCGGCGAACGGATGTTCCAGCTCATCACCCAGGTCGCCGGACGCGCCGGACGCGACCGCCTCCGAGGCCGCGTTGTCGTTCAGACCACCCACCCCGAGTCCGACGCCATCGGCGCCGCCATCCACCACGACTTCCCCGCCTTCGTCGGGCCCGAGCTCGAAATCCGCCGTCGCTTCCGCCTGCCGCCGTTCACCCGCCTGACCCGAATCGTCCTGGCCCACGCCCGCCAGGAGCAGGTCGCCGCCGAGGCCGACGCCCTGGCCGACCGCGTCCGCGCCGCCATTACCGCCCTCGATCTTCCCGACACCGATGTACTGGGCCCGCACCCGTGCGTCTTCGCCAGGCTCCGCGGCCAATACCGCCATGAAGTGCTGCTGCGCAGCGATTCCCCCGCCCACATGCAGAAGTTGCTGAACCATTTGCGCGCCGAGCGGGCACTCAAGGCACGCGTGACAACGTTCACCGTTGACGTCGATCCGGTCTCACTGGCCTGACACACCCAGCCGCGAAGCGGCGCCAGTCAAGAGCCAGGGGCGTAAGCCCGCCAGGGGCGCCAGAAGGTTTTTCACGAAGCCCAGCCGCGAAGCGGCGACAGTCAAAGGCCAGGGGCGTAAGCCCGCCAGGGGTGCCAACCCCTGGTATGCGGTGCGTTTCCGCACATTAGCCCCGGAGGGGCGGCAGACAAGAAACGCGACTCCCGGCCTTATGCGCAACTCGCTCCGCGGAAACAGGTTCACGCAGTATCCCCCATCGCTACATGCGAAATCTTCGCCAGCCCCTGGAAATCAGCCGCCTCGCGCATCCAAGCCCCAGAGGGGCGGCAGAACCGAAACCCACCCCCTCCTCCGCCGCGGACGCCCGGCCCAACTAATAATGCCGCCCCAACGCCGCGATCGCCTCGTTCAGCCGCTCCACCGTCGCCGGGTCCGCGTCCTGCTTCGTCTTCATCGCCGCGACCATCACACCGTGGTGGTCCACCAGCTTCTTCACGTACGCCTCGTAACCCTCCGCTCCCGGTGCCACCGGCGTGACCCTCTGTGTCAGGAAGTACTCCGACAACACCTCGATGATGTGCGAAGCGTGCTCCTCCTTCGTCAAGATCCACCGCGTCGCCTGGTTCAGCGCCCTGGCGTCGTGTTTGCCGGCCAGCTCGTTGATCTGCTCGATCGCCTTCCCGATCGTCGTCGCGTCCTCCTTCAGCCGGGCGATCCGCGCCGCGTCGTCATAGATCCCGCACGGCACCTGACAATGCGCCATCGCCTCATCCGCCCGCACGGCCAGAAAGGCCGCCGTAGCCAACACAACCAGTCCAACAAGCGAAACGCCGGCAATGTAGTACCTGTTCACGGACGTTCTCCTTCTCTGTCGTTCCAAGTGCGTTCTCAGCGGCCCGACTGCCCCGGCATTGTCCCGCCGTGCCTTCCCACGTCAACCGAGCGATTCGGTGCCCCTCCTCCTTGGGAGGTGTACGTGTGCAGCGTCCCCGAGGACGGGATGAACGCAGCCCGGGCCAACACGCTGCCATCGCGCGCCGATAGGCAGCGCTAGTGCGGTATCTCATTGATACTGCATCGTAACGAGCCGCGAACTTCAGTTCGCGCGGACGCCAGAACGGCGATGATGCCCCGGATTCGCGTCGGTCGAAGGACGCGGTAATTCTGAGACACTACACTAGCCCCGGCATGTGGGCGTGTCTGCTCGCTCCATGCGTCTTGTGGATGAGCCGCCCTCAAACAACCTAAGCAGTCCCCGGCGCCCGGCCCACCTCCTCCGTGTACACGCGTTGCCGCTCGCCCTTGCTGATCTCCAGCACGCGGTACGTCAGCGCGTTGCCGCTCGCCGCTTCGGTCACCTTCCCCGACGCCAACATCAGCGGAACGTGATGCCAGCCGTAGAACGCCCCATGTTGGTGCTTGTGCCCAAACAGCACCAGATGGGCGTTCCGCCCCAGAACCTCCAGCAGCTTGTCCACTTCGTTCAACTTCACAGCCAGACCCCGGTCAAACGGATGGTGATGCAGATAGACCACCCGGTAGAAGGTCTTGTATTGTGGCGCCCGCAATACCTTGGCCAGTTCCTTCCTTTGCGTCGCATCGACGATCCCTTCCGCGCAGCCCACTCTGCCATCCGGATCGGCCGAGTCCAGCCCCACGAACAACGCCCGCTCCCGCGCGTGCTCCGTTACCCTCGGAAAGCGCCCCGGCCCGACCGGTTTTTGGTTGGCCTGTACCACAAACTGGTCGAAGAGCCCCACAGATTTCGGTTTGAGAAGGTTGCCCAGCCAGGCATAGTCGTGGTTGCCCGGCGCCGGCAGTAGCGTAAAACGCCGGGCAAGAGGCCGCAGTACCTCCGCCTCGAGGTGCCGGTACTGTCGCAAATCGCCGTCGTCTACCAAGTCCCCGGAAAGCACCACGTAGGTGTCCGCCTTCGCCTGCCCGCCGAAGCGATCGATCAGATGCTTCACCAGCCATGCGGCGTTCTTGTTGTCGGGGTCACCCTTCCGTTTGTGCACGTGCAGATCGCTCAAATGAATGACTGTCAACATGGGACTGCCTCCTTGGAACTGCGAGAGATGGACTTCTTGTAACCTGCTTACCGACCGGCGCGGATGGTAACCGGTTGCTCCTGCTGAGTCCACCACGATCCGGTTGGCACCTTCCC
>Ga0307379_10006194_pt1 | contig 16505 bp, 17 predicted proteins | sample UN2MG_FD_202237 | JGI IMG/M metagenome (GOLD analysis project Ga0307379, IMG submission 202237) | Soil microbial communities from Risofladan, Vaasa, Finland - UN-2 | ecosystem: Environmental > Terrestrial > Soil > Coastal area > Acid sulfate soil | place: Finland: Risofladan, Vaasa | collected... | reverse complement strand
AATACGCTCCAGAAGCCCAGCAATCCAACGAAGGAAATTATCATAGGGATCGGGAAACCTCCCACGAAACTTATGTAAGGGAGAAACATAAACATCCCACTAACGGCTGGCACGGCATAAGCAGTTAACTCCACCTTCATAGTCCATTCCTTACCTTTATAGATTGATGGGACAATGGCTAGTAGAACTATTCCTGCCACATATCCTATAGCTCGCCACAAAGGATAAAATAATGAGAATAAAGTAATCCCACTACTAAACTGAGGTTGAGTCACAACCACAATGAGAAGCTCATTTAAGAGAGCTTCCAGAGATATCTGCACTAGAATAGGCGCGACAAGGAGCATGAAGAAGCCAACTGCAACTGCGATAATACATTTAATCAATTGAGTCATATTCATTTATTTACCACCAAACAGTATGTTTTTATAAGTTAATTTTTGTTTATTATTTGCGTTAATGAAGTAAATAAAGATATTACTTTACCTGTAAAGTTTATTTTTATTAAATGGTTTTTAATATTCTAAGTGCTGTAAATAAACGATACAATTATTTATAATTGGAGTTTTTCATTGTCTTTTATTTAAACATTTAAATATCACTTTTTTTAATAAATTTTAACGACTTAAAAGAAAACTCTTATTTCAAGTAAGATTTCTTTTTTTATATTAGATAAGCCTAAAATTTAAATCTCTAATCTATTTCTATTTAAATAGAAAGCTTAATTTAAAATACGTTATATGGTGGTTAAAATATGATAAATCAGATATCACTTGTTGACTTATCAATCCCGATATTTTTAGCATTGAGAGAAGGATTGGAAGCTGTCTTGATCGTAGTAATAATTTTGCTATACTTAAAGAAGACCAATCAAAAGATTTATTATAAATATGTATACTTAGGAATAATTTTAGCGATAATTGCAAGCATTGTATTTGCTATAATATTCTCAATAGCATTTGGTGGATTTACCGGTATACTTGCACAGATTTTTGAGGGAACAACCTTTATCATATCAGGGATTTTCATATTGACGTTGGTTTTATGGGTTAGCAAGGAAGGTCCAAAAATGAGAGAAAATCTCGAAGGAAAGGTAGAAGATTCTATTAAAACTCAAAAGGTATTTTCGATTTCGATTACTGCATTTATTATTATAATTAGAGAGGGAATTGAATTAGTCCTACTCACAACAGGTGCCGCATCCATAGGTTCCTTAAATCAACTGAGTGTAATTTTGGGTTCAATAATTGGATTAGTAATATCTATTCTTATTGGATTACTAATATTCTATGGAATTAAATCAATAAATTTAAGATTATTTTTTAAAATAACCAATGTAATGTTGATATTATTTGCTGCAGGGCTAATTACATATGGAATCCACGAATTTATTGAAGCGGGAATAATTAGCCCTATTATTGATGAAGTGTGGAATATTAAACATATATTACCTGAAAGCTTTCCCGATGGGAATCCCATAACTCCAGAATTTTTAGAGATTATAGGAGCATTACTAAAAGCGTTATTTGGTTATAATGCTAATCCTGCTTTATTAGAAGTAATTATTTATCCTGTGTTATTAGTCTCTATTGGCTTGATTTCTGTGTTAATATGGAGAAGAAATAATTTCTAAATTTTTTTTAGTTAATTTTTAAGGGATAGAGAAATTAAACTTATACCATTATTTCAAAAACACTTATGCGTTTATCAATTAAATCCTTGGATTTTTTAATAAAATTTTTCTCTTGCAGCTTTTGAAGAGCGTAGGCGATTGTTCGTTTAGGAAGAAGCGTTTTTTCCATAATTTCTTGCTGTTTCAATGGACCTCTTTGTTTCAATAAATATAAAATAAATTTACTCGAGGGTGATAATGAAAATAAGTCTAGCTTTTGTTCATAACCCGCAATAAAGTATTTATCTTCTACAATCATGTAACCACCAATATTATAATTATTTAGATGTTTATTATTTTGTTCAATTTATAATAAAGTTTATGTATATTTAAGATTATTGGGAATTGATTAGTAATATTTCCGAAATATGGCAGTGTTTCAAATAGGTACAATTTTGGAAAAAAAGTTTCAAATTTAAACTTTCAAATTTTTCAGATATTATTGTAGGAGAGAGAGATTAAAAGGAAAATTAGGCTGTTTTATGTTTTCATAGTCTATCTATTAATAACTATGCAATATTGGCACATATCTTTATAAAACTCTTTAATGTTTATTTACTTCAAATAAAGAAGATTTTGAATTCAAATTAATCTTGAACTTCGCCCTTAGCATTATAATTAAAATATTCTAATTTCTTGGCATTTTTTTGTTTGAATTTTTTTCTTCTTTCCTACTTTTTATTAACTCCAAATTTCTCAAATTCATATATTTGTCCCTAATTTCACTGAAAATATTAAAAAATTTATGAAATCTTCTAAAATAGAGTAAAAAAAAGAATTTCTAAAAAATTATTTGTTGTATATTACTGATAAAATTCGCAATCATTTAGGAGTTGGGAAATATCCATTACTTTTATTGGAGAATTATCTTCATTGGCTACTTGAAATAGATTATTCTTACAAAACACGCATGAGCTCACTAAAACTTCAGCATTCGTTTCTAATGCTTCTTTCAATCGATCTTCACGTATTCTTACCATACAAGTACGTGTTTCGGCGATTCTATCTCTTCCGATTTCGCCAGCGACATCTCCATAAAGTGCTTTAACTCCACCACCAGCTCCACAGCACCAAGCCATGTCTCTATTATGCTTCATTTCAAATAATTTAATTCCTTCAATCATTTGAAGTAGTTCTCGTGGTTCTTCATAGACTCCACAATATCTCCCCAAATGGCATGGATCGTGATAGGTAATCAAAAGAGGATTATCTTTAGATCGTTTGGTATATCTAATCTTTAAATTCTTCTCTTTTACAATTCTCAAGGCATATTGTGTCAAATGGGAAAGATCGAATCCAAGGTTTCCACCGGCATATTTAGTATATTCTAAAGTAAAAGTGGAAAAACATCCTGAACAAGAAAAAACAACTTCAGAAACCCCACTTTCACGTATCATTTTATAATTATGTTTAACGAGATCTAAAGCCTCATCCTCTAATCCTGTACGAAATAATACAGATCCACAGCATCTTTCCTCCGGAAAAACAACAAATTCAATTCCAAGCTTTCCTAAAACTTCACTTGTTGCATTGACCAGTTCTTTATTTCTATAAGCAGATGTACATCCAACAAAGTAACCCACTTTATGGGGCTTTTCTTTTCTTGCTTCCAGATCCCCAGCTGTAATTTCATTATTAATCACTGCAAGGTCTTTTATTGCTCGTTCATAGGCTTGTTTGCCATCTTCAGAACCATCACACCAATTAAATCTATCAGTATGCTGTTCAAGAAAAGGATTATTATTACTAAGGATTGATTTTCGAAGACCTTTTAACTTTTCGGGCATAGCACCTTTTTTAACAACTGCTTTACGAAAACTCTGAAACACTTCAAGTGTATCTATTCCTACAGGACAGACAACCTTACAATTGCCACAGAGCATGCAGCGATAAACAGAGGGTATTATTTCTTCTTTATCAAACTTGATATCTTTACGATCTAATGCTTTAATTATTCTATTTCGTCCACCAGCATAATCAGTTTCGGACCAAGAGGTATTATAGACTTTGCAAACATGACGACAATACCCACAATGAGTACAACGATCATAACCGAATTTTTCATCTTTTGCCTTTGTTTTTGGTTCAATTAAATTCTCTCTAGAAGGAGAGACTAAACCGGCAACCGGTGGACCCGTTGTAACAACATCGCGTATGTTCTTTTTATCTTTACCTTCACTCATTTTCTTATCCACTGTTCTTTTTATTATTGACCAACTTCAAGATATGATTTCACGTAATTATTTTTAATTGTTATATTTTATTTGACTTATCATTTTTTTAAAGAGATTTTATACAGTAATTTTGCTGTAGTAAAAAGAAGTGAAATCCGCCAGAGTTTCATTCTTGCTTTAATTATTCGATAGGAGTTAAATAAATCTTTGGGATCTAACTTAATCTTCAATACTTTTCTATTTTCTACAAACTCTCGTTTGTATTTGAGTAAATAAAAAGTATTAACAATCCCTATTGTGTAGAGGCTATCTCCTTGTTTAAATGCTTCCATTGATAAGTCGTGCAAAAATGCCTTGACGGTAAAAAATTCGATAGGTCTTGTAATATCTGAGAGCCCAAATATTTTTACTCGGCTCCAACCTTCTTCCCCAGAAATCGTATAAGTTGCGATAGGAAATTTATACTTGCTAGCTCTTTTTAGATAACTCTCATAAAAGGGTAATAATCTCTCATTTGAAATCCAATATTCCTGGAAGATAATATTCCTACTCGTCCTTCCAATAGCCACTTCAGCATCGCTAATATCACGCCATTTTTCTTTTAAGTAAGATTCATCTACTCTAGCACCTTTAAAATTTTGAGCTATTCTATCAGAAACTGAAACACTTCTAAAAGTTTCTTCTGGATCATCGTAAAAAACGGCCCAAACTAACCAATCTTGATTTGGAAAATTGATGTGTGAGTATTGTTCAAATTTTCGTTCTGAAATTGATAGAAAAAATGGTTTATCTGGTACTTTACTCATTAAGGCTTTATAATAATTAATAGCATCCTCAAGAGAAGAAAATCCATAACCTACAATCTCTAAAGAAGTTTTTAAATTTGTAAGAGATAACTCTACCTCTGAGATCGCACCGTATATACCGTAAGTTCCAGTAATATCCTCAAGCGATATTTCTCCATTCGAATCCTTAGAGATATATTCGATTTTCCCATTAGGAAGAACAATTGTTAACGATATTATTGAATCGGCCATTGTACCATACTTTGGAACCCCGATTCCTGCTTTCCCAGGCGTTGCAATAAAACCACCCACACAAGAAGTTTTGAAGCTAGTCGGATAAGCTTTAGGTGCAAGTCCGTAATCTGAGAGCTTTTCTATTAGATTTAACCACGAAATACCGGCGCCTACTTTAACTGTCATATTTTCGGTGTCGATATGCTCAACTTTGTTAATCCGACGCACATCTATTATCACTCCACCCTTTGCAGGAGTTGCTGAGGAAAAGCATGATGTGCCAGCAGATCTTATTGTTACAGGTAATGAAAGTTCCCAACACTTCTTAATTAATAAAGATAAGCTCTCAGTATCAGCAGGTCGAACAATGATACTTGCGAGATAATTTTTTTTAAATTTGTAATGATACGAGGGCAATGATGTAAGATCTGCAGATGCAGATTCAAGCTCGTACCTATTAGTGCTTACATGGTAGGGGGAAATAAATCCTTTAACTATTTCCTCGAAATTACGCTTTCTTCTCCTTTTTTTTACTTTTTCGAGAGTTTGGGTTAAATCTCCTTTTTTTTTTTCCTCAGTTATTGTCTCATTCATTTTCTTAACACTTCCATTTAAAATAAAGGAACTAATATAAAACCTAAAAAGAATGCTGTCCACCAGCAAATCAAAGTGATATATCCCGTAAGTTTGGCATATTTACGCTCAGCAGCTATTCCAAACAACATACTAAGAAGTCCTGTAAATAATCCCGCTGCGCCTAAAATTATATGGCTTACATGAACCCCGAAGGGCTCAAACACAAACCAAGCGCTTGGATCAAAACCAAGATTAAGGTTAATCAAAGAAATAGCGTTGATTAGGGTTAATATCCAAGAAGCTCCACTAAATATTCCGTGTATTTTCACAAATTTATTTTCGTTTATTAATACGAGGATAGTCCCAAGACTCAATAATAATAAAGCAGATAAACCGAGGATTAATCCAGTGTGATCGAAAACTTCGATTTGTGGTTCAGGTGGGGCAACTCCTCCTACACTAAAACCAATTTCTATATATGCGAAATCAGGTGGTACACCGGGGGCTGATGAGTTGTCTCCTGCTAATATTAAAAGATTGTAAAAACCATCTGTTTCAGGAATCGTAACATTAAAGATTACAATCATTGAGTTTGGATTCGAATCTTTATCTTCTCCAGAGCCATCAAATATTTTATCAGTAGTAGGAAGAATCATTAATTGCCCATTTTGCATTACACTCGTATTTTCATTAGGAGCTTGAACAAACAAACTGGTTCCAGTGGCAGTTACGTTAAAAGAAATGACATCTGAGGGATTTACGGAAATTGAACCACTTATATTAGCTGAAATTGTATATCCTCCGGGTACTGTATGACAGATATCATGGTCTAATTCCTGACTTGGGTATGCATTTCCATTCAGGACCAGTAGAAATAATGGTAAACTAATAATTACGATAAATAGTACGAAAATTTTCTTTTTCATTGTCCTTACATTATATTATTATAAACTTAATTGGTGTTGTATAACAAATAAAGCTTTTATTTAGAAATTATAAGTGAATTTTAAAGTTTGATGCGAAAATTGCATATAGTTCATACTCATGTATATTTGGGAACGAGATTGGCAATAGTTTATAATCTTTTATAACAATCTTTTTTAACACTAATTATTTAATTTTTTTAGAATGAAATTTGATCACAATTCACTAAAAACGATTTTGCTCGTTGATTTAATAGTGATCTTTAGCATTGTTGCTGTTATTCCTCTATTTTTAGATTTATTTGGGCTAAATATCAAGATATTAGTCATTTCATTTATGGGGAATATTCTAATCATTTCTACGATCATTATTACTTTAGTTGATCTTTTTTATCTTCTAAAACTTAGACGAAATTTTTATCTCTTATCTTCGTTAAGTATGAGTTTTACGATTTCTTTATTTTTACTTTTAGAATCTTGTTTTCTAAATGATTATTATGATTTTGTCTATGTCTGGAGTTATAGTAAATCTACGCTCCCAATTATTTACAAGATTGTAGCTATTTGGGCTGGTGAAGCTGGATCTATCATGACTTGGATGTTATTTAATGCGATTATTATTTTCTTTTACAGACTCAATAATCAAAATAAAAATGATATTATTTTCATTGTATCAGTTATAATTTCTTCACTTATTTCATCAGTATTTTTAATAGTTTTATTTTCTTACGAACCTTTTCAAATTCAGACTCCTATTATAAATCCTAATGGATTAGGCTTGAATCCTCTTTTGATATCTCCATTTATGATTTGGCATCCACTTTTTACATTTGTTGCTTACGCCATTTTCTTAATTCCCTTTACTATATCAATTATAGAAATTATAAAGCCAAATAGTTCTTTGGAAAATCCTTATCAAAAATCATTTTATGATATTAGTATGAAGATTGGCTGGTTAGTATTGACTGTAAGTATTGGATTGGGATCATATTGGGCAAAAATAGCTCTTAATTGGGGTAGATATTGGGGTTGGGATCCTGTGGAGACCGTCTCGCTAGTCCCTTGGTTTTTTAGTACCGCCTACTTTCATACTATAACTTTTAAAAAGAGAAATAGTAAATTAGTCAAAATCAACATAATTTCGATTTTTTTATCAATAATTTTTTCCACTCTAATAACACGCGGTGGAGGTTTGAATTCTTTACATGCTTTTACAGGTGAAAATAATTTAGTAACTTGGACTTTAATAGTTGGTTTAGCATTAATTATCTTCTCGCTTTATGTTGTTTATAATACTTTAAATTCTTTATCTGAACAATGCAAGAAAGTTCGACTCTTTTTAGATTATTCAAGTTATCTATTTCTTTTTATGCTAGCCTTTGTTTGCGTATTTGGTCTTTTTATTACGCCCCTAACATTTTTTCTTTCAAACTTTTTTAGTCTGAATATAATATTCGTAGGAACCGATTTTTTCATAATGACAACATTAATTTTAGCTTCTGGATTAACTATCACACTGATATTTTGCTCGTTATATGGCTTGTATAAATTGAAATGGATAACTGCTGTAATAGTTATAGGCGTAGTATTTCAATCCATCTTCTCTTTAGCATTATTCCTTTTATCGAGCATTTGGATAAATCCACTGATAGCTATTTTTATTCTAGCATTGCTAACTTCAATTTTAAAATTAATAAAAGACTTTGACAGAACTAAGAGTTTAAAGCGCTTTTTAAGAATAAATTCGAAAACTTATGTGCATATTGGTTTATCCTTAATTTTAACTGGAACCTTAATCGATCCAAATATCTGGATACTTCAAGACATTTTCTTTATTTCAGGTTTTATATTTTTTTTAGGTGGAATAATTCCCTCAATAGTAATCTTATTATTCCTTACAAGAAGTAAGCAAAAAATTTCGATTTGATTGTATGATAAATACAGATGGTGTAAAAAGAATTCTTTCAGTCAACCTGATAATTATAGTTAAGCTCAAACAATTTTTTTTGATGATAACTGCTTTATTTTTTAATTACAATTTTTATTAAGTCTTAAATTAACTTTTAATGTAGTTTATTATGAATAATTCCAATGCGATTTTTTTAGAATGTGATAAGGTTTCTAAGCAATATGGTTTTTTCTTCGCTCTGAACAAAATCTCATTTCATTTAGACGAAAATTCTATTTTAGGTGTAATTGGTGCTAATGGTGCAGGAAAAACGACTCTAATTAGAATCTTATCTGGTTTGACCTCTCCAACTTCTGGGAGCATTGTTATAAAAGGAAAGAATTATAAAACAGATAGTAAATCTATCAAACAAAATATTGGAATAATCACTAACAAATCGTTTTTATATGAAGAGCTTACAATTTATGAAAACTTAAAATTTTATAGCAAATTGTACTCAATCTACGATAAAAATACATTTAAAGAGAAAGTTGAACATTATTTAGAAAAATTTAACCTTTCTGACTGGATTTTTGAACCAATTAGTAACCTGTCAACGGGAATGAAACAAAAAGTGGAAATAATCCGAATTTTGATCCACAATCCATCAATTTTACTTTTAGATGAACCATTTTCTGGATTAGACTTTAATACTATCAAATTATTGATAAAAATTTTAACTGAATTAAGAGAAAAAGAAAACCTAACAATAATTATTGCAACTCATAAAATTGAGGTAGTTCAGGAGATTAGCGACGCACTTTTAATTTTAAAAAGAGGTAAAATAAGTAAATTTGCTCTAAAAAACGAGATAGATAAAAGTATGATTGAATCCTACTTTTGAGGTGGAAAATGAGTGAATACTAAAAAGAATTCCGCTAAATCTGAGTTAAAACTATTCATAACAATTCTGCAAAAGGATATTAAATCCGAAATTCGGCAATTTAATGACATTTTTTCTATTATTTTATTTGGAATTATTTCAATATTTATTTTTTCTTCGTCATATAACACGATTAATCTAGGTGTTAGGATGCCTATTGAGATATTTGTTATTCAAATTTGGATGATTATTTTCTTTACGCTTATTTTTATTATGATTAAGTTATTTGTTCAAGAAAAAGAAAAGGGTACACTTTATGGCCTCACATCCGCTCCAGTTTCGAATGGTGTTCTTCTAATTAGCAAAGTTATTTTTTGCTTTATTTTATTAAGCTTTATTGAATTGATCTTAATCCTTTTTAGCTTTTTTATCTCAATCCCTTCGATTCAAGCTTTGAATTTTAATGGATTTTTTAATTATATTATGATAGGTATTGTATTACCTACTCTGGACTTATCTATCTGTGGAACTTTAGTTTCTGCTCTATCAATGTATTCAAAAAATAAGTCTTTCGTCTTACCATTATTACTATTCCCAATAATACTTCCAATAACTTCTCCTATAATTTCCTTAAATATTAAACTATTAGAAGGTGAAATAATTTCAATAGTAGTTATTGAAATTTTGTTTTTAATAGCTCACGCGATCTTAATGTTTTCAATTTTAATATTTGTTTCTGAAGAACTATTATCGGAATAATACAATTTAACTGCATTGGACAAGAATTTGTGTTGCGTTTAAGTATAACAAATTATTAAACCAGCCCATTACAACTACTTGAATCCCATCTTCCACATCATCAGGAACAGTAATATCTGAAACATCTATAAAAATTTTATCGTCACCTTGTGTTAAGTTAAAATTTCCCCCAGAATATCCTTCCACTATTCCAATTACTTGAATCTCTTGATTATGGTATCTTAAAGGATCTTCGAATACTTGGGAAATTTGAAGATAAGGTCTGAAATTTAAGATCAATATCACTGTAATGATACTGATAGCTCCAATGATTCCTAATCCTGCAATTATGCGCGATCTTTTCACATTTAACCTGATTACTGATTTTTATTTAATCTACTAAGCTTTCTTTCGACTTTTCTTTTTGATAATTTAGGGTACAAAATTAGTAATATAATAACTAACCAAAATAATACATAACTTATACTTATTGTGAATGTATCTAAGATTAACTCACTCATCTTCCTTCCTCCATTTTTATGTATAATCTTTCTTGTAATTTTTGTTTCGCTATATCTAACTCCTTTAATTCGCGAATTAAGTAGAAAAATAGGAGAGTTATAGCAATTAGGTTGAAGAATAGAATAAACATTTTAATTGGATCCCAATATATATTTCCTGGTTCACCTGGAGTGGGATTAATTAAAGGATGTAAACTTGTAAAAATAATTGCAGAAAGATAACTTAAAGGGACAGTCGGAAAAAATACGATTCCTAAAATCGCAGAAAGTTTGGCTTTTTTCTCCCTATCTTCAATAAAGTTTCTAAAAATTAAATAAGCGATATAGGAGAGTAGTAATATTAGTGTCGTAGTCTGTCTTGCATCACTCCACTGCCAGTAGATATTATTATATGCGCCAGAGGTTGCATTAAACCACAAAGATCCTGTTATTAACGTAAAGGCAACAAAAAAAACTCCAACAATTATGCTATTTTTTCCTAAATTACTCCAGTTCATCTTTTTTTGTTTAAGATATAAGAGGTGTCCAATCAAGCTGACACAAAAAGAAAAGTAAGATAACCAAGCAGCTGATACGTGATAAAAAAATATTATGTATACAACCCTTTCAAACGAAGCTAAACCAAAAATCAAGATTAAATTTATTATAAGTAATGACAAAGATATTATCAGAATATAGTTGTTCTTTTTAAACTTACGAATCAATATTGAAAAACCTCATTTTTACATGATATAATTTTGAATTCAAACTAAGAAACGAATTATTTTTTAAAATTCAATTAAATATAAAACAACATGTATAATTTTATCATACAGATTTATTTTAAAGTACTAAAGCCTCGTTATTAAAATTTTTTCTTATAATTTAACGATTTTATTACCTTCAAAAATAATAATAATAAAAAAAATAAAATTATTTTTAAGATTATGTGCTTACATTCTACTTTTTTTCGTTCGCTTTCTTATTATGACGATTAAACTTGCTGATACCGCTGCAATGCTACCAATAATGATTGGTAAATTAGCTCCTGGAATTCCTGCGTCTGGAGGAGTAGGTCCTACAACAGTTATTTGAATTGAATCTTGGATATAAGTAAGATTGTATGCGGATGCATCCGTTTGATTCATCCCCGCAATCGCGACAGCATAAAGACTATATGTCCCGCCTTTAGTAGGTGCGATAAGATCAAATTTATTATTATTATTAGAAGGGTTATAAGATCCATATACATCAACAGATTCCCGTCTATTTACTGTTTGGGAAGCGAGGGAAGATGTAAATAACGCGTTATCACCTACATGGCCGGGAACACCTATTGTGACCCTACCATTGTATGGACTCAGATTAGCTTCTGTAAAGTTGAGGATATCTATCTCTAAAGTAAAGTGTTGTTCTGGGGATAAATTTCCTGTTACATTAACAGATAATACTAAGCTTCCACTTACACTTTCTCTAGTATTAGCTGTTCCATGACATGGAGCAGCATGAGTCCCACCACTCCAGTTATAGAGATATTCTTGATACCCTACTGCCATCCCTATAATTCCCAATAGTAAGGTCAAAAAAATTAGTAGCGAAAGAATTTTTGTTTTTTTCATAGTATATTCCTTTTTTTATTTTGATTTTTTAGTTTAAAATTTATGATTTTATTTTGAGTAAAAGATGAAATTTTAAACCATAATTGTTTGTAAATAGAATCATATTTAATTTTATCTAATTTTGGTTATTTTAAACACTCAGTTTGGATTTCCTTTCAATTTGTACCAAATCGTTTGAAAAAAATTCAAAATTAAACTTTTTTTTTAATTAGAGAGATTCTTTTTTTTTAAGATTTGAAGGTGTAACTAATTTAAATATTTAATTATACAAAAATATAAATATTCATATATTCAAAAATTACCACATCCATCGCATTTGCCGTCAAGATAGGCTTCACAATTAGAACAAATATTCCCACAATTTTTTTCATTACTTTTGTTGCTAAAAAGATTGAGGGGAAGATATTTTGGTATGATAAAATCCGAGCCGAAAATTAAGGCTGAATGTAACAATCCTTTTTTATTGGTAGGACCACAGTGATTTACGTATCTGTGTAGAACCTCTAAATTTTGTCCAATAACTCCCATTATTAAATTATATTGTCCAGTGACTTGTGCTAACATAAACACTCTTGGACATTCAGAGTAGGAGCTAACGATACTTCTTATTTCCTCATAATTACTCCATTCCATGAGTATAAACAGTGTTTTATAATTAACTTCGTTAATATTGATATTGCCTTGAACTTTAAGAATGCCGTTGTCTTCTAACTTTGAAATTCTCTTAGCAATTCCTGTATGGCTCATAGTTTCATCGTCTTTTTTGACGATAATATCTTTTAAACTTGTTAAACTCTCTCGACCGTTTGCAAAAAGTGCATTAATAATTTGTTTATCTACATTATCAAACTGCATAATTTAATTTGGTTTAAAATTTAGTTTAATTCCTTTGTGATTGTTTATAGTTGAATCATTTAATTAATTTCTCCTTAAATTTTAAAAATAAATTAACAATCTACCCCTTAAATCTTATAAAATTACATTTCATCAATGCCAAAGGTTTTACTATGTCTAAACACATCTAAACTCTTCATAAAATTAAAATTAAAATTTTTGATACTAACCAGGTAAATATTCAAAATTGATACGGGGTTTCCTATTTAGAATAATGTTCTGTTTCAGGATGCACTTCTTGTACAAATTTAAAATCAAAAATATCATTAATTCTAAGTTCTTTTTTAATATAGCCCAAATCTTTGAGTGTCCTCACGAATTCCATTGTAGATTTAACATATCCTTCTGAAAGAGCTATACAATATTTAGGAGAAATCTCTAAGACTGCTGATACATAATTTTCAGTTATAATCTCAAAAGTGGTTGATATAATTTCAGCTGCCTTAGCAGGAGATTCCCTAAGCATCAAAGAAGCAGTTTTATTATAATTTAAGAATTTTAATACTATTTCAGGCTCTTTGTCAATAATATTCTCATGAAAGAAGATTCCATAACTTGGATTATCCTTCCATAAAAATTCTGGAGGAATTATCAAATGAGAATCAAAAATTGTTGAAGAAAAAACCGCTAAAGCCGGAGTTCCAACTCCCCCTGCCAAAATTCCCTTTTGCATATCTGTAGCTATAAATTCTGCTTGTTTATAATGTTTTACTTCAACATCTTCTAACAGACTGTATTTTTTTAAATAAAAATTAAGGATTACATCATGGATCGATCCTTTACTTGGAACTCCAATAGCATGTCCTTTAAATTGAGAAAAAACATCAGAAAGTTTGTTATTAAGCTGAGCCAATGTTTTATATTCTTTGTTAGCAATTACAATAGTCCCTTCTACATGACCACCAGCTACACATTTAATAGGAACTTTTTTATCTATTCCTATAATAGCTGGCGGTAATCCCATATAGCCAATATCTAATTTCTTGTTTTGAAATGCCTTGACCATCGCTGGACCTGTACCAAACAATTTCCATCGAATCTCCATATTAAAATCATTACTTAAGTCTTTATTTCCCATTAATACGAAATTCGCATGGTAAGCTGTAGAGAGATGCCCAATCCTTAATTTATTTTTTCTAATTTAAAGCACCGATTTGATTAATATTAAATTGCACTAAGAATATTATATTTTCAATTTATAACCAAAATAATTAATTTCTTATAATTTTTTTATGTTTATGAATATATAATTATACTGTAAAAAAACCTAAAATTATTCAAATGATTGATGTAAAAATAAATTTCTTATCGTTATTAGCGGATTTTACCAAAATTAAAGAATTAAATATATCAGTTCAAGACAACTCTACAATTAAAGAGATTTTAGAAAGACTTATTTCTAAATTTGGAAAGGATTTCGAAAGAAAGATTTTAGATTCCCCGGATTCTTTGAGTAAATACATAATTTTAGGTTTAAACGGTAAAGATATACGTACACTCGAAAATTTAGATACAATTGTCAATAATAATGATGAAATTCTATTATTACCGGCAATAGCTGGAGGATAAAGGGAATTAGGTCAAAATAGTATGTAACTTTTTCTTACCCTACTTTTACTATCGAACTATAGAAGATAGGGTGTTAAGAATTCTTGAGTTGCTTTTTCTACTGTTAAATGCTCATTGAGGAAGTTAGGTTCTCTACCAAATATTACTTCTCCTCGGGATTTTAAAGCATCTGAATATCTCAATGTCAATCTCGCAGCAAAATTTATTACAGCCTCTTCAATATTCCCTTGAATAAGGGTTGTAGGTCCTTTTACATTGGAAGCTTCCATTAAAATTCCATCCGATCCCTGTAGATGAATTAAAAAATTATTCTCTAATTCATTTCTTCCAACAATAATTTTAGCTCCATTAAATCTGAAGTGTCTGCCATACTTTAGAAGTCTTGCCCCTTCCATTGTAGGATTTTTATTAAATTTAAGATAATCTCTCATTCTATTAGCAAATTCTTTTTCGGTGAGGAGACATCCTCCACATGCGTTATATTCGTTCAAAAGTCCATGAGTTCTCGCGAGTTCTAACTGTTTTTTTCTACTCCTCCCTTTAATCCCTAGTAGCTTGGATCTATCAATTAATCCTTTTTCTTCTAAAATAGTTGGTTTTAATAATAAAGCAGATAAAGGTCTAAGCAACTTTCCTTTAAGATTTGATTCTTCCTCGATTATCCTTAACGCTTTTAGATTTTGAGATTTAGGCCTTTGATCCATCACTTCTCCAGTAAATATGAAATCAGCATTAATTTGTTCAGCGAATAATTTTGCCTTCTTTAAAATGTAAATCCTACAATCAATACATGGATTCAAATTTTTACCGTAGCCAAATTTAGGATTTCGAATTACTTCTAGGTAATCATCTTCTTTCTGAAGATGATAGGTTTTTATACCTAATTTGTCGTGATAGAGATTTAATCCGCATTCTGCATTTTTATAAGCTTTATCACAGATGCAAAATGGAGATTTAAAATTTAATGCAATAACTTTAATATTCTGTAACTTTAAAACCAAGCATGCAATTAAACTATCTAGACCACCAGAAATCAGACCTAAACCAATAGGGTTGTCATTATCAATATCACTCAAGAAACAGATCACCGCTATTCATAGTTTTTTCAATATCATTATCCATTCCGGTTTATCAGATTGATGTTCTTTTATTTCTAATAATTCAGCAATATTTTGTCTTTTACAACTTTCGGGAATATTCTTGAGAGCTGCAGGAAAATCTAGATATACTTCTAGAATCTTGCCCTCCTCAAGTTCCTCTAGTGCTAATTTTGTGTAAACAAATGTTAATGGACACATCTTACCTCGAATATCTAATTGAGTGCTGTTTTTGTAATATGGTTTATTTATACTACTCATAGCAAGCATCCAAACCCCCATAATTTGCTTCTTCAACTAAATCCTTAGCATCATCCCCACAAGCCATGCATTTGTTATCTCTGTGTAACTCGATAAAATCAAAACTGTTTCTTAAAAGATCTACGTACATTATTTTGTTTGTTAGTAAAACACCTATATTTAGTAGGTATTTCAGCGCTTCATTGGCTTCCAGGCAACCTAAAACTCCAGGAACGAAACCAATTACTCCCGCTTGAGAACACGACATACTTGAATCCCCATCGGTAATATCACCGAACACGCACCTATAACATGCAGTCTTATTTTCTGGAACAACAGTCATAATTTGTCCGTGGAATCTCAATACACCTGCAATCGTGAAAGGAATTTTTAAACTAATACATGTATCGTTTATAAGCATTTTGGTTGGGATATTATCAGAACCTTCAATAACAAAGTCTGAACCCTTAAGTAAAGCTTTAGAATTTTGAGGAGTAATATGATCATTGACAATTTCAATATTACAATCTGGGTTCAACGAGTTTAGCTTATCTGCAGCACTACTAGTTTTTTTACTGTTAATATCCTTTGTAAAATGAAGTATTTGTCTATGCAAATTTGATATTTCAACAGTATCAAAATCAATTATCTGTAATGTTCCAACTCCAGCAGCCGCTAAATAGTAAGCAGTAGACGATCCGAGAGCTCCTAAT
>Ga0307379_10006192_pt1 | contig 16507 bp, 11 predicted proteins | sample UN2MG_FD_202237 | JGI IMG/M metagenome (GOLD analysis project Ga0307379, IMG submission 202237) | Soil microbial communities from Risofladan, Vaasa, Finland - UN-2 | ecosystem: Environmental > Terrestrial > Soil > Coastal area > Acid sulfate soil | place: Finland: Risofladan, Vaasa | collected... | reverse complement strand
TACCGAGCGATGCTCTGCCTGATTCCTGATTATCTGAGCTCACGGCAGTTCCCGCTACGCGTGACCACCTCCGCATGGGCGGCGCAGCAGCGCCGGCGGCCGGTCGGCCGCTTGCGAGTTAAGCACGACCCTCTCACTACTCTCCCCGTCATTCCAGCGCAGGCTGGAATCCATTGCGCGGGTTGTACCTTGCATGACGGTTGTTGTGGACCCAGCCTGCGCTGGGGTGACGAAGAGAAAGGGAGAAGCAAGAGGAAAACCACCACCCGAACGAAGTGAGGCAAGGCCGACTGGGCGCCGCCGCCACTGCGGCGCGCCCGCGGAGGCGTGAGGGCTGAAAGCCCGAACTGCCGCGAGCGACATAAACGGAGCCGGGGTGACAAAATGGAAAAGGACAAGAAAACCACCGCTCTGCTCTTCCCTGGTTGCTACTCATCACCCTAGACTGAACGGAAACACCCCACAGGAAGAACCCCCCTTGACCAAGACAGCCGCCCATTTCCCGCACCTGTTCACCCCGCTCAAGGTCGGAACGCACACCCTGCCCAACCGCATTCTCATGGGATCCATGCACACCAACCTTGAAGAACAGGGCGAAACGGGTCTTGCCCGGCTTGCAGCGTTTTATGCCGAGCGCGCCAGCGGTGGATGTGCCCTGATGGTGACGGGCGGGTTCTCGCCAAACCCCGAAGGCCGGCCCAACCCGGAAGGCGGGTTTCTGGTGGATGCAGATGCAGAAACCCACAAGCCGGTTACCACAGCGGTTCACGATGAAGGCTCGCGCATATTGCTGCAATTGCTGCACGCCGGTCGCTACGGCTATCATGCCGAAAGCGTTGCACCAACGGCTATCCGCTCGCCCATCAACCGCGACACCCCGAGAGAAATGAGCGAGGCAGACATCCAGCGCACTATCGCCGACTATGCGCACGCTGCCCGGATCGCACAGCGCGCAGGCTATGACGGCGTGGAGATCATGGGATCGGAAGGCTATCTGCTCAACGAGTTCACAGCACCTCATACCAACAAGCGCACCGACCACTGGGGCGGCAGTTTTGAAAACAGGTCGCGCCTGCCGGTTGAAGTCATCAAGGCGGTGCGTGCGACAACGGGCAAGGACTTCATCATCATGTATCGCCTGTCGGTACTGGACATCATCGAGGATGGCAGCCCGTTTGAAGAAGTAGCGGCGCTGGCCGGGCTTGCCGAGACTGCCGGCGCTGACATTCTCAATTCTGGCATTGGCTGGCACGAGGCGCGCACGCCAACAATCGCCCAGGCAGTACCGCGGGCCGGGTGGGCATGGGCGACAGCGCGCCTGATGGGCGAAGTGTCCATTCCGCTGATTGCCACCAACCGCATCAACACACCGGATGTGGCAGAGACCATCATCGCCGACGGCCAGGCGGACATGGTGTCCATGGCACGGCCGTTTCTGGCAGACGCTGCCTTCGTCGCCAAGGCACGGACTGGCAAACAGGACGAAATCAACACCTGCATTGCCTGCAATCAGGCCTGTCTCGATCACTATTTCAACGGCAAGGAGGCAACCTGTCTGGTCAATCCGCGCGCCTGCCGCGAGATACTTTTCAACTGGCCTGCCCCGGCAGCACCAAAGACCATCGCCATTGTTGGCGCCGGTGTTGCGGGACTTTCGTGCGCCATCACTGCAGCTGAGCGCGGCCACAAAGTCACGCTGTTTGAAGCATCAGGCCAGATCGGCGGGCAGTTTTTGCTGGCGCGCAACATCCCGGGCAAGGAAGAATTCAACGAGACCCTGCGTTATTTCAAAACCCGCATGGGCGCGTTCGGTGTGGTGCTGAAACAAAGCACAAGGGCCAGTGCAGCCATCCTTTCAGGCTTTGACGACGTGGTGCTGGCGACAGGCGTTGCGCCTCGCGTGCCTGATATTAAAGGCATCGACCATGCTTCGGTGATGACCTATGACGAGCTGTTGTCGGGTGCCAGGCAACCGGGCAAAAGGGTCGCCATTGTTGGCGCTGGTGGTGTTGGGGTCGATGTCGCCGTGCACCTTGTCGAGCGTGGGCACAACAGCCATCTCGACCCGGAAAGTTTTCGGACCAGTTGGGGCGTATCACAACCGGCCCAGCCCCCTGTTCCGTCACATGAGGTCATTCTGCTGCAACGCTCTGTGGGTCGCATGGGCAACGGCCCCGGCAAGACAACCGGGTGGGTGCACGGGATGACGCTTCGCCGTGCCGGTGTCGAAATGATAGCAGGTGTCACCTACCGCCGCATCGATGATGCGGGCCTGCATATTACAGTGAACGATGAGAACAGGGTGATCGAGTGTGACACCATCGTTCTGTGCGCGGGACAGGTTTCAGTCAGCGATATTGATATGCCTGATGCGCATGTCATTGGCGGTGCAAAGTTTGCCGGTGAGCTTGATGCCCAGCGCGCCATTGAGGAGGGCTATCTGCTCGGATCGAAACTATAGATCGCCCGGTACGCCATAACTGGGGGCAACAGACGGGTTCAGCGCGCGGTCAAGATAGGCCTGCATTTCAGGCTGATACCGGACCCACAGGCCGCGCAGTGTGGCGATAGGGTCCACGTCGTCCCAGTCACAGCGCAGGGATACCAGCGGGAAATCGGTCTTGTCCGCCACCAGAAGGGCAGCGGAATGCACATCGCCTTCCTCGCCACCGGCACCAACGCCTGCCTCAATTGCGCGCAGCAGGCGTTCTGCCAGATGCTCTTTCTCATTGTCGGCAAATGCTTTCGTCATCGCATCTGGCACGGCCTTTGTGGACAACAGGTTTCCGGCGGCGATGCAGTGAACGCCTTCTGACACTGCATTGGTACCGAGGATGTTTGCGCCGGTGAAGTGCCCCAGACCACCGTTCCTGTCCACTGCAAGAAGCTGGCGGTAGGCGATGTGGTCGCGGTTCTTCGTTATTGCTGCAATGGCCTCAGCAGAAGAACTGCCCTTGGCCATAAGGTCCAGAATCTGCGGGCCAAGATCGGGATCAGTGACGTTCTGCGTGGCAACTGCGCCAACGCCAGCGCGCACATGCGGGCATCGGGCACCGACGCAGATCGAGGAGGTGGTGATGGCCACACCGAACTGTCCTGTCCGGGCACAATGGCCCGCAATTGAAAACGTCATTCAGCAGCCACCTTTGCAGCACTTTCAGATGGCGGGCAAAGCCTGCTCACCAGATATTTCTGGAAGTCATGGATTTCGCGTTCAAGGTAACTCAATGGTCCGCCTTGTGCCAGCTTGCCATGAGCGCCTTTGAAGATGCCCTCCACAACGGTGCGGTCTTCTTCGTTCACATGATCGAAGAAACTGATCAGGTCCTTCAATGCTGCTTCTCGGTTTGGAAATGCATCCAGCCTTTCAGGTGCCAGCGCCACGCCAAACCGCACATGGACCTCCCCTACGCCCTTGGGGCGCAGTGACAAATACCACACGTGATCAGGTGCCAGCACGTACATGTGACATGGGAAGACAGTTGGCATGATGGACGTATAGCGCCATTCGTCCTTCAGATAGCCGTTGGCTTCTGCCGCCCTGCCATAGGTTGCGGTTTCGCCCTTGGTAAACGTCTGCCAGGTGAAGTGCGGGTTGGCTTCTGCCGGAAACACGGTGTCATCCAGCCCGATCCACTGGCCGACTGTTGCCTTGTGGGCAACGGGCAGATGGTAGCCTTCCATGAAGTTCTCGGTCAGCAGCTTCCAGTTGGTGTGCCAGACATGCTCCTGCGATGCGCATGGCACATATTTGTCCATTCTGTACCGGGCAACCAGATCATGCATGGGCGCCAGGAGCTCAGCCACCGGGCGGGCTTTACTGTTGAGCGTAACGTAAATCCAGCCGTTCCAGACCTCAGTGCGTATTTCAGGCAGGCAGAACTCCTGTCGGTTAAAAACCTCCGTCTTTTCCATGTGGGGTGCACCGCGGAGCGACCCGTCATGGTTGTAGGTCCAGGCATGGTACGGGCACACGATGACCTTGGTGTTACCGGAGCCCTCCAGCAACTGCATCATCCGGTGACGGCATACATTGGAGAAAGACTTGATCGTGCCATCCTTCTGCCGGATGGAAAATACCTGCTGATCGCCAATGGAGAATGTCACATAGTCTCCAGGGTTGGCGATTTCTGCAGCAAGACCGGGACAATGCCATTCCTGTTCAAAGATATTGCGCAGCTCAAGCTCAAGCACAGCCGGATTCGTGTACAACTCCGGTGGCGAGCTGAATGCCTTTTCAACGGGCCCGGAAGCCGTTTTCCCAAGTTTCGCAAATGCGTCATGAACGGACATCAAGTCACCTTCCTTCAATCGGGTATAACTGCGGTCACTTCAATTTCCACAACCCACTCGGGTCGCGCAAGTGCCGGCACAACAAGGCCGGTAGAGCATGGGAACACGCCAGCGAGCCATTTGCCCATTTCCTGATACACCGCTTCGCGGTAACGAATGTCGGTCACGTAGACAACGATCCGGCAGATATGGGCAAGCTCAGACCCTGCCTCTTCCAGCAGCATCTTGATGTTTTCCATGGCCCTGGCGGTCTGCTTGCCAGCATCGCCGACATTCAGGCTTTCACGGGTTTCAAGATCCTGGGCCACCTGGCCACGCAGAAAAACCATGGTGCCACGCGCAACTACCCCTTGCGAAAGATCGTTGGACAGTTTCTGCTCAGGGTATGTGTCCTTGGTGTTGAATGGCCGGATGCGTTTGTGCACTGGCATGTCTGGTGTTCTCCCTGTTCACTTCAAGCGCCACATTAGCTATTCACATCGATAGTTCAACAAGCAGAAATTGCAAATTCAATGAGAACATTTTGACAAAGCAACACGTCACCATCATTGGAGCAGGCATCATCGGCATGTCGAGCGCCATCTTTTTGCAGCGTGAAGGCTACGGCGTCACTGTAATCGACAAGGCGCCGCCGGGCGAAGGCGCATCGTTTGGCAATGCAGGCGGTGTTGTCGTCTCTTCCATCATGCCGACAGTTCATCCGCGGATGCTGTTGAAAATCCCTGGCTGGCTGCTGGACCCGAAGGGGCCGGTTACGGTGCGCCTGCGGCACCTGCCAAAAGCGCTGCCATGGTTGCTGGCGCTTGGGCGTAACTCGATGCCGGACCGGGTGCGGAAAATTTCGGCTGCGCGGGCGCAACTGGGCCTGCGTGCGCTTAAGGATCACAAGACCATCCTTGCCCATGCCGGAGCATCCGACCTGCTGGCCCTGGATGATGGTTTGCAGATCTATGGCAGCAAGGCGGACTATGACAGTTATGCCAAATGGCGCGCGGTGCGGGCGGAATATGGTTACAAGGGTCGCGAGATAACAGGTGAGGAAGCTCACGAAATCGAACCCGATCTGACCCCTGAAATCTACCGGGCTGAATTCTGGGATGGCTGGCAGCGCATAAAGAACCCGCACACCATGGTTGTAAGGCTGGCCGAACAGGTTACTCGTGACGGTGGCACGATCATTCAGGATCAGGTCATGCGCATTGACAACGATGGCAAGAGGGCAACGGCAATCCATTTGCAGAATGGCGGCGAGCAGAAACTGGAAAACCTGTGCATTTGCGCGGGGGCATGGTCGCATGAACTGGCTCGCATGCTGGGATCAAAGGTGTTGCTGGAGGCAGAGCGCGGCTATCATGTTCTGATGCAGAACCCCGGCATCAGCCTGAGCAGGGCAATCACACATGCCGCCCAGCCCGGTGCGGTGACCCCTCATGAAGGCGGCATCAAGCTTGCCGGCTCGGATGAAATTGCCGGCAATGAGGCTCCTCCGGACTGGCGTCGCGCCGACCAGCTTCACGTCTATGGCAAAAGGCTGTTTCCCAAACTGCGTGCACTTGACGGCAGTGAAAGCAAATGGATGGGTCGCAGACCCGGAACACCGGACAGCCTGCCGGTCATTTCGCCGTCACCCAAGCTAGCCAATGTGTGGTATGGGTTCGGCCATGGTCATCTGGGCTTGAGCTGGGGGCCAACCACCGGGCGATTGCTGTCAGAAATGATTTCCGGGCGACAACCAAACACCGACCTCGCCGCCTTCAAAATTGACCGATCTATGTAGGAAGAATATGCGCACCGATACCCCACAGACAATTCGTCTAAAAGACTATAAACCCTCCGACTATCTGATCGATCATGTGTCGCTGGACGTGCGCCTGGAGCCAACGCTGACGCGGGTGAAATCAACCTTGAAAGTGCGCGCCAATCCGGCCTCGAAACTGGTGAATGCACCACTCAGGCTTGATGGCGAGGCGATCGAGCTGAAAACAGTTGCCATCAATGGCGAACTGATTGGCGGCAATCGCTATTCGGTGACTGACGAACACCTGACGCTCAAGGACGTTCCTGAGGGTCAGTTTCAAATCACCATTGAGACAACCTGCAACCCGGACGGAAACACTGCCCTGTCAGGGCTTTACAGGTCGAACGGCGTATACTGCACACAGTGCGAGGCAGAGGGTTTCCGCCGCATCACATATTTTCTGGACCGACCGGATGTTCTGTCCACCTATCAGGTTCGCATCGAGGCTGACCGGAAAACAGTTCCGGTCTTGTTGGCCAATGGCAACCCGGTTGAACAAGGCAAGCTTGCCGACAACCGGCACTTTGCCATCTGGCACGACCCATGGCCAAAACCGGCATACCTGTTCGCGCTGGTTGGTGGAGACCTTGCCGTTGTAACTGATCATTTCACCACCATGTCCGGACGTAATGTGGACCTGCGCATCTATGTTGAGCAAGGCAAGCAGGACAGATGCGACTGGGCAATGGAAAGCCTCAAGGCTTCAATGCGCTGGGACGAGGAAGCATTTGGTCGCGAATACGATCTCGACATATTCATGATTGTTGCCGTGTCCGACTTCAACATGGGGGCAATGGAAAACAAGGGACTGAACGTATTCAACGACAAGTACATTCTTGCCCGGCCGGATACAGCAACTGACCAGGACTACGTGAACATCGAAGCCATCATTGCGCACGAGTATTTCCACAACTGGACTGGCAACCGCATCACCTGCCGCGACTGGTTTCAATTGTGCCTCAAGGAAGGTTTGACTGTATTCCGCGATCAGGAGTTCACATCCGATATGCGCTCTCGCACAGTGAAGCGCATTCAGGATGTGCGCACCTTGCGATCTCACCAGTTTCCCGAGGATGCCGGACCCCTGGCACATCCCGTCAGGCCGAAATCCTACATGGAGATCAACAATTTCTACACCGCGACCGTCTATGAAAAGGGTGCAGAGGTTGTACGCATGTACAAGACCTTGCTTGGCGCAGAGAGATTTACCCAAGCACTGAACCTGTATTTTGAACGTCATGATGGTGATGCCGCGACAATGGAGGACTTTGCGTCCTGCATGGAAGAAGCATCTGGCCGCGATCTTTCGCAATTTTTCAACTGGTACAACCATGCCGGAACGCCGTCGATAGACGCTCGCTTGCAATGGGACGAAGACACCTGCACGGCCAGGCTGGACGTGTCGCAAAGGCTTGACCCGACGCCCGGCCAGGCGGACAAGCCGGATATGCACATCCCTCTGGTAACCGGATTGATTGATCAGGACGGCAAGGACTTCCCACTCGAGTCTGATCATGGCGCCAAAATAACAAGTGGCCTGTTGGAACTGCGGGAAAGACAACAAAGCTGGACTTTCACCGGTATTGCATCCCGTCCGGTCCTTTCGATCAATCGCAACTTTTCTGCACCGGTTAATCTGACAACCGGACAACAGAATGATGAACTCGTCTTCCTTATGGCCCATGACAGCGATAACTTTAATCGCTGGGAAGCCGGTCAGACACTGGCACGATCCATCATCATGTCTGCGATGCAGGCTATCGAGGATCAGGTGACACCGGAGACAACGAGCGATTATGCACACGCACTGGGTGCAACATTGGCTTCGCCATATCTGGAAGATGCTTTTAAGGCGCAAATGCTGGCCCTGCCCGGTGAAGCCGACATTGCCAACATGCTGGGCCGCAATGTGGACCCGGACCTCATACAGCAGGCACGTGACCATGTCCGACAGTCAACCGGTGAACTGTTGGGCAAGCAGCTTGAGTGTCTTGCCATCGATATACCGAAAGGCCCCTATCGTGCAGATGCACATGATGCCGGCAAGCGCGCGCTTGCACATGCTGCCCTGTCCTTGCTGGCTGCCGCTGACCCTGAACGCACGGGGGCTCTGGCACTAGAGCAATTTGAACTGGCAGTACACATGTCCGACATCATGGGGCCACTTGGGGTTCTTGCCACACTGAACGTGCCACAAAGGGATCAGGCACTTGCCGCCTTCTATGACAAATTCAGCGATGATCATCTGATCATCGACAAATGGTTTACATTGCATGCCATGCGTACAGGGCCAGATAGCGCCACCCATATCAGGCAGCTGATGAAACACAAGGACTTCAACATCAATCGACCAAACCGGGTGCGGGCACTTGTCGGAGCATTTGCCGGAATGAACCAGACAGGTTTCAACGACGCATCAGGTGAAGGATACACTCTGGTTGCGGAAGTTGTTTTGGCGCTGGACGAGCGCAATCCGCAGGTAGCCGCACGGATGGTATCTGCGTTCAGGTCATATCAACTGATGGAAAAAACCCGCCGGGACAAGGCGTGTGCAGCCTTAGCCTCCCTTCACTCCAGCCAAAAACTGTCTCGCGACACACTTGAGATGGTGACGCGAATGCTGGAATAGCGGAACGCGTAGGAATCCACTCCCGAATGCTGAGGCTTTTCGGGCAGTTCAGGCATTAATTGAGGCCCGGTTTCGCTTCCTGCTTGCCAAATCAGTTGTACTTTGAATCTATGGCTCTTAGTGATCGACGGGGTTGAGGGCGTCGTAACAGCCCTCTTTGCGTACTGTCAGGGGCGGCAGACCATCGCATACCAGAGGATGTTGCCTGGACGGCCATTGCAAACAAGCAAGTGGCCAGATTGAGGATATCTACGTGTCCAAGGCAAAGCTTGGGGAACTGTTTTTCAAGGAACGAGCGCTGAAGGTAAGCGTTGGTTCGGCGCGCGTTCCCGCAATAGCCATCTCTGAACGTATTCTTCGCAATCTGATCACTGGCCTTATTCTGCTTTTTCTTGTCACTCTGGCAACTGCCCTTTACCTGCAATTGTCATCCAGCCGCGACAGATCCATTGTCGCATCCAACAACAACACACAGCTGGCATTGCGAGCCGCAGCAAGCGACCTCAGCGCCACTCTCGGTGGCAGCTTTGCCTCGCGCAAGCTGGTGCCGGAAGATTTGTCGGAGGTGTTGCCAGAAACCGCTGGCGTTCGGGGAAGACTGTTCATCATTGCTGATGAAAAAGGTTATGTGCAAACCAGCCATCCATATGACCCAGGGTTGGAAGGCACCAACATATCAACCGTTTTTGGCCAGGATGGAGTGCTTTCAGCAGCACAAGAAATTGGGTTGCCCGTTCTGGCAATGACACCGGCAAATCAGCAAGTATATATCGCATTGCGCTCGCTGACACCTTATACCGGCCAAATCCTGGCCATTCATCCAAAGGCGGAACTGCTGAAAGACTGGCGTGCGGACGTTACCCAGATCGCAACCCTGTTCGTGGTCACCCTAGGGGTACTGGTATTACTGGGAACCGCATTTCATTGGCAGGCTTCACGCGCTGCAGAAGCTGACCAGACCCTCGCCATTGCTACAGAACGGATGGACAAGGCCCTTGACCGCGGACATTGCGGGCTATGGGACTGGGACATCGCACGTGGCCGGATTTTCTGGTCAAGATCCATGTATGATATTCTCGGCTTGAACACCAAAGGTGAGTTTCTGTCCTACGGTGAGGTAGCAGAGAGACTTCACCCCGATGATGTTCCAATCGACCAGCTGGTCGACATAATGCTGAGCGGTGGACGGCCTGCCATTGACCAGGAATTTCGCATGAAGCACTCCGATGGTCATTGGGTATGGCTTCGAGCGCGAGCGGAGCTGTCAGAATCACCGGGTCAGGATTCACCAAACCTGGTCGGCATTGCTATCGACATCACTGAACAAAAGCGTCTCGACAAACTCAATCAGGAAGCTGAATTGCGGCTGAAAGATGCCATTGAGAACGTTTCAGAAGCGTTTGTCCTATGGGATTCAGACAACCGGCTGGTGATGTGCAATTCCAAATACCAGCAATTGCACAATCTGCCTGCAAGTGTTTGCCGTCCAGGGTCATCCTATGAAGACGTGACGCGCGTTGCACGAGAACCTGTCGTACGGCAACGCTCCGCAATTTCAACCGAAGTTACGCTGCCGCGCAGCATCCCTGAAGGTGGCGACGGCAATACATTCGAAGTTCAACTGGAAGATGGACGCTGGCTTCAGATCAATGAACGCCGCACCAAGGATGGGGGATTTGTTTCGGTAGGCACAGACATTTCCAACCTGAAGATGCACGAGGAGAAGCTGCTTGAGTCCGAACGCGAACTCATGGACACTGTCAGGGACTTGCAAAAATCCCGAATGGAACTCGAACAGCAGTCCCAACGACTGGCTGACCTGGCTGAGAAATACTCCCGCGAAAAGACCAGAGCGGAAGCTGCAAACCGATCAAAGTCTGAATTCCTGGCCAATATGAGCCACGAGTTACGCACCCCCCTGAATGCCATCATCGGGTTTTCCGAAGTCATCGAACAAGAGTTGTTTGGCAAGGTCGATGTACCCAAATATCTGGACTACGCGCACGACATTCACAGCTCCGGCCAATATCTGCTGGATGTCATCAACGACATTCTCGACATGTCCAAGATCGAAGCTGGCCGCATCACACTGGAGATTGAAAAGTGCAGCGTGCCCGCAGTCATTGAGGAAGCTTTGCGAATAGTCTCTGGTCGGGCGCAGGAAGGTGGTGTCAAACTGCGGAAGGACCTGCCAAACTCATTGCATGCCTTGGCCGATGTGCGTTCGCTCAAACAGGTACTGATCAACATTATTGCCAATGGCGTGAAGTTCACCCCCCGCAACGGAAGCCTCACGATTTCGGCTCGCAGGGCAGGCAAGATGGCGGAAATAGTCATTTCAGACACAGGAATTGGCATTCCTCCCGACCAGATTTCCAAACTGGGCCGACCATTTGAGCAAGTTGAGAATCAGCTCACCAAGACACGTTCAGGATCAGGCCTTGGTCTGGCCATTTCCAACTCCCTGATCCGATTGAACGATGGGTCACTTCACATCGCAAGTGAGGAAGGGACGGGCACCACAGTCACCATAACGCTGCCAATTGCGCAAAAAGGCAAACAAGAAAAGCGCGTAATCGATTCAGAAGCAGTTATCGAACCAATTGCAACCGGTGTGCAGGCATAGAGTCAAAACCCTAATCGCCGCGATCGCCCTGCTCCTTGTTCAAACGCCGCCACTGCTGCCGTGACATTGTCTTGCGCTCAATCTCATCTGCCATCGTCAGGCGCTCTTCCGGGGTCAGGCGCGTAAAAAAATCCTCGGCAATTGTGCGGCCACGCACAATCATGGTGGTGGCTGAGTTATCGTAAACCTGCAGCGCGGTATTAACGGCTGCAGGATCATATGGCTCTGCACGCAATGCGGCTGCCAGCCCCCTCGCGTTCTCGCGCAACTCTTTACGCAAGCTCCTGAATTCCTTGCGATGCTCGCCCAATACGCCGACGAGCTCTGCACGCCGGTCTCTATCCAGGCTACGGAAAAAAGCCCGCGGCAAGACTTGTGTCAAGCCCGGCCCAGAGATACGGCCATGTCCTCCGTGCCCGCCAAAACGATGCGTTGTCACAGCTGCAACCACGGCAAGATTTAATGCAAGCGAAGTAATCAGTGCCGCCCACAGCCACGACCACCGCCGTTTTTTCGGTGTTTGTGCTTCGCTCACAGCAGACCCCCATCGTGTGCGTCTTCCAACAGAACCAGATCCAGGACTTCATCGCTTGACGACTGCCATAGCAGACTATCCGCCAGCAATGTGCCTGCAGAGGTATCGACACCAATGAATATGCCGATGGCAATGCTTGCTGCCAGCATGCCAGCAGCTACAAGGCCCTGCGGATGGACCCCTGCACGCCACCAGGATAAATTCGACCTGCCCGAAGGTGTGGGCACTTGCCTTGCCTCCCCGGTCATTCGTTGAACCAAACGCGCACGAGCGCCCTCAGGTTCGGGCACAGCATTCGCACCTGCAACGTCAAGCAATTGATCCAGCTGGTCCGCCAAAGCCGTCGCACTCACTGGCATCAGCTCAGGCCGACGCAGTAAATGGGCAAGATGAACACGGTCAGCCTGCGGCCAGCGCAGCGGATTTCGGCCATATGCGCTCAGCACTTGCTCAAGACGATTTTCATGCGCCGTCATTTCAATTGCTCCAGTTCGTCAATCAAGTCATTCCAGACGGGGTTCAGACTTGTTCGAAGTGTTCTTCGGGCCCGTGACAACAAGGATTCCACAGCCTCAACGCTGATGTCCATTATCGCTGCTGTTTCCTGATTGCCCATCAATTCAAAGTAGGTCAATTGCAAGGCTATTCTCTGTCGTTCGGGCAAGCGCGATAGTGCTTTTGCAATCTCCGCAGCTGCCTGTCCATGACGCAGCTCACCGTCAGGCGCCGTGGATGAATCCACCAAAAGCTCCAGTTCGCTATCCGATGTTTCGCGCGACCGGCGCAGGCGATCAATTGCCAGATTTCGTGCAACACGTACCAGCCAGGCCTTGATTGCAGACTTGTCGCGCAAGACAGGTGGACTGCGCCACAACTTTACAAATGCCTCTTGGGTCACGTCCTCGGCATCAACAGCATTGCCCAAAACACGAGCGGAAATGCGAAATACAAGCGAATAATGTCGATCAACCAACTGATTGAACGCAGCCTCATCACCCAATGACAAACGGTCCAGCAACGCAGCGTCAACCGCCGAAGCAGAGGCCCCGGCGGTCTGAACTGGAACTGCATTATCGCTATATCCCGACATATCCAGAGCCAGGCACGCTATAGACCAGTTCATTACCTGCCCATTTACTGCCGGGAGGCGGAAGCTGCCTTGCGCGCCTCACTACGTTGTTTGCGCTTGGCTACATGATAATCACGGGATTCCTGCAAAGTCACCCCGCCGGATTTATCCACATCGGCCTGGGAAAACAGGCCTGAAATATAACCGCGAAGTTCGTCGCGTGTAACAGCGGCATCGTTGTCGGCATCCATCCGTGACAAAATCCGTTCAACGCGCCTACGAGTGATGGCATCAAGCCAACCTTCCAGTTCAGCCCTTGTAACCGTGTTGTCCTTGTCAGCGTCGATGCGCATGAATCTGGCTGCTGACTTTGCTTCCAATTCCTCCAGCGCCAGCGCGCCATCCTTGTCCTTGTCCAGCCGTTCGAACGTGCGTTCCCCACGTGGCATGCCGGGTTCGCGGGCAAATGTTGTACTGGCGAATATGCCTGAGATGGCCAACGCAGCCGCAAGGGCTGTAATGGTGTGAACTTTCATGACGGATCAATCTCCTGTTCAATGCTTGTTGCCTGGGTTCATATTTGTTGTGTGTTGGCCAACGCACATGAACAAGACGGGAACACCGATCGCAGTCCGTCGCTGCATGGCAAAAAAAATTTCAAATGCCCTCCGGCGAACCGATAAGGCGGTCAAATATGGCTGAAACCTGCTGGTAACTCTCAAGCAGGCTCACCTCCAGGGTTGTGATATCCGGCGTTGCGCTTGCCTTCAGCAGCAAGCTGACCAGACCGGCTGGAGCATTTTCTGGCACAAAACCGTCTGACGAACACAACCGCAGCAACTGTATCAGAGATTGATAAAGCCCGGCAGCGGCCACCAGAACATCATGATCGGTGTGATCCAGGTGGCCTGCATCGCGCAGAAGATGCAGGCATTCAATGGTATTGCGAGCCAATACACCAAGAGTGCCGTGAGCATGAACCAGTTGAAGCCCTTGCGCAATGAATTCAATTTCGACCAGACCGCCGCGAGAATGCTTGATGTCCCAGGCGGTCTGCTTGCGCATCTCCAGCATCATGCGAGAGCGCATCTCCCGGACGTCCTGCAACGTTTCCTCACGATTGCGGCTTGCGCAAAGGACACTGTTGATCGAGGCTTCAATCCGCTTTTTAAGGTTGTTGTCCCCCGCAACAACTCGTGCCCGGGTCAAGGCCATTTTTTCCCATGTCCAGGCCTCAGTTACCTGATAACTCTCAAAACCTGATACATGCGTGGCCACCGGCCCCTTGTTACCGGAAGGGCGCAGCCGCATATCGACCTCGTAGAGGCCGCCTTCTGAGGTTTGCGAAGTCAATGCTGTGATCAGCCTCTGGGTCAGGCGTGAAAAATACTGAGATGGCGGCAAGGGCCTGTCGCCGTTTGAACTTTCTGCATCAGTTGCAAAATCATACAACATGATGAGATCAAGATCTGACCCGGCGGTCATCTCACGGCCACCGAGCTTACCCATGGCAACAACAGCGATAGCCTCGTCCGCAACATGGCCATATCTTTTGGCTACATCATCACGTATGGCGCAAAGCAGGTGGTCTATGACAGCGTCTGCCAGATTTGAGTACGCACGCCCCGCCAGATCCGCGCTGACGGTTTCAGACAGAATTCGAATACCGATCCTGAGTGCCTTTTCCCGCGCCTCGACGCGGGTCGCATCAAGTATGCCTTCCAGACTGGAACTGCCCTGCCTCAAGGCTTCAAAAGCCAAACGCAGCTCTTCGTCCTCCGGCATGGCTCCAAAAAAAGCTGGATCAAGTACGGCTTCAAGCTGCCGGGGCCGGCGGGACAAACTGTCCGCCAGTCGTGGTGCAGTCCCAAGAACCGTCGCCAGAAGATCAAGCAGAAACGGGTTGGCCTTAAGCATGGAAAAGAGTTGCACACCTGCTGGCAAGCCGGAAATAAACCGGTCAAACGAGATCAGGGCCTGATCAGGTTGGCCGGTACGCGACAATGCGGCGAGCAATGCCGGCATCAATTCGGTGAGGCGCTCACGCGCGGTTGAAGAGCGGGTTGCCGGATACCTGCCGAAGTGCCAGCCCCGGATTGTTGCAGATACTTCCGATGCCTGGAGGAAGCCCATGCCAGCCAGTGTCTGCAACGTTTCAGGGTCATCCTCGCCCCCGGTAAAGACGAGGCTGCCTGCATTGCTGTCGAGCTCCGATGCATCCTCAAACAACACTGCATAGTGACCCTGTACGGTCCTGAAAGTTCGGGTCAGCCTGTCCGCCAGTAGCTCTTCATCCGGATAACCGCAAAAAGCAGCAAATTCCGCAAAACCCTCCTGTGTGGCGGGAAGGGTCTGGGTTTGCTCGTCGGCAACCATTTGCAACCGGTGTTCAATGGTGCGCAGAAAACAATAAGCTGCCTTCAAATCATTGCAAGCTGATTGCTCAATCCACTTCGCATCAGCCAGATTCTGCAGCATGGTCTGGGTCCGACTGCCACGAAGCTCCGGATTGCGGCCACCAGCGATGAGCTGCTGCGTCTGAACAAAAAATTCTATCTCGCGGATACCACCTCGCCCAAGCTTGATATTATGACCAAGCACGGCAATGGTGGCATGACCCTTGTGGGCGTGCATCTGGCGCTTGAGCGACTGCACATCAGCAATGGCCGCGAAGTCCAGATACTTGCGCCAAACAAACGGAACCAGTTGACGAAGAAACTCTTCGCCCAACGCAATGTCTCCTGCCACCGGGCGCGCCTTGATCATGGCGGCACGCTCCCAGTTCTGCCCCATGGATTCGTAGTAATTCCAGCCTGCCTGTACCGCGATGGCGATCTGGGTGGCGCGTGGATCGGGCCTCAGCCTCAGATCAACGCGAAACACGTAACCATACGCTGTGCGATCCTGCAGGACGCTGACAAGCTGGCGTGTCAGGCGAACATAAAACTGGGCAGCTGCGTCCGGTTCTCTTAGCGGAGCCCTTTCAGCGTCGAACAAAACAATCAGATCAATATCAGAAGAGTAGTTCAACTCGCCTGCACCATGCTTGCCCATTGCCAGGATAACATAACCATCTGTCGCATTTTGACCCTTTGACGGTGCCAGCTTGCCTGCTTCAACCGCCTCATCCAGCAACCAGCGCGCCGTAGATGCAACAGCCGAATCTGCAAAACGGGTGAGGTTTGCGGTGACCTGCTCGCAATCCCATGCTTCGGCAATGTCACACAATGCAATCAGCAAGGCTGCATGATTTCGGGCGACCCTCAATTTTTCCATTAACTTGACTTGCGATGGTGCTTCAACGCCACACAGGTTCACCGCGTTGCAAATGCTATCCATCACCTTGTCAGGTTCAGAGCTCAAAGCCAGCTCGGCAAAGTCCGGGTATTTGCGCACCAGGCCAGAAAGGAAAGGTGATCCCTTTGCAATGTGGACTAGCAGCGAACGCGCCGCAGGGGACGTCTTGCACAAGTCTCGCAAGGCACTGGACTGTTCCAGCAATCCCTCCAGATGCTCATCCGCCTCGTCAGGCGCGTGCAACAACACGTCCATGGTCG
>Ga0307379_10006190_pt1 | contig 16509 bp, 16 predicted proteins | sample UN2MG_FD_202237 | JGI IMG/M metagenome (GOLD analysis project Ga0307379, IMG submission 202237) | Soil microbial communities from Risofladan, Vaasa, Finland - UN-2 | ecosystem: Environmental > Terrestrial > Soil > Coastal area > Acid sulfate soil | place: Finland: Risofladan, Vaasa | collected... | reverse complement strand
GTATGAGCCAGCGGGGCAGGTGCCGCTCCTCGGCGCCCCGCGCCAGCGCGCCCTTCAGTTCCACGAAGGCGCCATCGGCCACCACGGCCTTTATCTGCTCACTTTGGGCAGCCGCGCCGATGGCCACGACACCCCCCAGCGAGAAGCCGATCACTCCCACCCTGTCGATGCCCTTGCTCTCCAGGAGGTGAATCGCGGCCAGCAGGTCTTTCCGCTCGTGGAAACCGAAGGAGGTGTAATCCCCCTCCGAGCGGCCGTGGCCGCGAAAGTCGAAGAGGAAGCAATTGTATCCAGCCTCGTGCAAGGGGGGCACGTACTTCAGATCCGGGTCCTTGCTGCCGAAGCGACCGTGGCCCAGGATGATGGTCCCTTCGTTTCCCCTGGCCCAGTCCTCGTCCTCCGTGGAGAACGGTGTGCCCCCTGGAGCAGGGATGAACCACCCATGGAGGGTGAGTCCGTCGCCACTGGGGAACATCACCGGCGCGAAAGGCAGGCCGTACTCGGCCGGGCTGCTCAGCTCATCGGGATGGGGCGACTTGATCAACTCCGTGGACCACCGCCAGGCCACGGCCGCCAGCACAATGATGAGGATCAGGGCAACGGACAGGACTAGTCCCACCGTAATCATGCGCCGCCTCCCTCCTCGCGGCACACGCCCTCAAGGGCCCGCGTCAGATTGCCTGCCACCACTGCGCGGACCTGGGGAGACACCTCTTCGGTGTACACGCCAAGTGCCTGTCGATACGCACCGATCGCCCTCCGGCAGTTCTCCCCCTTCTCCTCTACCCCCGCCAGCGTACCGTACGCAGTCCCCAGATTGTTCTGCGTCATCCCGTAGTCCACCGGGAAGTCCTCAAGAGTTCTCACTCTCAGCGCTTCCTTCAACGCACCGATCGCCCTCCGGCAGTTCTCCCCCTTCTCCTCTACCTCCGCCAGCGTACTGTACGCAGTCCCCAGATTGTTCTGCGTCATCCCGTAGCCCATCGGAAAGTCCTCGAGAGTTCTCACTCTCAGCGCTTCCTCGTACGCCTCGATCGCCCTCCGGCAGTTCTCCCCCTTCTCCTCTACCTCCGCCAGCGTCCTGTACGCATTCCCCAGATTGTTCTGCGTCATCCCGTAGTCCATCGCGAAGTCCTCAAGAGTGTAAACTCTCAGCGCTTCCTTCAACGCACCAATCGCCCTCCGGCAGTTCTCCCCCTTCTCCTCTACCTCCGCCAGCGTCCTGTACGCAGTCCCCAGATTGTTCTGCGTCATCCCGTAGTCCATCGCGAAGTCCTCAAGAGTGTAAACTCTCAGCGCTTCCTTCAACGCACCGATCGCCCTCCGGCAGTTCTCCCCCTTCTCCTCTACCTCCGCCAGCGTACTGTACGCAGTCCCCAGATTGTTCTGCGTCCCTCCATACTGCATCGGGAAGTCCTCAAGAGTGTAAACTGTCAGCGCTTCCTTCAACGCTCCGATCGCTCTCCCGCAGTTCTCCCCCTTCTCCTCTACCTCCGCCAGCGTACGGTGCGCAGCCCCCAGATTGTTCTGCGTCATCCCGTAGTCCATCGGGAAGTCCTCAAAAGTGTAAACTCTCAGCGCTTCCTCGTACGCTCCGATCGCCCTCCGGCAGTTCTCCCCCTTCTCCTCTACCTCCGCCAGTGTACTGTACGCAGTCCCCAGATTGTTCTGCGTCATCCCGTAGTCCATCGGGAAGTCCTCAAGAGTTCTCACTCGCAGCGCTTCCTCGTACGCCCCGATCGCCCTCCGGCAGTTCTTCCCCTTCTCCTCTACCTCCGCCAGCGTACGGTACGCAGTCCCCAGATTGTTCTGCGTCCCTCCATACTGCATGGGGAAGTCCTCAAGAGTGTAAACTGTCAGCGCTTCCTCGTACGCCGACACTGCACGCCGGCAGTTATCCCTGCGGGCCCGATACTGTGCGAGTTTCCAGCTGGTGTCGCCCATTCTGCGCTGGTTGTCGGCGTGTAGTCCAGGTTCCTCACGCACCTGCGCGGAACGGGAGAGTTCATCATATACCGCCAAGGCGGACTCCAGGCACTCCACAGCCTGTGCAGCGTCGAGCGGAGCCACCGAAGCCCTGGAGGCGTAGGCTCCGCCGATCATAGCGCGGATGTCGTAAGGCAGTTGGACGCCCTCATTGGCTGCTGCCTCCACCAACCCCTCGTGGGCCCGCCTCAAGTCCTCCGTCGCGACTCGCCTCGGATCCATGTAGTAGTACCTTACGACGCTTGCCAACGGTTCGAGCAGCAGTTCCAGCGCAGCGGAAGGGACCTCGCGCCCGACGACCTGCCTGGCCTCCTCCAGTATGGTGTCCTCCAGCTTGCTCAGTTCCCGATCCAACACGACGCACGGATGAGTGGGCTACGCCTCCCTGCTTCCCCAATCCATGCGTGCCACGTGCTTGCCGCCGAAGTCCGAAAGATGATACGGAAGATCGATACGTGGATTCAGAAGCCGCCTGTCAAACGTCCAGTCCCCCAAGCCACACTCCTCGGCGGACGTATAGAGAGTCTTGACGCTCACGCGGGCATCCTTGCACATGAGGATAATCGTCGGCTTCTTCCTGCCCAAAAGGAAGCCGAACTCGAACAGAACGTTGGGCCTGAAGCCATCGAGGATCACGACGCCCAGTACGCTCTCCTCAACGAGACCCGTGAGCTTTTCCAGGCAGTCTTCTCCGCTCCTGATCTCCTCGCCGAGTCTCTGCGGCCTGAAGCCCCTGTTTCTGAGGACCGACTCCAGCTGCGACAGTAAGGCGTAGATATAATGCACGTGGCGCCTGTCGGAGAACACGAGCAGGCACCCCAGCTCTCCTTCGGTGACAATCCCGGCCTCCAACGCCGCTTCCGCAGCCGTGCTCGCGACAAGCCTCCCCTCTGCTTCCTGTTGAACCGCTGGCATGTCTCCTCCTCCACACCGAGCGTGAATTGAGCATTACCGAGGGGCGGTTTCGCTCCCCTCAAGGCGTGGCGCGCAACTCGTCGACTGTTGACAGCGGCAGCAACTCAGTTCGGAAACAGCCGAGGCACCCTTCTCGCGTACTCCTCGTACTCTTCGCCGAAGTGGGCAGCCAGCTCCCGATCCTCCAGAATGGAAAGTACCCACAGGGACACAGTCAGCAGAGCCCAGTTGGCCGCCATGGAGTGGTAGTAGACGCCTATGGCGTACGGCGGAGGCTCGCTGGGGTTGAACAGTAGCACTCCAAAGAAGGTGAGACCGATGGCGGCCAGGAACTGCGGGTGCCGCACCAGGGCGTACGGCCCACGAGTGACCAGCCGGTCGTCCAGGCGCCGGTACAGGAACGACTGCCTCAAACCCAGCACCACGGCAGACCAGGCGCCAAAGGCCGCGAAGAGCGCGATGCCTGCCCAGCAAAGCACCTCCGTCCAGCTGCCCCAGGGCAACCAGCCCACACTACCCAAGGCAAGCATGGTGTATCTGGGGCCGGGGGAGTACAGCGCCAGCCAGCCCGCGCCGATGAGCAAGATGCCCAGCGGCCGGATCACCGCCGAGAGGATGTAGAACCTGGAGCCCCATCGGGCCGCCAGCTGGTGGGTGTACCGCGTGGCCCACAGACAGACCAGGCCGCTCAGCCACACCAGCGGCGCCCACTCGTGCAGCGGCGCCAGGGCTTGTACGTAGATAGGGAAGACGGGAGGGAACATGATCACACCACCTTACTCTGTTTCAGTTTCTCTCAGAGCCAGCTATGCACACAGCATCTTGCACGCCATTATATCCCAGCCGTGCCGCCGTGACAACGGCACGAGACGTTGCCAAGGAGGACCAGCGGCTCTAGAATAACGTCAGGAGGCGACGCATGGCCCACGCACGACCCATCATCGGCCTCAATGCCCGGTACGAGCGGCACGCTACCTACGCCGTCCGCGACCAGATAAGGGTCTACGTCCCCTACTACCAGGCCCTCCTCGCCGCTGGCGGTCTGCCTGTCGTCGTCCCGATCGTCGACGACCGCGCCGCCCTGGCTGAGTACCTCGATCATCTCCACGGCTTTGTGTTCACCGGGGGCCCAGACGTGCCCCCGCACGCCTATGGGCAACCGAAGCACCCGCAGACAAAGGAGTGCGACCCCAAACGGTTCGCCTGTGACAGACTCCTGGCGGAGCTGGTCAGGGAAAGGGATTTCCCGGTCCTGGCGATCTGCCTGGGTATGCAGCTCCTCAACGTGGCCTACGGCGGCACGCTGATCCAGCACCTGGAGACCGGCGTCCGGCACGCCGCCATAGATGGGGGGAACGATAGCTTCCATTCCATCGTTTTGGAGGAGGACAACCTGCTGCACCACATCTTGGGGCGCAGCGAGCTGGAGGTCAACTCCGCTCACGATCAAGCGGTGGATAGGCTGGCGCCCTGGTTGAGAATCCTGGCGACGGCTCCCGATGGCATCGTGGAAGCGGTGCAAATGACCGACAGGGACTTCTTCCTCGGGGTCCAGTGGCATCCCGAGCGCATCTTGGACAGAGCGCAGCAGCGAGCGATCTTCGCGGCCTTCGTGGAAGCGTGTCACGCAGGCTCGTAGTGAGGGCTTTAGCCCTTATTTACGCGCAGACGCGCGCAATCGCGACCGAGCGTTCGTAGTAGGGGCTTCAGCCCCTGTTTACACGTAGAAGAGCGCACTACTGACCAGGGGCTTGTGGCGTTGGCTGTTGCTGTGCGCAAGATTCTTAGCGGCGAGATACGAGGGGGGGTATGATTGTAGAGACAGCTTTCGAGCCCCTATCCTTCTTCGAAAAGGTGGCCGCCGTGTTGCCGGAACCTCCGCCGGACGGGAGACTCATCGGCGAATCATCAAACAATGGCATTCTGCCCAGTGAGCCCGCATCGCAATGGTTGTGATAGGGGATCTCAAGATCGTGTTTCAAAGGGAGGGGCCATGAAGAGCTATCGCAAAGAGCTGTGGTTCAACATAGCTGGGCGCCGCGGTTTTGTCAACATAACCCCTCAGGTAGATGAATGCTTGCGCGAAAGCGGCATTCAGGAGGGATTGTGCCTGGTAAATGCGATGCACATTACGGCAAGTGTTTTCATCAACGACGACGAGCGTGGCTTGCACGCGGACTATGAAAAGTGGCTGGAGGCGCTGGCGCCGCACGCACCCATCAGCCAATACCAACACAACCGCACCGGAGAAGACAATGCGGACGCGCACCTCAAGCGGCAGATCATGGGTCGGGAGGTGGTGGTGGCGGTGACCGAGGGCCGCCTGGACTTTGGCACCTGGGAGCGCATCTTCTACGGCGAGTTCGACGGCCGGCGGCGGAAACGGGTGTTGGTCAAGATCATCGGGGAGTAGGGGAAATTGGAGCTATCCTGACATCAACAGACGCCGGTCGCTATGTCTGATATCGCTACCTTCGCCAAGTTGGCAGCCCGGATGGTTGATGCTTCCTGTCTACCAGAGTCGCTCTGTCAAACGCTCGATCTCAGGTTGGGATTCATTCAGGGATCCCATTGCGACCAGCGTAGTACAATCCACCTTCGTTGTGATATGATCTGATCCAGGGAAATCGGCGATGACCATCAGCCAGTACCTTCACAATCGCACCGGAGAAGACAACGCCGACGCGCACCTGAAGCGGCAGGTCATGGGCCGCGAAGTGGTGGTTGCAGCGACCAATGGCCGTCTGGACTTTGGCACCTGGGAGCAGATCTTCTATGGCGAATTCGACGGCCGGCGGCGGAAGCGGGTGCTGGTCGAGATCATTGGGGAGTAGGGGGACCTGCTACCCTCGTGAGTATCACTGGCCATCGTGCCGCCGTGTGGCGACAGCGTTCTTCTGCCAAACGACGACGAGCGCGCACTCCATACCAACCATTCGAAGTGAGGACCGGTGAAGCGAGCATTCATCGCCCTTGGGCTATCGACACTCCTGCTGGCCACGATCGGTCCGCCGACTCCGGCGGTCGAGACACCCTGGCTGGCCTTCTCGTTCCGCAGCGACGCCGACGGATATGGCCCTGCGCCCATCGACCGGCCCATGCTGACAGCCGAAGAAAGACCGTCACGGGAAGACGTCGCAGTTCTAGACGAGTGGACGGCTCTCGTGCTGGAAGGCGGTTCCTTGACAGTCCTGCGCCGGGACGAGAAGGTGTGGACCAGCGATCCCTCCTGGGACGTGCAGCACTTGCTGCTGGCAGACCTGGACCACGACGGGCAGCAGGAGGCCGTACTGGTACTTTGGAGGCCGTTCACCCGAGAACCCGCAGTGGTCTATGATCTATTTGGTCTTCCCGCGCCCTGGGCGGAAGGTAGCCTGCGCAACCATATCTTCCTCTATGGATGGCGAGATGAGGTATGGCGCCCCCTGTGGTGCAGCTCACCCCTGGCCGAGCCCATCTGGGAGATTGCCGCTGGAGACACCAACGGCGATGGGACCAGCGAGCTGGTAGTGCTGGAGGGAGACTACGGCAGCGGCCTCGCAGAACCCGCCCGCCACCTGGCGGTATGGCGCTGGAACGGCTGGGGATTCAGCTTGCAGTGGAGGAGTCCCTCCGGAGCCTTTCACAACCTCTCTTTGTTGGACGTCACGGGTGACGATGCCCTGGAGATCGTGGTCACAAACTTACCGTGAATACAGAAAGGAGCCTTGAGAGATGACTCAGTTTCGTCGCCCAGGTCTGCTACACGGCATCTTCGCTGCGATTCTCATCCTCAGCGTCACCGTAGCGTCCTGCGCCAGCCCTGTCCCCGAGGCTACTGAGCCACCGGCGGTGGACACCCCTACGGAGGCACCGGGGCCCAGTCCCACCTCCGAGCCGACCTCACAGCCCACATCCAGACCCTCACCAACGAAAACTGACGAGCCCACCGTAGAGCCCGCTCCCTCCCCCACGGAGGAGCCTGGCGTCCACTTCGCCTATTTAGCCAGTCCCCTGCCCGTCACCAGCGGGGGCTTCGCCTCCTACCAGCCGGTGCAGGTCAGTGTGCCGGCGGCCCACGCTGGCTACTCTCTGCCTGTGGACTTGAATAGCGTGGTCGTCGACCAGCGCTTCGTCTTCACCGAGGCCCAGCGAGAGCTCTTGAGCGCCAACGGCTTCGTCGTCGCCCCCTCAGAGTACAGAGAGTTCTTCCATCTCTACGAGGAGGCCCGCTACGCCGAGATGCCGGTCTTCATCACCACCGACTCGGTCTATCACGTCTACCACCTGCTCTTCGACAAGGTGCTCCGCACCCTGGAGGAAGAGCGCTTCCGCCCAGACCTGGAAAAGCTGACGGCGGGCATGGTCTGGGCGGCTGAGTCCCAGCACGAGACGCTTAAGGGCACCACCCTCGAGGGAGCAGCCCTGCGGAACCTGGCCTACTTCGCCGTGGCCCAACGACTCCTGAATCCTGCCGCTCCGGTCCCACAGGCGGTGCGTGAGCAGGTGGACGATGAACTGGACCTCATCGAGGCTCACCAGGGGTTCGTGACCTCCCCCATCCTGGGCTACCCGGAGGACTACAGCCAGTACGTGCCGCGCGGCCACTACAACAAGAACGAGGCCCGGCGGCAGTACTTCAAAGCCATGATGTGGTATGGGCGCATCAACTTCCGGCTCAAGGAAGCAGACGAGACCCTCTCCGCACTGCTCATGGCTCAGGCCCTGGCCAATACGGAGATTGGGGGCGAGCCAGCATCAGAGATCTGGGAGCGCATCTACGAGCCCACCTCCTTCATGGTGGGAATCAGCGACGACCTGGACATCTACGACTACCACCCCTTGATGGAAGAGGTGTACGGCTCCCTGGGCAACGACCCCACGATCTTCCTCGACGAGACCAAGCTGGCCCAGTTCACGACAGCGGCGAGGGAGCTGCCGCCTCCGCAGATCAACTCCATGCTGGTCTACATCTGGGAGGATCGCGACGAGGCCACGCAGGGCTTCCGCTTCATGGGCCAGCGCTTCGTCATCGATGCCTACATCTTCCAGCAGATGATGTTCCGCAACGTGGGCACCCTGGGCGACCCCCGCATGCTGCCCAAGGGGCTGGATATCTTCGCCGCCATGGGCTCCGAGGAGGCCTATTCCATCCTCCAGGAGATGGATGAGACCCACTACCTCAACTTCAACGAGCAGATGAGCAAGGTGCAGGGTGAGATCTCGGCGCTGAAGATGGATAGCTGGACGCAGAATCTGTACTGGGGCTGGCTGTACAGCTTCCAGCCGCTGATAGAGGTCAAGGGGGAGGCGTATCCTGCCTTCATGCGCAACACCGCCTGGACCCGCAAGGACCTGCACACCGCCCTGGGGAGCTGGACGGAACTCAAGCACGATACCATCCTCTACGCCAAACAAGCGTACGCCGAGTTGGGAGGCGTCTTCGACGAGCCCGAGGTCAAGGGGTACGTGGAGCCCAACCCCGAGGCCTTCGCCCGCCTGGCGGCATTGACCAGAATGACCATCGATGGGCTGGAGGCGCGCGGCCTCCTGGACGGTTCCGAGACCATGTGGGAGACCAGGGACAACCTGGATCGATTGAAGTTGCTCCTGACCCAGCTGGCAGGGATCGCCGAGAAAGAACTGGCGGGCACACCCCTGACTCAGGAGGAGCAGGACGTGATCCTGTACTATGGGGGTCTGCTGGAGAATCTGACCATCGCCGCCGCCGACAAGGATGAGGTCGAGGGGCGCGCTTTTGTGGAAGACGAGGAAGCAGCGGTGATAGCCGATGTGGCCACCGACCCCAATGGCCTCGTCCTGGAAGAGGCTGTGGGTCGCATCTTCGAGATCTACGTCGTGACGGAGATCGCGGGACGCCCGGTCGTGACCAAGGGCGGGGTCTTCTCCTACTACGAGTTCCCCTGGGCGATGAGTGATCGCCTCACGGACGAGACCTGGCGAGGGATGCTCGACACAGGGCAGACACCCCCTCGCCCAAAATGGACCGGGAGCTTCATCGCGGAGTAGACCTGGTCTGGCCATCGATGCCAACCGAGGCAAGGACGACACAGGAGGAGGAAACATGGGCCAGCAAGAGGGGGTGGAGTATTTGCCCCTGATCAGAGACCTGCCAGAGAGCGAACGCCCGCGCGAGCGACTTCAGGCCTACGGTCCCCAATCGCTGTCCACATCCGAGCTGCTGGCCATCATCCTTCGGACAGGCACGAAGTCCGAAAGCGTAATCAACCTGGGCAGCCGCCTTCTGGCCCAGTTCCACGGCCTGGCCGGCATCGCCAGGGCCAGCTTCGCCGACCTCTGCGACGTCCACGGGCTGGGAGTGGCCAAGGCCGCTCAGCTCAAGGCAGCCCTGGAACTGGGAAAGCGGCTAATGGTAGCCTCCCCCGAGGAGCGCCCCCAGGTGAAGTCCCCGTCGGACGTGGCCAACCTGCTGATGCTGGAGATGGGCTTCCTGGAGCAGGAACACCTACGGGTGGTGCTTCTGGACACGAAGAACCACGTCCTGGGCATGCCCACCATCTACGTGGGCAGTCTCAATACCTCCGTCATGCGTATCGGGGAGCTTTTTCGCGAGGCCGTGAGGGCCAACAGTGCCGCGGTGATCGTGGTACACAACCACCCCTCTGGCGACCCCACTCCCTCGCCAGAGGACGTGAGCATCACCCGGCAGATCGTGGAGGCGGGGAAACTACTGGATGTGGACGTGCTGGACCACCTGGTCATCGGCCAGCAGAGGTACGTGAGCCTCAAGGAGCGAGGGTTGGGTTTCAGCTAGGAGGGAGTGGGGAATCGCTCACAGGCTATTCGCCTTCGTCACCGTCCAGGTACTTCTCTATCCGGCGGCCCCGGCGTCGCCCGCGGTCCGCCACGACAGCGGACGCCTGGTCGCGCTCCGATCTACAGACAGGGCATTCGTGGCCTTCGTAGCGAAGGTGGCAAACATTGCACACCTTCGCCTGGGTTTCACCCTCTTCCGGTGGGCTTTGCTCGGTCAAACCAGCACCTCCCATGTTCTACCCCAATGAGCGCCACCCGCGCTGGTCATCCGCTCCGCAGAGCTCAAGAGGACTACAGGCCCACCTTGGCCTGCCAGCGCTCCATGGCCTGCGCGGCGTTGTCCATATGCTGGGCGCCACTCTCCAAGTAATTCGCCGCTTCGAGCACTGCACCGAGGTTCTTCGTCTGGCAGGCGGTCTGTAGCAACTGGAAGCCCTGCTCGAGGTCATCCATCGCGGCGATGAGCTCTGCGTAGCACTCTTGAAGGTCCGCGTCGTCCACGGGCGGCCGGCTCACCTGAGCCACCCCCTGCTGCACCTCGGCCAGGGTGGCCACCACCACATCGATCCCGGTGCAGACGGCAAAAATGTCCGCTTCACCGCTCCCCAGCCCGAGTTCTTCCAGCGCTGTACCCATCTCCTCCAGGGGCTGGACGACCTGTTTCTGTAACGTCAAAGCGTAATTCCAGAGCGCAGCCAGTTCCGGGTCAACCAGGGCTGTGGGGATGGGCGACGGGGCCGCCTTCGGCTGTGCGGGCTGGGATTCAGGTGACTCGGTAGTCGGCTGTACCACCTCCTGGACCGGAGGCGCAGTGGCCTCATGGGGCGGTGTCTGGTCCTGGTCAACGTTGATGGTCACACCGGGGATGGTGCACCCCCCTATCACCAGACACGCGATGGCAAACATCAGAAGGTGCATCCGGACCCTCATTGTGCCTCCTTCCGCAGACTCTGGGGAAACGTTACACAGGCTATTGTAGTCGGGCTCGCGTGCTTTAGCAACGCCCGGCACACCATCTACGGCCGTCCCGGAAGGCACTGGTACGCCTATACCATTGACTGTATCCCTTAACGCGTGTAGAATGAAATCAAACACTTAGCACTTCTGCACCAAGGACTGACCGATGAACGAGTGTGATGCCGGTCGCCCCACAGGGTTGTCTCGCAAGAAGTTCCTCCAGCTCTCCGCACTCCTGGCAGGGCTGGCGGCCTTGAAACCCCATAGGGCGCTGGTGGCGGCTCCCCGCCTGACCCAGCCCAGGGTGGTCCATACCTACAATCCACGAGCGGCCACCTGGGACTTCTCCACTGGATGGTGGGGCGACTACGTGGACCAGGGCCTGGTCACAGCGATGGTGACTCGCGGCCTGATGGAGCTGACGGGGCAGAGCAGCCGGGCGGACGCCTGGCAGGCGCTGATCCCCAACTACGTGTCAGGGGAGAGAGTGGCCATCAAGGTCAATTTCAACAACGCCCGCTCCGTCGATGACAGTGACAACCAGATCGACGCCTGTATCGAGCCGGTGAACGCGGTCATCGCTGGGCTGATAGAGATCGGCGTCGCCCAGTCGGACATCTGGGTTTTCGACGCCATCAGAGCCATCCCCGCCCGTTTTGCCGCCGGGTGCGACTACCCTGGCGTCCAGTTCTCGGGCGATTCGAGCAGCAACCCCCAGGGCTTCAGCAGCACGGAGAAGGTGACATTCCAGACGCCTCCTGGCAAACCTGCCCTGGCTGACCAACGCATTAGCAGCGTTCTGGTCAACGCCGATTACCTGATCAACATGCCCATCATGAAAAAGCACTGCTGCGCCTGGGCCACCCTCTCCTTCAAGAATCACTTCGGCAGCATTGCCAACTGCGCCGCCCTGCACGGGTACACCTTCCCCTACGAAGACGACTACACTTCAGCGTACAACCCACTCGTGGACATCTACAGTAACCCACATTTCGGGGCCAAGACGGTACTGACCATCGGTGACGGCCTCTACGGCAGCAGAGAGAGCCAGGACTCCATTCCTGCGCCATGGACCACCTTCGAAAACGGTCCGCCCCGCAGTCTGTTCTTCTCCCAGGATCCCGTGGCCATAGACTCCGTGATGTACGACTTTCTCCAGGCGGAAGCAGGCGTGCAGATTCACGGGGATGACTACCTGGCGCTGGCGGCAAGCGCAGGACTGGGGGTCTTCGAACATCGGGCGCCTGGCGCTTTGAGCCGTGAGGAATGGTATAGCCAGATAGACTACCGCTACCTGGACATGGAGCCATATGTCAGGCTGAGAGGCTGGTGGCGCGATGGGATAGCCTACCTCTCCTGGAACAAGCCGCTGCACCCCTATCTGGCAGGCTACCGCATCCGCTACTCATGTGGCAGCGGCGGCGGTGACGTTGATCAGGGCGCATCGCCCATCGATGTCTTCGATCCCGATCAGCTCGACCACCAGCTCACCGGGCTGACCGACTACTGTCTCTACCAGGTGTGGATCGAGCCTTACGAAGTCGGCGGAGCAGACCTGGGACAGTCCAATCGCGTGCCCCTTATGGCCACGGACATCGTCTACTATCTCCCACTGGTCTCCGCGGGCTGACGCAGGCCTGACCCCAAGATCCAGTGGTGACTATCCACTCTCCGGGCACTTGCCAATTCATGCTTGCTGCCATACAATCCAACTCCGTGGGCAATGGAATATGCTTGCAGTGGCCGGTCCTTACGCGCACTAAGCCTGCTACATCAGCTTCGGGGAGGAGGTTGACCTCATGGCAGCAAATCCGCACGCTCCGAGGAGAGACTCTTTTCGATTTCTCCTAGCAGAAGCCCTGGTGGCTTGTTGGGTGGTGCTGGCCGGACTGGTGGGCTGCACGTCCCAGGAATCCCCACACGGTCTCGCGGAGACGCCCGTAGTCGCCGCGCAGGCATCGCCCAGCGCCGCACCCTCACCGACGCCCGTCCCTGCACCGGTGATGGCACCGGTTTTGCCTCCTGAAGGCGCTGAATTCCCCGATGCTATCCTCGAGCTTCTGTCCCAACTTGAACTCGGAGGCGAGCCTCTGGTCGTCTCTGAGTCAGTGGCCATCCCTCCTCTGTGCGATGCGCTCGCAAGCGGAGGTGAGGCTACCTGGTCAGTTGCCAGGGTGAGCGCGGGAGAGACTCCCGATGACGCGGGGTTCTGTCTGTTGGGGTCACTGCCTGGAACGTATGCTGACGATGGGATGACAGTCACGATCGAGGCGGGAGAGGTGCTGGATGATGGGAGAGTCAGAATCCCCAGCACGGAGGAGTTGAGCAGCATACTCGAGCAGGGGGTCGTTACTTATGTCTCCAACGGCACACGCTTCTGCGTGCCCATCTACGTCTCCTTTCCCGACCCTCAGAGCATCAAGGACGGGATCGAAAAAAGCCGTATGATTCCGGTGCCCGACTTCTGCACAGGGGAGTCTCCTCTGCTGCGCTGGCTGGTGCTCGACGAGGGAGGGGAAGTCTTTGAGCTGGACGGTGACCAATACCTCGACGCCGTCTACGGCGACACCGAGGTCATCATAGAGACTGACCAAGGCGACGAGGTGCTCCTCGACTGGGAGACCGGCATCTATGTCAGGGTTCCCCAGCATGGGTCAACAGAAGATCTCTTCGCGGGGCTGACCTCTCCTCAGCCACCACCGATGGTGGATGTGGCCACGAGAGAAGAGGTGGAAGCCTGGTGGCAGGCCTATGGGCTAACGGACGCGAGTGGGAGGCTCCTCCAGGTCAGTTTCGAGGAGGAGCGCTACCTAGACGACAGAGGTTATGAGGTCCACACCTTCAAGGTGGTGGGCAGCGGGGGAGTGGTCTGGATGAGGGTCTTCGCCAACGTGCCTCGACAGCCCACGGGGCGGGCAGCGCAGGACCTCACCTTCGTGGACAAAGTACCCGATGAACTCGCCGCAAGATATCGGGCCGAGAACGAACAGCTTCAGGTCGTTTCCTTGATCGCTATTCCGACCGCCGACGAGGAGAGAAGCGGACGCCGCCCCATTCTCAAGACCGATAGGGTCTCTTACGAGCCGGCCGCACCTCGCATGTCGGTTGTCAAGCCATTCCTCTGGAAAGCGGGAGACACTCGCCCTCAAGAGACAGACCTCGAGTGTTACTACAAGAATACGGACGGACTGCCTAGGTCACTCCAGGACATCAAAGGCCGAATCTGGGTTGCAGAGACCAGAGGGCGGCAGTTCAGAGACGCCCTGGCCAGCTGGGTTCGGTACGTCGACGGGGAAACGCTGCAACTCATCCTCGACATCGCGCAAGCTGAGCAGGCCACAGGACTGCAGCTCGACGATTTCATGGCCAGTGCAGTCACGTTCGCCGACCAAGAGACGGTACTTCAGATAGTTGAGACGTGGAGAGGAAGCGCTAGTAATGAGGTGCCGCTGGGCTATGTAGACGGTGACTACGTCCCCCCGGAGTACCGCCGTGATGACTGGGGGGATTTGCCTCACCACATGGTGGAGCAGGCGCTGGACGCCCTCGTTGAAGCGGTGAGGAGGACGCCTAATCTGGACGCGGAGAAGAGAGGCTTTCTCAGGGATCTGGTCACCGAGGTGGGGACGGTGAGGATTCGAGGGACTTGGGGCTTCGGACCTTACTTGGATGAGTGCGGCCCCGGTTGCTCTACGTACGATCAGCTAAGCGAGACGGTGCACCTCGCCTTCTACGAAGGGGCAGATGGATTTTCGCAGCTAAGACTCAGCACCAATTTGTACAGACCACAGCCCACCCAGGCAAATAAGCTGATAGCCTGTCTCCCTACGCTGGGCACGATTTTCCACGAGGGTCAGCACGGGGTAGTCCACCTGGGCGACCTTGACGCTGAGCATCGCGTCATCTATCGCAAAGAATTACGGTTCCTCAACTGGTTGACCGAGACCTACTCTGACGAGTTCGCCCAGGCAAGTCCAGAAGTTAGAGACAGAGTACAACGCCACATTAGTTTGGTAGGAGAGCGGGCTAGCCAATAGAATGTTGCTGTCTGCCCAACCCGGCGACCCTAGAGGCTCGGGCGACGATCGCCAAACCCCCAACCAGTCTATCAGATCCGCCAGGCGCTGTGCCATCCAGCCTGGACGGTGTTCGCCACACCCAGCCGCCCGGTTCCGGCCCCGAACGGCTACATTGAGATAGGAGCGAAACGAGCATGACCCGGGGAGAAAACTGTCGATGGCTCTTCAGAGTAGGTGGCGCCTGCGCCATCCTTCATCCCCTTCTCGACTTGAGCTTCTTCGCTCTGTATCCGCTGGCCGCCGGAGACGCTGTCCGCCCGGGCGGTGGACAGGAGGCGTACATGGCTCGCTTGGCAGAACTGGGTCAGCGGCCAGTGGTGCTTGCTCTGGAATGGGCGCACACGCTTCTGCCCCTGCTGCTCATCCCCGTTGCTCTGGCCCTTTACCGTCTCCTGACCCAAGAAGGGCACAGCAACCTAGCGCTGCTCGCTTCAGTTTCCCTACTGCTTAGCCTGGCGCTGATGCTTCCCAGCAACGCCATGAATGCCACCCTCAATCACGAACTAGGTCGCTCCTACGTGGAGGCGACGACTGACGCAGAACGTACGGCGCTTTTCGCCGTCTTCCGGGGACTTGGCACCTGGCACCGGGGGCTGAACAAGATGGCATCTCTACTCTACCAGGCCTTCGTCGGGCTGAGCGGTCTCGCCATGGTTCTCAGCGGCAAGTACCGGGCACGCGGCTGGATCGGCCTTGCCGGCTCGCTTGTCGCACTCGTCAAGCTCACGCCGGGGATACCCGGGATGACCAACTTCCTCTGGACAGGACTGGCGTACACCGTGTGGCCTATGGCTGTGGGTATCGGGCTCCTGCGCGAGCCGAGGCAGTCGGAACACTAGCGGGATTGGGGCCTCGGCGCCCGCAAAGGAACCGAGGCCCCAGAGGATCAACTTTGGCGGGCCAGCCAGCCCTGTGCCACCAGATAGGTCAACATACCAGCAGCCAGCACCAGGCCCAGGAAGCCGGTGAGCACCTCCTGGTGCGATACCACACCCCAGATCATACCTGCGCCCGCCAGGAGTGTCTCCACCACGAAGGCCCAAGTAGCTGCCCCGCCGCTGACCACTCGACCGCGCTCATCTCGTCGCATGGGTGCCAGTGGTCGATCTTCACGCACCACGTACCTGCCGCTGCGGGGCAACCACACGAAGTAGGCAACCATGGCCGCGGCCGTGGGGACACTCAGCCAGAGAGGCAATCCAGCTACCATGGTGACGAGCAGCCACAAGGCGACCAACACCAGTCGAGTGACGTAGTACCAAGCCAAACCTTTCATTGTGATGCTCCTTCCAAATCGTTTTCCAGCCAGAAGGCTTCCTCCAACGGCACCTGAAGGACGCGAGCGATGCGCAGCGCCAGCTTCACCGACGGGGAGTATCCCCCCTTCTCGATGGAGATGATCGATTGCCGCGATACTCCCACCCTCTCGGCCAGCGCTTCCTGCGTGAGATCGTGCCGTGCGCGCAGCTCCTTGAGTCGATTCCTTAAAGCCATAGTCCCTCCTGATAGGTCATTTGCCCTATTGATGTCCAGTTTACTGTACATATTATACATCATAGTTTACTACATGTCAAGTCGACTTTACCTTTAACTTCCATGTGGCCGAGAGATATCAGCTGCCAGACTCAGCCCGCTCTCCATGCATTCGCCAAGTGCAGCTAGGCATGAAGAAGGAGTCTCCCCGCCGCCGCAGTAGTAGCCGGCGCCGTAGCAACGACCGCACCGCCCCTGGAATACCTCCTATCCTTCTGGGACACACCACTGAAGGGTCCGCTGCATCGCCCTCCGCCGAGGT
>Ga0307379_10006188_pt1 | contig 16513 bp, 23 predicted proteins | sample UN2MG_FD_202237 | JGI IMG/M metagenome (GOLD analysis project Ga0307379, IMG submission 202237) | Soil microbial communities from Risofladan, Vaasa, Finland - UN-2 | ecosystem: Environmental > Terrestrial > Soil > Coastal area > Acid sulfate soil | place: Finland: Risofladan, Vaasa | collected... | reverse complement strand
TGAGCGTTTACCTAAATAAGAAATCTGAAGGTAAAAAGTTTCATGACCCCCTGGCTGCTTGTGTTGCAATCGATAGAAGCATTTGCAAATTCAAAGAAGTTGAGCTATACAGGCACAAAGGGGAGTGGGGTTCAAGGGAATCTGGCAACCCAAACGCAAACATCTCTGTTGCTGTAGATAGAGAAAAGTTTGAAAAAGTGTTGGTGGGAAAATGAAAAGATCCAAAAATACATACGATAAATATTTGTGGTTGAGGAAATTTGAAGAAGTTACAGAAGCAAACGATGGCTTTGCAGTTAACTATTCGAATGACAAGGATGGTTGGATTAGTAACTTCAAAAAGCTTCAAAAACTTGGAGCTAGAATATCGATAGTAGATTACGAAACAATAAGAATCATGTGGCCCAGAATGCAACATCAGACTATAGATGTTCTTAGATATTTGTATACAGAAATGCCATATCCATCATCTGCTGATAAATTAAAAAACAATGAAGGTTTAGAAATCTGTTGGAGTTAATATGAGTGATAAAAAAGAAAAAGGTTTAATACCAACTGAAGTTGTTGAAATTAAACCATTAGAGTTTCCAAAATGTAATATCTTTCTAGATCATGAACCTGACTTTTCAGAGCTTGATAGCCTTGATAATATTGCTGGGTGTGCTTATGGTGCTCCTTTTGCGGGACCTGCTGGTCCTCCTGTTGAAGCTAATGTGTTCCTAAAGAATGTTGGACCACACAAAATAAAAGTTATTGTTTATTTACGATCAGTAACTGGTAGAGGTCTTGCTGATTTGAAAGAGTTGGTGGAGACACCAGACAGCCTTTTGTTTGAACAAATTATGTATTGTGATGCTAAAGAGCACAAAGAAAAATTAGAAGAGCTTGGAGCAATAATAGAGTTGCAAGAAACGGGATGGATGAATGTGTGATTGGCCTAGTAACAAATGGTGGTGGATCAAGAAGCCACCAGACCCAAATTGCAAAAAGTGTTTAGGGCGTGGATGGACTGAATATATTGCAGAATATATTGACGAGTGGGCTAGATACGAAAGTGAGAATTGCTTATGTACGTTGAATGAGCCTGATGTTTGGATAAAAGATACGGCTGGAAGGTGGATATGATATGGAGATAGCTACTAAATATAAAATAGTAGCAGGCATTTCTGTGCTTGCTTTATTTGTTTTACTTGGAATTATATTGTACATGCAATATAGTCTTAGCCAAAAGCAACAAGAGATAGAACGAAGCATCATCGAGTTTAAGAAACTTGAAGATGGAATCGTTCGCCTTGAAACCAAATATGTTCGAAACTCGGACGACTTAGAAAAGATATTAAAAAATCTCGGTGTGAGTGTGGATATAATTAAGAAAGATTTAGACAGTCAAGGAGCACAGCTAGAAGCAGTAGCTGTTATTGTAGGTACTACACATGGGTATAGTGGAACAAATCTTCCAAGTGATTTTCAAAAACCGTCAACTGGTTCTTCAAACAATAATGATAATATTGGGAATTCTTCAAATCCTTCCAATAATAATTCTAATAGTACAAATCCTTCATGTATGAGCAGTTATGGTTATTGTCAAAACGCTCAAGGACTAAATCTATTTGAACAGGGCGAGAAAGAACAAATTCCATTTGGAAGTGTTTTGTTTGATGCAGCATCTGATAAACCATGGTCGGTCGAAGTGTTTCCGCGAAAGTATTACTCGATACTTTCTATGGGTAAGGATAATGATGGAAGGACTGTTGCTCACTCAAGGATGATGATTGAGTCGCAAGGAAAGAAACATGTTGTAGGCATTAACCAAGCTTATTATCGTGAGGTTTATGAGCCAGCAAGATTCTACTGGTGGAACCCAAGACTTGCTGGTGGAATTGGATTTGGACTTTCCACAAATGGTCGCATGAGTTCAATGGTAAGCGCTCAATTTTATCCTTCATCATATGCTAGCAATAAGGCTCGTCCTTCTTGGATGTTCTTTGGTGTTGGTGCTGGATATGATTTGGTTGATGATTCTTTTGTTGGAACAGTTGCTCCGGTGATGTATAATGTATTGCCGAAGTCTAATTTGATTCAAAACATCTACGTTGGCCCAACGGTTGGAATGGGAACAGATGGTGGTGTTCGAGTTAACGGAAGCATGAATATTGCTTTCTAAGGAAATGGTTATGGTAGATAAAAAAGACAATATTTTCATTTGGGTTGGCATTATTGGTGGGGCTTTAATTTTATGTTCTATGGGGCTAGCAACACTAATAATGCTATAAAGGTATACGATGGAAAAAATCAAAGTACATATGCTTCTTTGGTATGGTAATATCCCGAATTTGCCTTCTTGGTTTAAAGATAGAGAAGATGGTGAAATTACTATAGAACAAATTAAAGAGTTATATGATTCTGGAGTCAATGTAATGTTGAAACATTACAAAGATGATCCAGAGGTTATGCTTTTAGCTGTAGATACAGCACGATTTAATCAAAGGTAGGGAAACAAAATGGAATCTGGAATCTATGGCAAGAATGCCAAGAAACAAGGCAAAGCTCCCGCAGTTGTTTTAGTCAACCCCAAATTTCCTCACAACGTTGGTGCGATTGTAAGGAGCGCATCATGTTGGGGGATTGGACAGGTTTGGTGGACCGGTAATCGAATCAAGCTAGACAGCAAGACAAGGTTGCCAAGAGAAGAAAGAATGAAGGGATATAAGGATGTTGAGCTTAGACAGTTTGACAATCCGTTTGATCAATTTGATCTTTCTAAGGTAACGCCTGTTGCAATAGAGCTTCAACGAGGAGCAGAATCGTTGCCAACTTTTGATCATCCAAAGAACGCAGTGTATGTTTTTGGGCCAGAAGACGGGTCTATAAATCCTACGTTCAAAAAGTATTGCCACCGTTTTGTGGTCATCCCTACTAAGCATTGTTTAAACTTATCAGTAGCTGTTAGTATTGTGCTGTACGAAAGACAGCGACAATTGAATCCAACAGTTACAATATATGAAACACTTGATGAGTCTCGTAAGAATATGTTTCTTAATAATGATAGATTTGTTGAAGAATTGGGCCTTACTAGCAAATGGACGCACGCATAATAAATCTAATTTTAACGCGCAATAACACGGCATTATTAATGAACCTAATTGGAGATGATTTTATGTTTATGGAGTTGGAATTAGAGATTGAAGAACCAACGATGCCAAAAGATAAAAGCGAATGCGAATGCGAAAAAGATGATGAAAGCAGAGGTGTTTGTGTTATTGATTTGAATGGCAGCGGCATTTCTATTATTAAAGATATACTGGAAAGCAAATGATTTGTAGTAATTGTCAAAGAAAAGCCTTTTCAATAAGGCGTCATCAATGTTCAACATGCATGAGATATTGTGATTACAAAGAACAAAAGTTTTGTAGTTATTGTTCGGACCTACATAACAAATGTAGCATTTGTGGCAGGACCACAAACAGAAAAAGACAAGTAGAACAAGTTCATCCGTTTTATGGAAATAAAAGCGGATGTAAACATTGCGGGAACTAACAATGATCGTAACAGATATAAAAGATCTTAAAGATATTTGTGTCCCCATTGCTTCTGCTGAGGAGGAGAAAGAAATTGTCGAGCAGCTAGAAAAAGAGCTAGAGATTTCTGGTAATAATGGGTTTCCTGGAATTGGACTTGCTGCACCGCAAATAGGAATCAAGAAACGTGTAGCGATAATAAGGGTAGATAAAACGAACACGATAAATCTAATCAACTCTTTCATTATAAGAGGTGACGATACGGTCGTTTCTGAAGAAGGTTGTTTATCTTTACCTGGTAAGACTTCGAAAGTGAAAAGGTTTTTGAATCTACAAATTAAGAATAATTCTTTTTTAAATGGTTCAACTAAATTTGCAGCATATGGGTTATCCGCTATATGCATTCAGCATGAGATGGATCATTGGGAAGGCATTTTAATGTTGGATAAAGAAATATCGATATACGATAATATAGGTCCCAACATGTCGTGTCCTTGTAAAAGCGGACTCAAATTTAAAAAGTGTTGTAGAGATAAGGTTAATCAAGGATCAAAATTACGTGGAGAAAGAGGGCAAGATTATGGCTGAAAAACAAAACAACGATATTCTTCTTATGAAGATGGTTGCACTTGAAAGCAACATTGTCACAGTGCTAATTCGATTAACAGCTATTGAGACTGTTTTAATTAAAAATGAATTAACAACAAAAGAAAAATATAATGAACTTATAAAGAACATTGCTGAAGATGTTGCTAAGGCTATGGAAGAGGCTGGCTCTGTATTAGATGATATTAAACAAGAGAAATTAGAGGGGAAAAATGGGTAATGATTATATGTCTGGTCTGTCTGTATTGAAATTCTCTGCTGAGTGGTGTGCCCCTTGCAAGCGGTTGCAAACCATCGTTGATAAAATGGAAAAAGAATTTCCTGACATTGCGATATATAATGTAGATATAGATAACGATTTTGAAATTGCAAAAAAGTACAGTATCAAAATTGTTCCGACCCTTTTGTTTTTTGATGGTGGTAAAGAGCAAAAAAAAATTGAAGGACTAGAAAAAACTGATGCAGTAAGAAAGGCTTTTAAAGCTTTAGTAAAAGAAAAGGAATAAAATATGAAGGTAAGAAATGAAGAAACGCCTAGTAACTTGACAGAAAATCAAAAAATTTGGTGGAATGAAATTAAAGATTTGGGAATTGAATTGTATGGTTTGCCAGACAAGAAAATTGGTGACATTGCAAAACCTATAAATCTTAGACCAACACAATTGAATCTTCGAGTTAGCGCACCTGCTGGAATAGTTGCAATTGAGGAAGCTTTGCAAAAGTGTTGTTCAATTGATGGTGATACAAGAGCAAAAATTACAAAGTATATGATGAAAGTTGATGCTGTGTTTGTATTAGTTAAACCCAGTGAAGGCGCTTTACAGAAGACCGCTTCTGGCAAATATATCTTTGTGCCTGATGAATGGTAAGAAGAGTGATGGATGATGGGCAGTATGGCTTTCATTAAAAAAGTCATTAAAATAAATTATGCCAACAGAAAGCAAATTGTATCTTATACTGGGATGTTGGGGACGCGTTGATGGAGACTTCACCACTTGTAACTCTGTTGCTAATCCAATTTTAAAAATAGATGAAACCCTTGAAGGCTATGTAGAACTTACAAAGTACTTTCAAGGATTAGGGCTTTTTGAGCAAAAAATAACAAATTACAATGCGGTACGTAATATATTATTCGGATTAAAGAATCGATTTCCTCAAGGGTATTATAATTTGTGGAAAGATAAAAAGTTTAGATTGATTGAGAACTTTACAATAAGTCACAAGTTTTGTGGTTTATATTTAGATTTAGATTTTGTAGACGATGAATTTTTCAAAAAATATACTGAAGAAAGATTTGTTATCATTGAACCAACGAAGAAATAATAACAAGTAATATTCTTGAATATATTTAGATTTACACTTATAAGGTGTGTACATGAACAATGATGAAATGATTATTAAAGAAGCGGCTGCGAGTTTAACTGCATTTAAAAATGCTTTTATTGCTTTATCTGATGTGTTAAAAACAATAAGAGGTGGAAAAACAGCTGCTTTTTTGTTGGAAAATTGGAAAAATTTATCTAATGCTAAAAAGATTTTAGAATTACGAAACATTCTTAAAACCACACCTGGGTTTTTTAAAACTGTGCCAAAGTTTTCTGCAAGCATGAAAAACATTGTTGTTGGTGGTAAGGCCCCTCCTACAGCAGTTGTAGAGCAAATGGGTAAGGTTACATCATCCATTGTTAAAAGACTACGTGCGATAGCTAATCCTACAAACTTAAAAAATTCAAAACCTTATATAGACCGAATTGAAGATGGTTTAAAAGGAATTCAAACAGGTGTTGTTGATTTGCATAAATTTATGCAACGAACTCCAAATATGACAAAACATCAAGAAAAAATTAATGGTTTGCTGAAAAGTGGTCAATTTAATGAAGTTGGAAAATTTTTAACAAAAAAATTTGGAACAGCTATTAAGACATCAGAAGGTAAAGTTATTGTTCAGCTTCCAGAAGATGTAACTGCTATTGTGAATAATTTAAATAAGTTTAATAATGTAACTGCTGGAATGCAACAGCTACAACAAGTAAAGTTTATATCACCAAGACAATACTCTACATTGCTCAATAGCGTTATGACGCTTAGTGCGCCAGGTTCTCTTGCTGGTTCTTTAAAAGCATTATCTTATGCACAAACTGCTCCTATTTTGGGGTTCGTTGCGTTAGGTGCTTTAAAAGGAGATTCGCAAGAAACAATTAAAGAACATTCTCAGATTGCAGCTGAAATTTTTAAATTATTAAAAGAACTACCTGGGGATAATAATCCAGCAGGTAAAGCTTGGGAAGCAAAAAAGCAAGAAGTTATTACAAAGTTATCTGAAATTGATACAATTGATTTAACTAAATTAGATAAAATAAATATCAATGAAGTTAGTTTAGATGAAGCGGCTGAAGCGTTAGAGGGAGTTATAGATCCTAATTCTCCTAATAATATTCAGAATAAAATGGAAACAATTTTAGAAGCATATTTAACTATTATTTCTCCTAATTTTTATACATTATATGAAAACGGTTCACAAGGAATAGCTCAAACAGTTGGTGAAGCTGTTGATACAGCTACTGGTTGGATATTTGGAAATGTTACTGCGTTCAACCAAATAAAAGCATTGGCTCAAAAGGGAGCAACCAAACTTCCTGAATCTGCTCAAAAAATTGCTAGAGACGCAAGAATGATTAGTATGCGTATTCAAAAACATGTAGCAGAGAACTCTCAACCAACAGAGGTAACAGCAATTACTGAATATGATGGTTTTGTAAAAGAAGCTCAAGCCTTTAATGCTATACACGATATTGTTGCTATAAGAGTTAAAAAAGCTCAATTAAAAAAAGAAGGTGCCGCTGTTTTTGCTGCGATTGGAATGGTTGCAGGTTGGCTTGGTACAATATCTCTTGCTACTGATTTAGGAAATTATGTTATGAAAACTTATATTTCAATGGGAGAAGGATGGAGAGATCTTAGTAAGAACATTGAAGAAGTAACTTCTCATTTAAATGGTTTCATATCAGTTGAAGATGAAGATGAAGATGAAGATGAGGATGCTAATAATTTTATTATAGTAACTAAAGAAATGATACAAGAACTTAATGATTCTTATAAAAGTGTTGCTACTAACTTTCCCTTAGATTTAATTAAAACATTTGAAGATGGAATATCTGCAACTGATAAATCAGCTATCATGAAGCTATCAAAAGAAATCGTTAATGGAACTACAAAAACTAAATTAGAAGTAATAAAAAATGGATTGAAAAAAATTTCAAATATTTATGATGTTATTATAAATCCTCAATCAGGATACTATACTCAATTTGATAATACAGTTGAATCGTATTGGCATGGTTTTGTGGAAGTTTTTGATTTGTTTACGTTTTTCACTGGAGAAGCAGCTGTATCTGAATTTAAAAGAATGATCTATAAAGCAAAACGCGGTCAAGCAATAGCTAATACTTTATTAAATGAAGTTGAATCTGTTAATAAAACGTTTAATGAAACAAGAATAAGTGCTTTAGAAGAAAGTTCAAAATCTTTAGAAGAAGAGGAAGAGGGAGAGTCTCTCAACGCTTAGTCTTTATTTAAACGTTGTTTTAATAAATATACAGAATCTTCATGAGTACTAGCGTTTGCCATAATTAAATCATCTAGGCCCAGTGTCATTGTACCAGAATCTTTTAGTGAATCATATAATTTTTTACTAAAATCTAAAAATGATTCCTCAGCTACTAAAGATCTTTCAATTAATGAATTAGCATTATCTGTATCTTCTGGTGAATCATTTATAACATCTTTTACAAATGATGTTGCAACATCCATATGCTCTTTTAATGTTAAGGCTTTTGCCCCAAACAAACCGATAGTCCTTTCTGCTGCCCCATCTACTTGATCAGCTGCAACATTGTAGATTCTATCAAGTAACAAATGATCACCATAGTAATTATTATCTTTACTTGTCCAATGACCTTGTTGATGGATAATAGCTAATCCTCTAAGCATTGCTGTATATTTTGCCATTGCACTTGCAGCTTGGTCTTGTGCAAATGCTTTTAATTCATATTTGTTAGCAACCTTACGTAATTTGTTCATTTTGACTCCCGTTATATATCAAAATATATTCAAAAATATTCGTTGTATTATAAATGAATAATTTGTCATATCTATTGCAATTAGGAGTTCACATGAAAAGAAGTATAAATAAAAAAATGATGTTAAGATTGGCTGCACAGGCAGATGAGGCTGATTTATATGGTAGTCATCATATTGCCGATAATCTTACATATGTATTAAAAAAATATGCGGAAGAAAATAACATAAGAGATAATGATACTAATTATGAGTATAATAAAAAAGAACTAATAGAAGATGTTGAAAATATGATGTGGGATGCCGCCACGAGAGTGTTTGATTATTACGATGAACTGCCTGATGGAAGGGATATTGAAGATTTTATAGAAACATTTACCAATGAATATATGCAGGGATTAGATAATATTATTCATAGTAAAGTTGGTAAACATGAAGAAAAAACTCCAGGTGAAGAGACTGTTGATAAGGGCACTCCAGATGAAGTTGTGCATTGGGAAATTAAATTTGAAAACAATGACGATGATGATGGGGGCATTGATGATGAAGAACGTAGCACATTTATACTAAAAGATTTTAAAGAAGAAGAAGATAAAGAAGAGGAAGATAAAGAAGAGAAAGATAAGGAAGAAGATTAATGAATAATAATGAAAGACAACCGCAACTGCAACCGCAATCGCAATCGCAACCGTTTGAAAGCGATGAAGATGATGATGAAAAAATTAAACCTAAAAAAGGTTTAAGAATAAATAACGCTAAATCTAGCATTCCAAATCCAGTACCAAAGCCTCAAAATTTTCGCGATAATATTCACAAAATTTTAAATGAAGAAGAAGAACAAAAAAAACTTGCTTTTGAAATTGCTAATAGATTTATAAATGCTTTAAAAGATAAAACTCTTGATTCGAATAAAAACGTAACCGTAAGAGAAGGCGAGAAACAAGCCATTATGGATATGGTTGATTTCGCAAGATTAATAAACTCAGATGAAACACAAGAAGAAAATTTAGGAACAATGAGTGTGATTTCAACTTTATTAAAAGCTATTTTTATTCAAAGAAATAGAATTAATGAAACAGAGTATAGGGTTGCGAAAATGGAAACTGAAGTTGCTGCCCTAGGACGTCGTTTGGTTGAGGTAGAAAAAAAGAACAGCTAAAGTTTGTGTCGAGCAATCAAAACAACTCTTCGTTTCTAGGACGAAGAAGATGCAGAAAAACGACTATTCAAAACTGGATTCTATATCTATCATAACAGAAGAATCATGGGATGATTCTTCTGCGGGTATTGAGTCTCCTATTTTAATAGAAAGAGCTAATAAGTCTATTGATTTGTTGGATTATTTAAATGAAAAAATTTCATTAGATATTATTGTTTCTCATTCTGGCTGGACCAGAAGAGCTTTTTGTCCGTTTCACAAAAGCGGACTTGAAAGAACTCCTTCTTTTTTTATTAATCCATTTAAAAATATTTTTTATTGTCAAGCATGTGAAGCCAAAGGTGGTATTGTACAATACTTATCTTTACAGCAAAATGTGCCTGAAAATTTAGTGGCATCATTTATATTGCAAACATTTGAAGTAAAAACGAGTGAGCTTTCTAACGAAAAAAAGAGACTTGAAAATAAACGACGTATTCAAAAAGCAATGATTGTTTTATCAACTATGTTTAATATGTTTCTTAAACATCATCAAGATGATGAGAGGGCTTTTGAATTTGCAAACAAAGCCATGGAAGGTTTTGATAACGCTTATGCGTTAAATAAAAAAGGCATAGAATCAAATATAGATGAAATAATATCAAACCTTAAAAATTATTTTATTTCATACGATAGGAGGTAACGTGAAAGCGTTATTGATTCCAGACATACATTTAGGTAAAGGCACCAATATTGGCAAGGATCCTGTTGGTGTGGGGCTGAATTCACGGATAGAAGATCAAAAAGATTTGTTAGATTTTATAACAGATTATATAAAAGAAAAATCAATAGGTTACATCTTTTTAATGGGAGATGTGTGGGATAGCGTAAATCCCAAATCATCAGTTGTTAATGTTTTTTGCGAATGGATAAAAGAGATAACTGAATACTGTGAGGTAAATGTGATTATGGGAAACCATGATTTTGTTAGAAGTGGTCATGAAAAATCCTCAATGCTAGATTTGTTTGATGTTCTTGATATTCCTAATTGCAATATCATTAAGGCTCCTCAAGCGGTTCAAATTCATGGATTAAATTTTGTTTGCATTCCATTTACAGATCGAAAACAATTAGAAAAGAACACTCATAACGAAGCTGTTGATTGGCTGAAGACTGAGCTTTTAAATTTAAAGAGCGACACATCATCGAATGTAGTGCTTGGTCATTTATGTTTAGAAGGTAGCTTGTGGGTTGGAGACGAAATTGATGAAGAAATTAATGAAATCTTTTGTCCACTATCTATATTTGAAGATTACGATCAGGTTTGGATGGGTCATGTTCACAAGCCTCAAATTTTAAAAAATAATAAAAATCAAATCATTGGTCACGTTGGTAGTCTAGATAAGACCGCATTCACTGGACCGGATAGCACTGACAAGTCGATGGTTATGTTAGAGTGGGAAACAGTACCAACAAGATTTAGCAAATCAGGTCGCCTAAGGCCAAATCCTTTTTTGAAGCATTATATTGTTAATTTGCCAACCCGCCCTTTAGTAGCTTTAGATATAAGCGTTCCTTCTGATTGTAAAGATGTAAATGAATTTGTTTATAATGAAGCATCTAAAATTAATGTAAACGGAGCGATTGTAAGGGTTACTATCAAGTTGGGCTCGTATGACGCTGACAACGTTGACAAGGTAAAGCTGCTAAATCTTCTTAATAGGAATAAAGCATTTCATGTTTGTTCTTACAAAGAACATAAACCTGTAAAGAAAGTTATAGCAAAAAGCGCTGAGGTAGATGAAACTATCAGTTCTGAAAAGGGAGTTAGAGTCTTTATAGATGGACTTGACGCTGAAGATGATTTCAAAAAAGATCTAATGGCTTTTTGCAAACGGATAATTAAAGAAGTAGAGGGATCATGATTCCATTATCTCTAAAACTCAAAAATTTCAAAGGCCACAGCGTTTCGAATATAGATTTTTCATTATTATCGAACGCGATTGCTATTATTGGAAACGAAGATAATTCCAACAAGAAAAGCAACGCAGTTGGTAAAACTACTATATTTCAGGCAATAAAGTATGTTCTGTTCAATGCTAGAACATCTAAGACCAAGGATGGAGTAATTAGAAGAGGCACTAAAAAGTGCAATGTCGTATTTGACTTCACGGCTTCTGATGGAAGTGTGTATAGAGTTGATCGATCAAGAACAGCAAAAACCAATAACGTAAGTTTATTTGTCAGGAATAATGGCCAATGGGAAGACAAAACCCAAAGGCGAAATGGCGATACTGATAAAGATATTTTGAATATCATTGGAATTAATTTACAGACATTTGAAAACAGTCTTTACTTCCAACAAAACGATTTGTTTAATCTTGCCTCGGCTACCAGGGAAAAGCGTAAAGAGATTATAAAAGGTATGCTGAGCCTTGCTATATGGGATAAATTCAAAAAGGTAGCAGCCAAACAGAAAGATGAGGATGAAACTCGTCTGAAAATTATTAATGGTAAAATTCAAGAATATATTTCCGAAGATGATGAGTTAGAGCCTGAAGAAGAGTTGGCTAATTTGAAATCGGCTTTGACAAATACTATAAAAGCAAAAAGCAAAATTGAAGAAGAAATAATTAAAATCAAAAATGATTTAGAAGAAAAGACAGAAAAATTAAACAAATTAAAAAATCTAGCTGGCAACAAAGATAAGGTTGAAGAGCAGTATAGGAATGCGTTGCTTTATAAAGATGAAGCAACAGACAATTATAAGAAAATTGTTGATGACATCGAAGATACTGAAACTGACATAAGGGATTTGAAAGATAAGCTTATAATCAAAAAGCCAATGGCTGAAGGTCTGGTTACAAAAATAGCTGAATTGGTAAAGATAGAAACCGAACAAAAACCAGACCTTAATAAGCATGAAGAGATTGAAAAGCTATTTGCTGCTTATAATGCTGAAATTAGAGAACTTGAAGCTCTAAAAAATCGATTAGATAAAAAATTACCAGACGATGATTATTGTCCGTCTTGCGGTTCTGAACTTGATGAAAAGAATCGTGAAGATTTGCTGAAAAGCAAGACAACAAGAATTGAGGACATATCATCCAAGCTGGAAGAACTTTATGTTAACAAAGATGATTTGCTTATAGAATTACAAAATTCTCAAAAAGAAATTAATGAATTTGAAGAAAATAAATCAAATATTGAAATTTATTCTTCTAAACTTGATGTAGTAAAAGATGAAATAGATAGGCTAAGCGAACGGCAAGATGATTTGCAACAGAGACTTGATTGGCTTTGCTCTAAAAAAGATACGGCTAAGACATCAATGGAAAAAGCTGTAAAAGGATATGACGAAGCCAAAGAGTTGAAGGTTGCTTTGATGGGCCAGGGTTTTGATGAAGCGCAGAAGTTGGAAGAAGATATAGATTTCATATCTGATAACTTATACGATTATGAGAGTAACTATCAAGAAATAATTGGAATGGAAGCTGTTGCTCGTGAAAAGATAATAAATAAAGAAGAGATTATTGGAAAGATAAAAAAGCTTAAAGCAGAAAAGAAACGTATTGAATATAAATACAATGTATCATCTACTGGTACATTTGCGTTTAGTTCTCATGGTGTTCCGTTTATGATCATCAGTTCAGTATTGGATGCTATTCAAACTGAAACAAATGCAGTGTTATCAATACTTAGAAATGGAATGCAAGTTCAGTTCGAAGTTGATAACAATGATAAAGATACTTTAGATATGAAGTTTTTTGTAGGTTCAGAAGAGTGGGGATGGGAAGATTTATCTGGAGGGCAACAAGGCTCTGTGGCTTTGGCCTTGAAATTTGCAATGGCTGTAGTGAACAGAAAGAGGTGCGGAGCCGACGTTAGGTTATTAATGCTTGATGAAGTTGATCAGCCATTGGATCCAGAGAGTGTGGATTTCTTTTATAAGATAATTAAAGAGTGGTCAAAAAATATGGTTATTATGGTGATAACTCATAACGAACAATTAAAAGCCAAATTCTCAGATTTTATTCTTGTAAAAAAACAACAAGGTATTTCAACAGCTTCGGTGGTGGTATCATGATCAAACTTAATCCAAACGATATGCAGTGCAATATTATTGCCGTTAGCGGCAAAGCAAGACACGGAAAGGATACATTAGCAGATTATATTATAAAAGCCTTTAATCTTGCTATGGAAGATTATCGTTTCGGTAATGACGAAGAATATACTGCGCCAACCCTTATGTATGGTGCGAAGATTGCTTTTGCTGATCCAATTAAAAAAGCAGCTAAAATAATTTTTCCGCAATTATCTGATGAGGATTTATGGGGTCCAAGCGAGCGAAGGAATAAAGTAATTTCTGAATATGTAAATCCAGATACACAAGAGCCTTTAACTGTTCGAAACGTTTTGACTCAACTTGGTGCGTGGGGTCGGTCAACGAATCCTGATTGTTGGGCTAATTCTACAATCGGTTCAGCTAAAAAAATATTAATGAATTATGGGTTGGTTGTTATTTCGGATCTTAGGTTCATAAATGAATTGAGAATTGTTCGTGAAAATGGTGGTAAAATCGTTAGAATAGTCAGGCCATCAGTAACATATAAGGTTGATGATGTTTCAGAAAAAGACCTTGATGGTTATGAAGATTTTGATATGACAGCGTTGAATAATGATGGTTTGAGTCAATTAGAAAACATTGCTCAAGAAGCAGTGTATAATTTGATATTTAATATGGATAACCCGTATAATAAATATTCAAGACGTTCTGGAGATAAAATTAAAGGATAGATGGGTGTAATTACAATATCAGCAACTGCTTCTGAAAGACAACTTGTCTCTGGGATACCTCAATTTGTTGCTCTTGTTACAAATATTCCAGCAATTATTTTTTATACATTAGATGGAACATTACCAAACCAAAGCAGTAGCGTATATGTTAATGAAATTGAAATGCCGAGAAGTTCATCTCTTATTCGATTACGAGCTTTTGCAACGAACGGAATTGACACAAGTGGAAGTTTAGATGTAACTTATAGTACAGATATTATTCAAAATCAAAGAAGACCTCAAGCAAAAGTAACATTTTTAGAAGATATTACTTATACAAATTGCGCAATTGGTAGTGGAAGTGGTGGAGTAAAAGTGGCTTATCGGCAGCCTCACATGGGAACACTTCACACAGCAGGCACACCTAAAAACTATTTAGACGGTTATGATTCTGATGGTAATTTTCCCAAAGCAACATATGATGAAGAAATAGATTTTTTTACAGAAAGACATCCAGAGTCCAATTGGAAAGGCGAACCAAGGCAGATTGGCACGGTTCCTAAGACTCAAATCATTTATGTCCCTCCTCCTCCAGAAGAAACAAAGCTTGGTTCAAGAGATTTTGACCCAAGAGCTATGGTTTTATTTGCAGATAGTAGAGATGAAACAGATCAAGTCTTTCTTTTTAGACCTTATTTTTATGACATTCATCCTGAAAAAAGTAGAGTATCAGCATTTTATGAAACATCATTAACCGATGGACATAAGTTAGTAAGTGGAAATTTTATTAATAAAAGATTTAATCCAAAAGAAAACACATGGACATATTATTATCGTGACAGTTTAACGAACCGATGGATAATTTCTGTCGAGCCTGCAATATCCCAAGTTAGAAACCATTCTAGTGGCAACTATTTGTTCAATGTCAGTACAGCGAGACAAAATGGTGCTGGTTATGTTTTTAGATGGGTCTTGTTCAGACCTTCCGGAATAATATAGGATATATACTACCTTAAAAGAAAGATGGAATTGTATGTCTACAAGTAAAGACGATAAAATTAAATTACCAGTCGTATCATATAGCAAAGTAACTTCTTATAAAAGTTGTCCTAAAAAATATAAATTAACTTATATTGACAAACTTGAAAGAGCACCAAGCCCATATGCAGATTTTGGAAACTTCTGCCATGAGATTTTAGAAAAATTTCATAGCCATTTTATGAAAAATGTTTTTTCAAAAAAACAAATGAAAGAAATGATGGTCAAATTTTTCAATGAAAAAGTAAAAGAATATAAAAACAAATTAACAAAAGAACAGATTGATGAAGGCTATAACATCATGAAGTTATATTTGCGACAAATATTAGATAATGCAGAAAATAATATTTTTCCAAATATTATTGCTGTTGAAAGAAAAATTTGGGAGCCTGTTAATAATGAGTTGAATTTCATTGGTTATATTGATCGTCTGCAAAAAGACGATGATGGAATTATCCATGTAATGGATTATAAGACAACAAAAAATAAAAGATATTTAAAAGATCGCACGCAGTTAATACTATATGCTTATTTTACATACTTGAAAAATCCAGATATTGACAAAATCCGAAGTTCGTTTATCTTGCTTAGACACAAGAATGCACTGATGACAGAAGAACATTCAGTTGCTGAATTGATAAATACAAAGGATAAATTTGTTAAAAGCTGGCAAGAAATAAAAGAAGAAAAACTTTTTAGGCCAAATTCTAGATATGACACCTGTACGATATGTGACTATTCAGATAGATGCATGGAAGGCAGAGAGTTACTTCAACGCAGAAAAACATTTCATGGACAAGAAGCTGGGTGGTAAGATGGGAATTACGCATAGAGAAAATTTAAGCGATTGCAAAGATAGAATTGTATTTACCTTTGATCGAGATAAGGTGACGGAGGTTGTTGATGAGATTGCCGCTTTAGTCGCTAAAGATAATAAGATAAAAGGGTTTAGAAAAGGTAAGGCTCCAATTCATGCTGTAAAAAGTGTTGCAAAAAAATTCATTCTTCAAAATGCTGGTCAGAAATTAGCTAACGATGCTTTTGCTGATATTTTATATGAAACAAAAATTAAACCCTTTGGTCCTCCTCAAATTGTAAAAATAGATACAACATATAATTCATTTACAATTGATATGAATTTATCTTATTATCCTGATTTTGATCTTACTAACTACAAAAATTTTAAACTAACTGAGCCCACAGATTTACCTGAAAAAGAAGCAATGATTGAAAAAGCAATTGAAAATCTTAAAAAACAATATCCTAATTTAAGAGTGTTTGAAGCAGATGAGTTTGTTATGGATGGAGATTCGGTTATTGTTGATTATATTGGTACAATTAATAATGAAGAATTTAATAA
>Ga0307379_10006184_pt1 | contig 16520 bp, 9 predicted proteins | sample UN2MG_FD_202237 | JGI IMG/M metagenome (GOLD analysis project Ga0307379, IMG submission 202237) | Soil microbial communities from Risofladan, Vaasa, Finland - UN-2 | ecosystem: Environmental > Terrestrial > Soil > Coastal area > Acid sulfate soil | place: Finland: Risofladan, Vaasa | collected... | reverse complement strand
GACCTTTACGGCGTTCTTGCTCTCTTCGCTGTAAACATCGATGCCTATCTGCTCGCCCAAAACTTTCAACTGTTCGATAGCAGCCGGTCTTTGTAAATCGTCGGCAACCAAAAGCGGCTTCTTGCCGTTGGCGAGGATGTACTTGGCGAGTTTTGCGGCGGTTGTGGTTTTACCGCCACCCTGCAGGCCGGCCAACATGATAACGGTAGGCCCGGGAGAGACATAATAAATCCGGCTATCTACCGGCCCCATCAACTTGGTCAGTTCGTCGCTGACGATTTTGACCATAACCTGGCCCGGATGCAGACTCTTTATCACCTCGGCGCCGAGGGCGGCCTTCGTAACGTCCTTGCAGAATTGCTTGACGACGTTGTAGCTGACGTCCGCCTCCAGGAGGGCCTTGCGGACCTCTCGCATGGCGTCCGAGATGTTCGCCTCGGTAATTCTCCCCCGGCCGGAAAGCGACCGGAAGACCGAGTTAAATTTTTCCGTCAATGACTCAAACATCACTAAAAATCTCTATTCCCGGCCCGAAATGCCCCATTATCGAGCCTCGGACCCCAATAATTTAAACGAACCAGGTATTATAAAGACACGGAGCCAACTTTGCAAGAGTAAAATCTATCAGAGGCATTTTGACCAGGCACAAAGGCTTATAGGTTATAAAGTGAAGAAATCATGGCCATTAAAGTAGGTGAAAAGCGCAAAATACAGAACTGGTTGAGATCGATTTTTAGCACTACCACCAATGATACGGGGCCGAGAAGCGGACGACCATGTCATCAAATCGGCGCCATTCGAGATGTCCGTCAACAAACAGGACATTGGTTCCGACGGGTTTACCGCCACGACCCATGTGGTTAGTGCGGTCGTAGATCTGCCAACGGCTCCATAAACCTCCGGGGACCTCTGTGAAGCTGGCCGTCTCGACGTCGGGGCCTGTGCTGAGGGTCGCATCCGTAAGCAGGTCGGCTGATGCCGGCTGTTTACAGGTAAGAGTCTTTACCCATTCTTTTTTGGGTGTTCCCTCGGGCTGGACCGATCTTCCCTGGATGGTGTCCATCATCCAGAAATAGCTGGTTACCCGGTAGAGGCCGCCCCTGCCGGTTTTGGGTTCCACAACCCAGTCGGAATCGGTTCCTATTTGAGGGTTCTGGCTGTACTGCCAGAAAATCGCCATTTCCGGTTTTTTTGTCGGGTCCGCGGGGCAATAAAATGTGCGTCTGTCGCCGCCTGTATCCATAATATAATCGGTTGTGCTGTAAGCGATATCCCACAGCCAGTTTCCTCCCTGATTGAGCGGCAGCTTGTTGTCGTTATCCGAGCCGTACATATTAAAACTAATGCCGATTTGTTTAAGGTTGTTGGAGCAGACAATTTTCCTGCCCTGCTCCCTGACTTTCTGAAGTGCCGGCATTAGTATAGCCATTAATATCGCAATAATAGAAATCACTACCAATAGCTCTATTAATGTGAATCCATGTCGTTTATGCATGGTCATACCCTGCCTTTTTGTAAAAAAAGTGCTGAAATATAACATATTAATATTAACCGATCTTCCAGGCACAAGTCAATGAAAAAACACGGCCATCTTCTTTCACCAAATAAACGCGGGGATAAACCTGTTGCAGCAGAATTTATGTTTAGTACAATTGCCCGAAACGGATCGTTCAGGCAGGTTTTTTTGAACCAGGAAAGGAGTTGTGGCGCCATGAAAAGGAAGAATGGACTTCAAAAGATTTTACCGTTAGTCGTACTTTTCCTTACATTTGGCTTCTGGATTCCCGGCACGATGTACGCTGACGATTACGCAATCGGCGCCGACCTTTCCTTCCTGAAGCAGGCTGAGGAAGGAGGCACCGTATTCAAGGACAATAGTCAGGCGAAGCCCGGCCTTCAAATCTTCAGGGACCATGGCTACAACTGGATCCGCCTGAGGTTGTTCCACACGCCCACGCGTTTGCCGAACGACCTTGATTACACCATCGCCCTGGCCAAAGAAGCGAAGAAGCTCGGCTTCAAATTCCTTTTGAACTATCACTACTCCGACACATGGGCCGATCCCGGCAAACAATACATCCCGAAGGCCTGGGAGGGCAAGTCGCACGCCGAGCTGGTGCAGGCGGTGTTCGAATACACGCGGGATACGATCATCGCCTTTCGGGATGCCGGTGTCATGCCGGATATGGTTCAGCCCGGCAACGAAATCATCCACGGGATGCTCTGGCCGGACGGCAAGCTGCCGGACAATTGGGACAATTTCGCCGAGCTGATGAAGGCCGGCATTAACGGCGTCGATGCGGGCCGGGGCAACGCCAAACGCCCCCGCATCATGGTCCATATCGACCGGGGCGGCGACAAAAAACGGACAAAAGCTTTCTTCGACAAATGGCATTCGTACGGCATCGACTACGATATCATCGGGCAGTCCTACTACCCATGGTGGCACGGCTCGCTGCTCGACCTTCGAGAGAACCTGATTTTCATGGCCAACGAGTACCAGAAGGATATCATCCTGGTGGAAGTGGCGTACAACTGGAGGCCCGCAGAATACAAAGGCAAGCCGGCGCCTTTCCCGGAAACGCCCGAGGGGCAGCGGCAGTTCCTCGACGAGGTGCATCGGCTGGTCCTGAGCACGCCCCACAACAGGGGCAAGGGCATCTTCTGGTGGGAGCCCGCCGTAACCGGCGGCCTTCGACGCCGGGGCATGTTCGACGACGATAACAATGCCCTGCCCGTCATCACGGTCTTCGACCGGTTCACTATAAGGTAATTCGAGATCGATAAATCCTCTGGATTACTCAATCGCCTAATTTTCAACTCATGTCGGATTGAGCTAAGTTTTATTATCACAGAATGTTACGTAGCTGTGGTTGTTGGGCCGATTAAAGCTATTACTCCTACTGAAATTTCCTGAAAAAAATACTCGCAGGTCGGAGTGAATAAAAGTATAATGTATATAAGACTCGGGGTTGCGATGGCTTTCAACGCCCTGGGGCTGTTTTTCTGTAGTATCCGGCGTTTGTTTGATCACGCAGAATCCAAATAGGAAGGTGTTTGAATTATTTAGGGAGGAGTATCATGGAAAAGAGACTCGTCTTTTTCGCGGGATTGGCCATTCTTTTAGTAATCGCATTCATTGTAATCATTGTCGGCAAAGTAAACAAGCCGCCGACAGCCGAACCTCTCAACATAACGACAAAGGAGGACACGTCGACTTCGATTACTCTGGCGGGCAGCGATCGTGATAATGATACGCTGACCTACAGTATTATCACGGAGCCGACCCACGGTCGCCTGACCGGAACGGTGCCCAACCTGAACTATCGCCCCGAACTGGATTTTAACGGGCAGGACAGCTTTACGTTTGAAGTCAGCGACGGCAAGGTCGACAGCGCTGCGGCAACCGTATCGATTACTGTGACGCCGGGTAACGATCCGCCGACGGCAAACGATGACAGTGCGACGGCAGAGGAAGATGTGCCGATCGTAACGATTGACGTGCTGAAGAACGATAGCGATCCCGACAAAGATCGGCTGGTAGTCATCAGCGCCACCCAGGGCCGCAACGGCTCGGTCACGATAAACACCGACAGCACGCTGACGTATGCCCCCAATAAGAACTTCTCCGGAAACGATACGTTCACCTACACCCTGAGCGACGGCAAAGACGGAACCGACGAGGCTTCCGTGAATGTAACAGTCGACGCTGTCAACGATGCGCCGTCGATTACTTCAAAACCTGTCGAGACGTCCAGAGTCTGGGCGCCATATACATACGGCGTTGCTGCCAAAGATCCCGACTTAGGAGATAGGCTGATTTATTCTCTGACCAAAAAACCGGAAGGCATGACCATAAACGAAGATACGGGATTGATCGAGTGGAGGCCGACGAGTTCCCAGGCCGGGACCTATGATGTGACGGTCAGGGTCGCGGACAACTATAGGACTCGCGGCTCGGATACTCAATCGTTTAAGATTACGGTCACCTCGCTGGACTCGCCTTTGAAAAATACCCTGACCGTTACGGATTGCTTCAACCAGAAAGGCAAAGAGAAATTGTCGGCGAAAGACAAGATTCCCGTAGTCCAGGCCAGCGACAATGAGAGGCTGGAAACAGAGCCGCGTTCATACACTTGCTATGGCTTTGCCGATCCTTCCATTCCGGAGGGAGCGACGATAATCTCGGTCGTAGTCTTTGTAGAGCATTTCGAGGACCCCTCGTTTACTCAAGGCAAATTGGCATGGTCCGCCGGAACGGGCTGGCCGTCCAGGCCGGCGGTTTGGGCGTCCATCGAGGCTCCGGTCCGGCAGGAACAGACAGGTGAAGCGACCGATTCATGGGATGTTACAAGTGCCGTGGAAACAGCCGAAAAGGCAAATTCCCTTCAGTTTCAGGTTCAGAATAATGAAACCGCCGGGCCAAGAAAGACATCGATTGATTACATCTATACCGTCATTAAATGGTATTGATTTTATAAAAACAGCCCGCTTCTGAAAAATTGCATTTGGCATTTGAGAAAATATCACGTATAATATTAGTAGAGCAAACGTGAGGAAAAGGGGGCGACAGGGGGCAAAAAAATCCGGTAAGATTCAATAGCGTTTTTTGTTCCTCGATAGCATGTTCTCAGAATCGAGCGGAGGGATCGGGCAACGATTGGCATCATAATACTCCTTTCTTCAATGGGGGGCTGGTCATCAGGGTCAGCCCTCAGTTTTTTTGCGCGCTCATAACTCCACCTGCAAGCCGAATCACAAATTTCCATAGCAATTTGTAACAACTCAAGCGACAGCTCAACAAAAACCTGCCGTAATATTATTCATTCAACAGTTCTACACGGCGTCTGATTTTCAGCGGCGATCTTGCGCAAGATTTCATTTATTAAAAATGGCTCAACTGCAAAAAAGTTGGCGGGCTGATAAGAAATAAACCCTGCAACTCTTTTGCAGTTGAACCTTAAAAATAAATAAGCCGGAATCGATGCGCAAAAATTCATGGCCGGCGAACACTTCCTTAACCACTTTGGTCCCAAAACCATCCTGTTTTCGGCATGGCAGGGACACATGTCAAAATATTCTCCGCTACACTCAGAGATCACCGCTAAAAACTCTTGACTTTTATGGAGTAATACGGTAAACTTATCATCATAAGTAGTTTTTGGGGCGGTTATTTTGGAATGGGGGGTTCTCAAGTTTTTCTCCTTTTGAGCACCCAGGTTAATTTTGGTCAATAACAATAACAAATCGTCCGCTGTGGGTGGTCCGCAGTGATTCTGACGTTTTGTGATTACATTTGGGGAGAAGGAAAATGATCAAGTCAACAAGGATATCGATACTTTTCTCTGTGGTGTTTCTTCTGGCGGTCCTGCCGAGCGCAGCCAGCGCATATCCCGTTAACACTGTGGAAGTCGTTAGTAGCGGCAATGGTGCGAATGAGCTTATCAGTGTATGGGGCGGCGGCATTGACGGCTCGGTCGAAGGCGTTTACGCCGGCGTCTATAATCTTGAAAAAACCTACGGCACCGGCGAAGGAAAGCTCTGGTCCAATGGCACAATCGGCGCTTTCTGCGCGGAGCTGAGCGAATCGGCGCCCGAGATCACAACGAAGTATAGTGTGACTTCGCTGCAGGACACGTACGGCACCGGAAAGGCCGACTATATCAGCGAGCTTTGGGGCAGATTCTACGATCCGAGCTGGACCGGCAGCGGGCCATTTACATGGCAGCAGGACAGCAAGGCCGCGGCGTTTGCCACAGCAATATGGGAGATCGTTTACGAGGGTCTTCCGAGTTCCCCGTTGAAGTGGGATGTAAAGGTCGACAGCACGTGGGGTGGTAATGGCTTCCGCACCGACTTTGGCGGTGCGGCTATCGCCAATAACTACCTGCACTCTCTTGACGGAACCGGACCGATGGCGGACCTGCGAGTCTTTTCCTACAACGGAAGCCAGGATTATATCGCACAGGTCCCGGAGCCGACAACGATCGCTCTGCTCGGCCTCGGAGGTCTGAGCCTGCTGCGAAGAAAGAGAAGCAAGGCGTAGATTATTACCGCAGGAGAGTGAGGGCAGAGGCGATTGGCCATACGTTCGGATCTGTCCCCACCTCTTGTCGATCAGTTCGACATTTTCGGAAGGAATGAAGATAATTTTCGGTTCGTTCAGGAACGCAACCAGGGACGAAAAGCTGATCGATTCGATGATCGGCAGAAAGGTGGGCGTCAATGAAGCACAGCAGCTATTGAATGAAACGTAACAACTCGGAACCGATAAATTGGCAAGGTTATAAAAATTGCTGCGGGCGTTCTGCGGCACAAAGATAAAAGCGGAAAGAATCATAACCCGAAACGTGGGGGGCAGTAAGATGAAAAGATTTATACTCATTATAGTTACTCTGTTTTTTTTCGGTGTCCCGGCGTTCGCTACGCCGAGCATCGAATTCAGTCCGAACGCCGGCACTGCCGGTAGCTGGACCTATGACGGGGCCGGCACGCTGAGTTTTAATCAGTATGTCACCGTCGACCGGGGGATGAGCAGCAACGCCGATGCCCTCGTCGGTGCTTCGGTGTTTGTCCCAACGTTGAGCATAGGCGGCACTACGGGCGGGCCTTACACTCTCAAACCACTGGGCAGCTCGGTCCTGACGGTTCGAAGCCCGGAGACCAACGAAATCTACCTGAAGGCCACGCTGGGCAAAGGCGACCTGGTCCCGGTCGGAACCATCGGAGCCGCTTACTCCAACTTCAAGGCGGACCTTACCGATGTCGTCATAACCGATGCCGGCAAGTCCCTGGGCTCGGCCGCGCTGAGCGCAATTTTGAATTCCGGCACGATGGCGCTCGATTTCGAACTCTCATTGCAGGGAGCAAGCGGCACGCACTATTACAGCTTTAATCAAATGCTGGCCGGCGGCTATACCGGCGGCAACGGATTCAGCGGTGCAATGTCGATTCCGGAGCCGGCAACGATCGCCCTGATGGGTCTCGGGGCACTGGCTTTCTTAAGAAAACGCAAAGCATAAAACGATTCGTAACTAACTTGAACTCTCAGGGCTGCGAGCTTTTTACCTCGTGGCCCTTTTTTTATCCTCCCGACCCAAAAACCCCGGCCAAACCCCGGCAATTGGCTTTGATTGGGTTTGTTTTCACCAAGTGTCCAATTCAATTTATTTCTCGTATCATCTTGTTATAAATGACTTTGCGTCCATTTCGGCCTTTCGGAAATTGGCTTTGTTTTGCATTTTTAGTTCAAATTGTTCGTTGTCTTACCTTACTTATTGCATCTGAGAACCGAAATTGTCTGATTTACTCTCATTTTACCTTTTCCCTTTTTACTTCAATATGCTTCTGTCTCCTGTATTATACATTCTGTATTCATTTTGTTAGGTATTATACGAATTGTAATGTTCGCCGTCAAGCAAATTTCAAAAAAATCTCCATGAGACACCGCTCCCTTCGACTTCGCTCAGGGCATGATAAAAAAGAGTATTACGTATCGCGTAGAGCGGATAGGGATGCTGGTTTTTATTTTGGTAGAACCGAATAGTTCCTTTTTGTGTTGCTCTTGTCGTCTTTTAACATAGAATCATATAAATGAAACGTTTATGTAAGTAATCAGTAATCCTTGGCAAGTTGAATAACGACAATGACTCCAAAAGGCGAACATCTTTTCCCGGTCTTAAACAAAGCCCGGTATGGTGAAGCGCGCCGAGCCCGGCCCCTGTTCCTGCCCAGGTTTCTTCAGGCACCCCAAAAATTTCTTGAGGGTCCCGAACTAGATCGAGCATACGAAATCATCTGCAAATGGGCGGATATCGAGTCCAGCGGGAAGCTCAACGAAATGAAAGAAACCGCCATTGAGGGTGAGTTTTGCAAGGAGGTTTTTGGTGATGCGCTTGGATACGTCTTTTTCGCCGAGAACAAGGAACGCTGGAACTTCCAGCACAAATTCTACGTAAATGGCGGCGAGGCAGACGCTGCAATAGGTGTTTTCGGCGCCGGCATAAAGCCACAAGTGCGTGCCGTTATAGAGCTTAAAGGGCCCACGGTAAATGTTGACAAGGATCGTACCCAGGGACGCACCGCCGTTCAGCAATGCTGGGATTACCTCTACGCACGGCCCGATTGTCCCTGGGGGATCGTCTGTAACTATGTCAGTTTCCGTCTCTACCACCGTAACCAGACGCAAAGAGTTTATGAACTCTTTACATTGCAGGACCTTCGTAATAAAGAAACGTTCCTACAGTTTTACTACCTTCTCGAAAAAGGCGGTTTGTTGCCGACACCGCTCATCAAAATCCCACGTGCAAACTCTCTCCTCGAAAAATGCCTCACGCGAGAAAGAGAAGTCGGCGACGAACTTTATGCCCGCTACCATGATGAACGCCTCAAATTGATTACCCATCTGGCTGGCGAGACATGGAATTTCCCACTCGACAAAGCCATCCGTATCACTCAGAAACTGCTTGACCGCATAATCTTCGTCGCGTTTTGCGAAGACCGCAACCTGCTGCCGGAGGACTCACTTAAAAATGCCTGGGAACGAGTCCCGCCTTTTCACCGTGTAACGAATCCCAAATGGCAAAACTTCCTCAATCTCTTTGAGAGCATCGACCAAGGCGGCGTCAACGGCGAGATTCCGCCCTACGATGGCGGCCTCTTTCGAAAAGACCCTGATGTTGACGACCTCCAGCTCGATGATGAATGGACCGATTTTTTCAAAACAGTTGGAGGTTATGATTTTGCCCATGAAATTAACGTCGATGTCCTCGGCCATATATTTGAAAAATCCATAAACGACATTGAGAAAGTACGCCTCACGGGTTTATTCGAGTCAGAAGGAGACGAAAAGCCCCGGCCGAAAATGGTTAAGTCCGCCGAACGGAAAAAAGGCGGCATTTACTACACACCGACGGAATTCACCAGCTTCATTACAAATCATACTGTCGGAACGATCATCGACGAGAGGATCAAGACGCTCGAAAGAAACTTTGGCATACGACTTGACGAAATTGATGCAACGAGCGAGAAAACCAGGGTCACGGCTTTCGCCGAAAGAGCCATCGAGGAACTCCGTGACATCAAAGTCGTTGATCCCGCCTGTGGAAGCGGTGCATTTCTTATCCGCGCCTATGAGGTCTTTGAAGACAAGTACGTAGATATCGTCAACGTTCTTGAAATCCACGAACCGTCACTGGCTGAAGAGGTGCGAAATAGCATCTGCGACTTTATCCTCCACGACAATCTCTTCGGCGTTGATCTCTCCCCCGAGGCCGTCGAGATCGCCCAGTTAGCCCTTTGGCTCCGTTCCGCCCACAGAGGCAAAACTCTCGCCGACTTATCTAAAAATATTGTCTGTGGCAACTCGTTGGTCTCAGACCCTGCCGTCGATCCCCTTGCACTCGACTGGCAGCAAATGTTTGCCGACGTCTTCAAGCGGCCTGATGGCGGCTTCGACTGCGTTATCGGCAATCCGCCCTGGGAAAGAATGAAATTGCAGGAACGTGAATTTTTTAACATCTCAGCCTCCCAAATTGCCTCTGCCACAAGCGCGGCAAAACGTCGTGAACTCATCGAAAAACTCAAAACGGAAGATCCCGATCTTCACCAGAAATACCTCGACGCAAAAACAAAGGCCGACATATCTCTGGCCTACATTCGCAATTGTGGGCGTTATCCGCTCACCGGTAAGGGCGACATTAACTGCTATCAGATTTTTGCTGAACTTGCCCACACTATCGTCTCTGGTGCAGGCCGTGTCGGCCTTCTCGTCCCGACAGGCATCGCAACCGATAAGACCAACGAGGACTTCTTCACCAAACTGGTCAATTCACAAGCTCTGTGCGGTTTGTATGACTTTGAAAATAAGGCACCTGTCTTTCCAGACGTTCATCGCTCTTTCAAATTCTCTGTCCTTCTCTTTGGTGGCTCAAAAAGCAAATTCAAATCCGCTGGCTTTGTGTTTTTCGCCCATGCAATGGATGACCTTCGGGACAAAAAACGACACATTACGCTGTCCGCCAGCGACTTCGAACTCCTCAATCCCAATACACGGACCTGCCCTATCTTCCGCTTCAAACGCGACGCGAATCTCACAAAATACATCTACAAGCGTGTCCCCGTTCTCGTCAACAGAACCCGCAAACAGGGTGGCAACCCTTGGGGAATCAAATTTGTTCGCATGTTCGACCAGACCAACGACGCGGAACTTTTTCATACCGCGGAAAAAATGAAGACCAATGGTTTGAAACGTTCCGGTCCGATCTGGAAAAAAGGTAAGACCGCTTATCTTCCACTCTATGAAGCGAAGATGATTCAGATGTTCGACCACCGCGCTGCAGGCGTCCTTGTGGACGAATCAAACTGGATGCGACAGGGACAAACCGATTCGACCTCACTCGTGCAGCACCAGAATCCTGAATTCTTTCCCGAACCACGCTGGTGGGTTGATGAAACAAAGATCTTGGATTCAGTTAGGTCACCTCATTCTCAAGGTTTCATCGGATTTAAGGATATTACGAGCCCTACGAATCAGCGTACTATAATCGCTGCTGCAATTCCTTGGTCTGGTGTTACCAATCACTTTCCTTTGATATTAACAGACATGGCCCCAAGCTCCAACATGTGCCTTCTTGCAAATCTCAACTCGGTTGCTCTTGATTTTGCTGCTCGGCAGAAAATTGGTGGTATTACTCTCAATTTCTTCATAATGGAACAATTGCCTGTCTTTCCGCCTGATTTCTATGCTCAAAAATGCCCCTGGAATAAGAGGCAAAAGCTTGAAAAATGGATTTCCGACCGTGTTTTGAAACTGACCTGTACGAGTAACGATATGATTCCGCTGGCCGAGGCTGCCGGTTTCAAACCTCGCGTTCAAAAATGGGACCCGGCAGAACGGCTTGACTTGCAGGCCCAGCTTGATGCTGCTTTCTTTCTGCTCTACGGGATCAAACGGTCCGACGTGGAGTACATTCTTTCGACTTTCAGCAGGGTTCGCAAGGAGAACGAGGTTCTTTTTGATGGATCAAGCGTCTTTAACCAGATACTTGGCTTTTACGACGAGTTTAGCCGGAAGCAAAAATGACGAGATTCCGGTTCCACCTGACAATTGGACAAAATCCGAATGCCTTACTCATTTCTCACATTAATTGAGGTTTTTTCGTATCTCGCACAGGTTTCTCCAAACGGATGGGTCAATCCTTTGACTACACTTTCCTGTGGTTAGGCCATGACATATAGCGTGACCCGGGATCCGAGCCACTGACTCACAAACTTAAAGGTTTGTGAAGGTTACAGGTTATAGTCTTTGGAACTTTTTAGGAATTTGTGCTGTAGGACGAATCCTATTGCTGTTGGTGCGATAATCAAGGTGGGTAAAAACCATCTCAGGGAAAATACCAGCTCTTCGACCTTGTCGGCGGTTTTCGGATAGAGGTATAAAAGCGCCAGGGATCCGACGACTACCAAACCGCTTCCCCACAGGCTGGAAAAGAGTATTACGGCGGCTTTGAAAATGATAAAAGAGATCATGCCGCCGGCCACGACGCCGATGAGCCCCCCGGCCCAGATGTACTGTTCTGTCAGGCCGCACGCGTACCATATTCCCGATGTGAGTATTCCGCCCGCGGCCGCTCCTAATAAACAAACGGACCATCGCATCAAAGGTATTGAGAGGACCGCCAATGTTATCATGCCTATGATTCCGCCGACGAACTGGTTGTTCAGGCCGACGATTTTCTCGGTGATTGCCATTCCCATCATCATGCCCAGCAACGCGAAATTGATGACAACCAGGACCTTGAAGACCCGCCAGCCGTAGAACAGGCAAACCACGCCGAAAGAGATAAAGGTCAACGCTTCGAGCATGCTGAGCGAAGTAATTTGCTGCCAGAACATTTCTATCGGGACGACTGCTTCTTCCGCCGCCTCCGCAGATGTCTCCCGAGCTGTCTGTGCAAGGATCGTAACGTAATCCATTATTAGTCTCCTTGATCTTTCCTTTTGTGTTTACGCCGACCGCCAGTCATGTTCTACAACTCCTTCTGGTTCTTTATTCTTCTTGCTCTTGCTCTTTTCCTTGCCTTTGCCGTTTTCCTCGCCGGGCTCTATTTCCGTTACCTTTTTCTTTTTTGAGCCTTTGCAAAGTAATAGCTGCTCGGTCGTGCCGAAGGCGGCCATGGCGAGAAAAACAGCGGCGTAAATTATCGGCTTGCCGCGAATCTGGCTGACCGGCTCGCCGCCTTTGTACAACAGCAGTAAAATTATCCCGAAAAAGAGGACCATTGTCCCGAGGACCGAAAAGAACAAGGCCGAGGTAAAGCGCCAGAGAATCACGCCGCAGATAAGAAAAATCACCGCCGGTGCCGCGATTATCGCCCATATCTTTACGGGGATTTCCGTGACGACCCGCTTTATCTTTCTGCCGGCATCGAGTCCGAATGTTTTCAGCTCTTGCTGAATTTCGCCGAAGCTGGTTATCGTGTTCTGCTCCGACGTTTGTCTCTGAGCTTCGAAGGTTTCCGATTTATCGAAGTAAGGCTCGGCCAGGACGGTGAAAGCGACCGCCGCGGCCAATGCCGCCGCCAGCAGTACGACAAACACTTTTTCGAATATCAGGGCAATAAACGCCGCAAGTGCTCCCGAGAGCGAGGCGGAGAAGAGATTCCGGCCGACTACGAAAAGTCCGACAACAACCCCGCCGCCCAGGCCGGCCAGGGAGATTAATATTTTTCTAAGGCCCAGCCCGCCGAGCCAGATAAGCAATCCCAAAATGAGAATCGCTATTCCTGAGCCGATCAGGACCGAGGGGTTGAACCGGGCCGCCAACTGTTCGAAGTTTCGGAAAATTTCAATCATAACGCTATTATTAGCTTTGCTAACGTAACCCCATGTCCTAAAAAATGGTGACGATCAATTCTTTTTGTATCTTTACTACTATTTATCGACCTATCTGCACAATTTTCGTTAGATCGTCTCCTCCGTCCGTGGATTATGACTGAACTTTTGCAAAATTGAGATTAGGCATACTTTGAAAAGGAAAAATCTTCTTTTTCGATTTTTCCTTCTCAAACAGGAACTATTTGATAGATAATCACTTACGTTAATTATTTAAGGAAATCAAAGAACGGATTTCCTTAAATAATATATGCCTAATCTCCATTTTGCAAAACTCTTATCGTAACATAAAAAGGCCGCTCCTGCCGATTACAGCTATTTTAATGCGGATGAGAGGAGTCGAACCTCCACGCCCCAAGGGGCACAGGCACCTGAAGCCTGCGCGTCTGCCAATTCCGCCACATCCGCAGCGTTTATCTTTGAATACTGTTTCACAGAACAGCGTTTCAATTAAGAGCAATATTAGCATTTTCCTTCATTTCGTCAAGGATTTTCACCTGCCCGTAATAAATTCGTTAAGCGTCCCATAAATATCCGCCGGTTATACGAAAGCAGCGAATTCTTCGCTCCAGCGTGTTTTACTCAAGGATTAATAAGATTTCCTTAAATTATTACCGCCAATTGTCCGAGACTAAAGCCACTGTGATTTTTTGGATTTTGTGTTTTTTGCAGTATATTTTATATGAAGGGTCATAATTTTATGACAGGGAGAAGAGAGTGAGTAGAACAACCGCATATTTTGGTTCCCTACCCTTTCTTAAGCAGGGCGTAGTCCGCCCCGGGTTGTTTTGTAGTTTTCGGTCAATTAGAGACAAAAAGCGGACAAACACGAAGTATTTAATATAAATGATTTGATTGTAACCGGATGGATTCTTTACAAACTATATCTAATGTTGCTGAAGCCGAGGCCGGTCTTCTATTCGGCGAGCTGCTTGTTTCCAAAGGTATGTTAAGCCGGGACGAGTTGCAGGAAGTGCTTGACATACAGCGTGAGCAAGGCGGTCGATTCGGCGAGGTGCTGCTGAAGCTTAAAAAGCTGAATGACAAGGAGGTCACAGCCGCCCTGGCGGAACATTTCTCGATGGAATACATCCACTTCGACGACGCCCACAAGCTGGACAAGATCGATATGGACATCGCTCGAATGCTCCCGGAGAGCATCGCCAAGCGATTTTGTCTCGTGGCTGTCGACGAGGACGATAGTAAAAACATTATTGTCGTGATGGCTGATCCGCTCAATGTTGTCGCGATAGATACTGTCACGCTGAAGTTGAAGCGTAATATTAAGCCGGCCATCAGCTCGGCCAGGGAAGTGCGCCGGGCGATAGAGTTGATTTATCACGGCTCGGATGTGGAAGAACAGCAGCTTCGTAATCTGGTGGAGATCGAAGTCGGTGATGAAAGCATACAGGATGACGACGTCCTTTTAGAAGACATCGTGGAACCTGATACCATCGGTGAAGATGCCGCAAATAAGGCTCCCGTGATTCGGTTCGTTGACTTGCTCATGAGCCAGGCGGTCAAATGCAGGGCGAGTGACATTCACATCGAACCCCAGGAGAAATCGACGGTTGTGCGCATGCGAGTTGACGGCATTCTTCGGGGCATGGTTCCGCCGGCGAAAAAGATGCAGGCTGCGGTCATAGCCAGAATCAAGATTGTCGCACGAATGGATATCGCCGAGCGCAGGTTGCCGCAGGACGGCCGATTCAAAATGAAAATATCCGGCAGGGCCATAGACGTCCGCGTCTCGACAATTCCGACCATATACGGCGAAAAAGTCGTTATGCGAATTCTGGACGCATCGGCAGTCAAGCACAACCTGGATCAACTTGGTCTCGAACCGGAGCGTCTGGAAGAACTGAAAAACAAGCTGAAGCAGCCTCACGGCATCATCATTGTCACCGGGCCGACCGGCAGCGGCAAAAGTACGACATTGTACTCGGCGCTGAGCCACCTTAAAGATCCGACTAAAAATATCACGACAGTTGAGGACCCGGTCGAATACCGCCTTGCCGGAATTAACCAGATTCAGGTCAAGCCGGAAATCGACCTCGATTTTGCTCGATGTCTGCGGGCAATTTTAAGACAGGACCCGGACATTGTTCTGATCGGCGAAATTCGAGACAAAGAGACGGTCGAGATAGCAATAAAAGCGGCTTTGACGGGCCATCTGGTTTTAAGCACGTTCCATACCAACGATGCGCCGAGCGCGATAAGCAGATTGCTCTATATGGGAATTGAGCGGTACCTGCTGGCTTCGGCACTAAATTTGGTAATTGCTCAGAGACTCGTCAGAAAAATATGTGATCATTGTAAAGAGCCGGTAACATTGAGTGAAGAAGCCATCAAACATTTGGGGATAAGCAAGGAGCGGGCCGAGAACTCGGTGTTCTATCACGGCCGGGGATGCCCGGCCTGTGGAGAAACCGGTTATCTGGGCAGATTGCCCATATTTGAGTTCCTGGATGTGGATACTGCCATCAGCGAGAAGATTATTGCCAACGCGACCGAATCTCAGATTAGGGAGGCGTCGCGTAAAAAAGGTTATGGCGGCCTGCTCGACAGCGGCGTTATTAAGGTATTGGAAGGTTTAACAACGGCCGAAGAGGCTATTCGGATAGCTTTCACAGACAAAGGGTAACAGCTCTTATAACAACAAGAAAAGTGTACTTTTAGAAGGTTAAGCATATGAAAAGTTACGGGTATGTCGCTCGAGATTTGGCTGGGGCACAGAAAAAGGGATTAGCGCAAGCGGCTAACTCAAATGAGGTACTTAACCAGCTTCGTGAGCAAGGGCTAACACCTATCTCTGTTAAGGAGGTATCCAGGAAAGATACCAAGAAACCACGGCAAAAAGCCCATCGTAAACGCATCAAATCAGCGGACCTTGCGGCACTTTGCTGGCAGTTGGCAACGATGCTCGAGGGCGGAATTCCTATTACTACAGCCCTGGACATCATTAGTGAAGACACGGATAATGCACAGCTCCAGAGTATTCTCAAGCAGATATCGGAAAAGGTCAAGAAAGGTCAGCCCGTCTCGGAATGTATTTCGGAATATCCGAAGGTTTTCAACCGGCTCTGCTGTGCCATGATCCTGGCCGGCGAAACCGGCGGTAATCTCGCCAAGGCAATAGGCAAGCTGGCAGAGTATTTTGAGAATCGCGACAAACTCGCGAAAAAAGTCAAAGGCGCGATGGCTTATCCTATCTTCGTGCTCTCATTCATTATCATAATTGTCATATTCATAATGGCTTTCATTGTTCCCCGATTCAAAAAGATATTCGATCAAATTGGCGGGACAATGCCTGCTTTCACCCGTGGCTTTATGGGATTTTATGATATCCTGCACTACAAGCTTCACTATATTATTGGCTTTATCATTGTCCTGATAGTCCTTGCGACTTTTATTTCCAGGACCAAAAAAGGCCACTATTTATTCAGCAGACTTGCCCTGTCCATGCCTATGTTCGGAAATATATTGAGCCAGGCATTCGTTGCAACGTTTTGCAGAACGACGTCAACTTTGCTTTCCTCCGGCGTTTCAGTGCTCGAGGCATTTACTATTCTCACGGGGATGACCGATAACGATATCATAAAAACGGCTATCGTCAAGACCAGAGA
>Ga0307379_10006183_pt1 | contig 16522 bp, 12 predicted proteins | sample UN2MG_FD_202237 | JGI IMG/M metagenome (GOLD analysis project Ga0307379, IMG submission 202237) | Soil microbial communities from Risofladan, Vaasa, Finland - UN-2 | ecosystem: Environmental > Terrestrial > Soil > Coastal area > Acid sulfate soil | place: Finland: Risofladan, Vaasa | collected... | reverse complement strand
CTGCATCTTTGGATGTGACTGTAGCGTTGAACGTGAATATTTTAGAAGGTTTACCTGTTGAAGGTGAATTGTCTTTTATGGTAGGTGGATCGCCAGGTCGAATAGAAAATGTTTGATTCACGGAGTAGTTCCAATTCCGTGGGTCCTTCGCAAGGATATAAAATGTGTAATTACCGGTCGGTGAAAATCTTTTATTATAATAGTAGGTGTTTCCTGTTTTATTTTGGGTGATACTAAAATTATATCGCTGTCCGTTTGATCCAGTTATGTTTATGTATACATCTTTAATTTTTGTGTTATCCGTAATTGTGACAGAAAGATTTGTGTATTTTCCTAGTGTCTGTGAAAGTGGTGATATTTCCAGTGTTCCTATATGCGGTTTTATCGTATCAAGCATTGGTCCCTTGTCGGTATTCAATGCATAGATTGTGTAGGGTGTATCTGCTAGTCCATCCAAGTTACTATCTGTAGCACCTTCACTGGCTTCATCGTAATCATCCCAATAATTACCACACAGTGTTGTTCCTTCAATAATGTTAATCCCGTTTGTTTTTGTAATATTCCATTTGTTGTGATTTATACTTTTATCCATCGCATTATGTGTGTTATCATGGAAGTAATTATTAAAAATCACATTATTTATGGTAAAAAAATCGAGGTAAACACCGTATTGATTGTTGTAAGAGATTTCGTTATTGTGGATATAATCATTGGTGGAGTTATACATTCTGAGTCCTGTGATGGTGTTGTAACTAATGGTGTTTTTGTACACCGTATTATTATCGTCAGCAGAGAGATATATTCCATCTTTTTTGTTATAAGAAATAGTGTTGCTACTGATGTTATTGGTAGAGCCTATTATCATTATTCCATAATTGATATTACCAAAAATCGTGTTGTCGTTGATATTGAAGTTCATACTACAATTTTCCAAGACTACTCCTGAGTTGTTATTAGAGAAGATTTGATTATGTGACACAGTTTGATAGTTGCTGTAATCATTGAGATAGATACCATGAATACCATTGTGAGAGGCGTTATTATATCTGATAACATTGTTTTGACATGTGCTATTTAAGAAAATCCCGCTTCCATTGTTGTTTTGAATCTCATTGTTGTAAATCTTATTTCCATCTGATGAGTGGAGATAGATACCATTTTTATTTCTGGTAATCGTATTGAAACTTATGTTCACGTTATTATTTGATTGATTTAGTCTTATTCCGTCGCCAGAATTATTTCGTATGATGTTATCATAGAGGAGATGGTTATTTGAATTATTCAGGTGAATTCCATGATATCCACTTGAGATAATGTTATCGGTTATAATCGAATTCTCAGCATTTATTTGGATGATACTTGTATTTTCTGCTTTGCTACCGTTTGTTATCGTGAAATGGCTGATATTTACATTGTTTGCATTTACTCTTATCACTGTGTTTGAACCTTTACCGTTTATTATTGTAATGCTGCGGTCTTCACCAAATAAGTCGATTCGATGGTTAATTGTTAGGTTTTCATAATATGTTCCGTTATACACAAAAATTCTATAGCCATCTGTTGCGTTGTTAAGTGCATCTTGGATGTGAAGGTATGTTTCCCCCGGTCCAACATAAAGAGTTGGAGGTGTGTCTGCTTTACAATTAGTAAAAGGGTCACTAAAGCATACGCTGTTTGCGAATATGAACATGACAATTATCACTATTAGTAACTTCCTGAGTTTCATCCCATCCTGATGCATATGTAATTGAATATGCATATCTGCTTTTATCATAAAAATATTCCTATATACGATAACTTGACATTAGGAGAATATTATCGTTCCCAGCTCATCCGTAGATCAAGAACGGTCGTCCAAAACATACGGAGATTGTCAGTGAGTAGATTATTTGTGTCGAGAACTGTTAACTTTTTCAAAATCGCAAAGTCTATATTTTTCCCAAGACTTAATTGTCTGGTTTGATCCTCTATTAGATGTCTGATGTCGGTGTACTCACGTTCTATTTCAACGTATAATCGTTTATCTTTTTCATAGGGTTTTTTTATGGTTCTGGGGTTGTCAAGCCATTTTTTTATAAATTCCTCTGTATTTTTTTTCAGTGCAACTGGCGGTCCTGTATGCAGAACCATTTTCGGTAATATTTTTGTCTTTGGATGCAGAATAATGTATACGTTTTTCGGTTCTATAGTAAAAGTAGCAGTTATAATCGTAAATTCATGTTGCTCGCATAGATCTCGTATCGCTCTCATCGCTTTTCGTATCTGTGGGTAAAGGTTTTCTGGGATAATTTCTGGTTTTGGAAATTTCACGCCTATGTAGTTTTTTGTTTCGATTTCTTTTTTGATTTCCTCTAATGACCAGGGGTTGGCCTCGTTGGGAAAGAAGAAAGTGAGCCGTGGTTTCTTTTGATATTCTTCGCATGCTTTTATCAATAAGTTAAATTTTTCTTGTGAGAGTGCAGAGGCGACATTTCTTTCAGGGTCTACAGGATCAATAAAGGTTAATGGGTTTTTAAATTCAGGGTATGTTCCATTTTCAAGAGTGAGCTTCTCACCATAGTGCCATTGTTGTACATGGTTTATCAGCTGTTGAAATGTCCCGTATTTTATTATCATTATTTCACATAAGTATCCGGAGAAACCTTCGATTTCTGCTTCTGCTCCATAACAGCCGATACCTTTGAGGAATTGTTTGAAAAGTCGAACTTCTTTTTTCTGTGATTCTTGGAGGTGTTCTTTTATGTATCTTGTATGTAGTGGTGTACGGTCAACTGCAGTCAGTTTCTGTGACGCGTTTTCTATTTTATAGCAAGGGACAAGTTCGGTTTTAAAACCCTTGAACATTCCCCGGACATAGGGGTGCTCAGCAAAGCATTCTTCTTGTTTATCGAGGATTGCACGTCCGATGGTAAGTCCTTTTTCTTCTAATGTTTCTCGTGGAACCGTGGCAGGGAAGAGAAGAAAAAGGTCAATGTCCACTGAGGTTCGTATGTAGGTGTCTTTTGCAATAGAGCCAACAAGTTGGATAGTGATTGGTATGTCGGTTTTTTTAATTTCTTTGTCCACGTGTTCTATGAGTGATTTTATAATGAGTTCTATTTCTTTTTTATCCTTTTTATTTGGTGTAATTTTTTTAAGGACTGTAACCTCAACTGGAACTGAATCACGGATCATTCATGTCTCCTTTATGAATCGTTTGATAAGGTAGAATACCGCATTTGTAAGCAGTATTCCACCGATGACATCAGTTATCCAGTGAATGGCTAAATAGATAACTGAACCGATTATGCTTAGAGCGCAGAAGTAGGTAAGGTAGATGAATCTTTTGTTGTTGGTCAGAGAAACGGTTTTTGCAATAAGTAATGAAACAGCAACATGAAGTGAGGGAAAGCAATTGTTGTTTGTTGTTGTGGAATAGAAGAACTGTTCAACGCCAGGGATAACCGTGTTTAATGCTGAGGACGATCCATAATACGTATAGACATTCGTGATGGGGAAAAACAGGTAAAACGGTAAAGTTATCGCATAGATACCTATGAGTGCATAGGTGAATGTTTTCATTGCATTTCTTTCATCGGCAATGATGAAGTAAAGGAGGGAAAACCAGAGAGTAAAAGGATATAAGACAATATAGATAAAGACAAAAAAATAAAGGAGTAATGGTGTCCAGTGTTGGGAAAACCAATAAACAGCTCCGTCTTCGATGAATTGAATAGTTGGTGTGAGATCATAGCCTAAGAGTTTTGTGATAGTAGAATCGATACTGTTTACTTCAAATAGGTGAACAGCGACAACAATGAGGATAAGGAGAAGATAGACGGAGTGATATCGGAGACTATGTTTGTGATCAACCCATGATTTTTTCCAGGTATTTTTTGGTATAAGAAACAACATCCCTAGTGAAAACAGTAGGATGTTAAAGAGGGTTAAAATCACAAACCATAAGTCGATGTTTTCACCACCATCTTATAATGGAGTTTCTCGTAGATTTGTATAGATTGGGCCTTTTGGGGTAAGGTCGCTTTTCTTAAGTAGTAGTGATTGAACCTTTTGAACAGTGAATTCTGTCTCCGTGTAGATTCCTATTATTTTGAGGAGTTGGTCTTTATTTCTTGCTGTTTTCACCCGTCCAATGGTGAGATGTGGGGAAAACCCTCTCGTTTCTTTTTTAAATCCAAGTGGTGCAAGGGTGGTATCGATTGCTTGTGTAATGGTCTGAATGTTGCCCTCATCTCTAATTCCAATCCAAATTACTTTTATGTAGTTTTGATTAGGGAAGACACCGGTTCCTTTCAGGGTGATAGGAAATGGTTTGATTTTTGATACGGATTCTTTCATACTCTGTTCGATGGCATCTATATGATTTTCATCGGTATCTCCAAGGAATTTTACGGTGATATGAATATTTTCTGGTTCAACAAGTTTTACGTCAGCACCTGTTTTTGCTATTTCTTTTTCAAATGCTATCATCTGGGGTGTGGCGGTAATATCGATTGCGATAAATCCTCGAAAGGTAGACATAACATCCTCCGATTGGTATCAATTAATCATTTATCTCTTTAATATAGTATTTCACCGTGGGAATAGTCCATTTTAGTCTTCCAGCTTAATATCGTATATGCTCTGTGGGTTCTCTACATGAATCCTGTGAGCTTGTTGTTCGGTCATAATGTTCTCTGCGAGGAGGTTTTTTGTCAGTTTTGGCACTGTTTTCGGTCCGAGCACCGCTCCTGGTCGTCGCAGGTCGTCGATATAATCCGTCTCCATTAAAAACCGTGCACCTTTTCCTAACGCTTCGACAATATTCTTTTTAGTTGAAAGAACTGATGGCATGAGACCGTAATTTTCTTCAGGGGTGATAAGCGGAGGAGCAAAATGTTTGATTATTTTTTCTGCCTTTAAACCAACTTTTTTTCCTAGTTCGACTAGTTCTTTGCATTGCGCTGGCGTCGTACTTTCTGTATGTAACACAACTGGTACTCCAACGTCTTTTGCTATCTGCATACCATACATCATAATATCATTTGAATCTTGGAAAATTTGTTGGTTGACTGGGAAATGTGGTCGTCCAATTTCGCCAAGAGCAATACATTTCTGTTCTTTGCATAAGACCGATGCTTCTTCCATTCCCTTTTTCATTATCGCAATAGCTGTTTCTCTTCCGAATTTTTCCTGCAAAGGTAGGATATCCACCGGGTATGGGCCTACGACAGTAAACACACCAATTCCTACGGTAGCGCGGATTTCATCGGCCATTCGGATTGTTTCCTGATAACAAGATTGGTAACTTTGTTCTTTTAAGACAATCCCCGGCATCGGATATTGACAAAGGATCAAATGAGTCCCTCCAACGTTTTGGAACTCTCGCACTGCATCAAGATATCTGCCTTCTCTTCGAAGGTGAAGGTGGTTATCAAAGAAGATCATGTGGTATACCTCAAAAAGATAATAAAAAAGAATGATATAAAAAGATAGATGATAAAACAGTACTTATATCTCTAGCTCAACCTCGTTACGAGTGTTTTTCTTGCCAGATACTATCACGAGAAAATCACGTGCGAGGATCCAACCAAGATACCCCATGAAGAACGTGAAAAATCCCATGATGCTGTAGACTACGATGTTTTTTATGGATTCAGTCCCATCCTGAATCATCACAATGATTGTGCCTGCAGCAAGATAGATAAAGATGAGAACCAAGATCCATCGAAACGCATTCATAGTAAAGTGGAGATTTAGGAACGGTTTAACTGTAAGTGGCTCTTTTCTCTTAGTTTTTTTTACACTTTTCGAGGATATTCGGTTTACTTTTTTAATACTACATCGTAATGTTGAGGGCGAAAGTGATTTAGTTTTTAATTCCTCCTTCATTTGTTTTTTTGTATTTTGTTTTCTTTGGTGCCTGATACGGAATGTTACTAAAGGAAGCACCCGTAAGGGTACGTTTCTTGTTTTTAGATTTCGCGAAAGTCTTTTATTGCTGATTTTTCTTATCGACACCGTTCTTCCTCCTAGTGAAGATTTTTTTTTAAGTGATCCCAAAAAAGCAACAACTGATGAGTATAAAAGTCTGTTTTGTAGATACCTATGCATCTACAAGGCAGCTCATTATCCCTTCGCCGTGCAGCTCTATATGCACCTACATGTTCGGTGAAGTATCCTCTCAGTGAGTTTATGCGTCAGCGATGATACTAATGATATCCCCATCCTGTAAGGGATGGTCTGCACCGATAACGCGATGGGTACGCGCATCGATACCTCTGATAAAATGATCTCCCAGATCAGTATGGACCTTGTAGGCAAGGTCTTTGGCAGTGGACCCACGTGGAATTAAATGTGCATCGGGGAGAACTCGTCCTTCTTTATCGGTCAGATGGTGTTCATCTTCTACCGGGTAGACAACGATAAGATCGAGCATTCGAACTGCTTCATCGATGCATCGTTGCACGCCTGTTGCCCCATATTTTAGAAGTACATGAGTTCTGATATATTCAAGTGCTTTCAGTTGTGTCACGGTGAGTTCCTCTTTCTTAATAATCGTAAAATCGTTGCTCCCTGGTGTATAAGCAATTATTCCTTTTTCTGTTGCATTGTTTAATGCTAGTTCACTTTCTGCACTACAAGGGATAACGTTGTATTGTGTCAATTCTTTTCTTTTTTCCATGAGACTTTCTGGTGCTTTGTCACATTTGTTGAATGCGATAATTATCGGTTTACTAATCGCACGCACATAGTCTGTAAGTTTGAAAATCTGTTCATCTTTCCACTGTGATGATTTGGCAGTCTCGAGATTGATTTTTCTTATAGCTCCAGTGATGTGCTCTTCTTTTATTCCTAATCCTGTGAGTTGCTCTGCAAGCATTTTTTCAATTTTTTTTCCTTCAAGCTCACATTTTCGAGCAATTATCTCCCAACTTTTTTTAATAATACCAAAAAGCCAATAGTTGATTTCCTTCTCAAGAAATTCAACGTCTGAAAGGGGATCGTGGGCGCCTACTTCGCAGGGATTTCCTTCAGCGTCAGTGCTTCCTGATGCATCTACTATATGGATCAGTGCATGTGCTTGTCGTAAATCATCAAGGAATTTATTTCCTAATCCTTTCCCTTTATGAGCATCAGGAACTAATCCTGCGACATCGATTGCTTCGATTGGCACAAATCGTATTCCATCGATACATCGTGAGTTATGGGGTGTACAAGTCACATGAGCATCTCCGCAAGGGCATGGTTTGCGTATATACATAACGCCACGATTTGCTTCGATAGTCGTAAATGGGTAATTTGCAATCTCCGCATGGGCTTTAGTTGCAGCGTTGAAAAAAGTAGATTTTCCGACATTTGGTTTTCCAACAATACCGAGTTGCATTTTTTCTACTCCAACATTTCTTTGACTTCATCAATAACATCGACATCGTTTTCAAAGCGTTTAACCTTTTCAATGGCTAGTTCTTGTGAACTATCTATGAATGAGATGCCTTTCTTTGAAAGAAGTTTTCCCTGTATTGAGGCCGTTCTTGAAAGCAAGATTTCCTCCGCAGAGACATTCCCGATAATTTCCACTTGCTCGGTGACATTCACCATGGCTGTAGATGTAATGTCACCATGGATTTTTACCTTTTTTCCGACAATGATGTTCCCTGTTGCTTTCAATGTGCCAAATATTTCTGATTTCTCTTCAACCGAGATATTCCCCTTGATGTCATAGTTGCCCAGAAGTTTGCATTCTTTACCGATTTGAAGATTTCCTTCTACTTTTGAATTTGAGCTACTAATGATAGAGTTATTTGGTAAGAATAGAAACGACTCCGAAATAGGTATTGTGCCTCCTTCGTTTTGTTCAAGTTCTTCAAGTATTCTCTGGATTTCTTCACTTCGTCCTATTTTTAACAATTGCATAAGATATACAAAAATATATATAACAATAGGAACAGGGTTCCTTATATTTATCCAACCTTTTGCTTCGAATCCTTTTTCAATCTCAACACTATCACCGACATCTAGATCTCCTGTAAGAGACAACGTCCCTTTGATCTTCGTTTTCTCACCTAAATAAACGTTACCTCCACTTCTGATATCTCCACCAATGGTTGAAAAAATGTCAACGCGTACATCATTTGGCGAATCAAGATTTCCATCTATAATAGCGTGTTCACCGACAAAAATTCGACCATCGGTACTGACTCCAAATCGAAGAAGTGAACGATCGCCGATGACGACATCACCTTTAGTCAATATTACGTTTTCTTCGAAAAAGGTTTTATCTGGAATAACAAGAGTTTTTCTGTCAAAAGCCATTATTCAAGCGATATTAATTATTGTATTATAAAGTCAGCGGCAGCTCATTTTCCAGGAAAGAAAAAAATTGATATATACAATGCGTATATGTCAGTTAATCTTAAACGAGAACGTTTCATCGCGATCTCGTGCAATGGAAGTTTTAACCATGGCCACAAAACTAACCGACGTTAAACTGGATGAAAATGAAGAAAACAAAGACGATTTGCCTCCTATAGATATATGGATACAGGATAAACAATTTACAACCACCGAGGAAATCAAAGTCCCAGAAAATCTCCTAGATCAAGTAATCGGACAAGATCAAACTGTTGCTATTGTAAAGAAAGCAGCTGAACAGAAACGACACGTGATGTTAATAGGTGACCCTGGGACTGGAAAATCCATGGTAGCTCGAGCTATGACCGAATTTTTACCTAAAGGGGAACTCGAAGATATTATCGTCTATCCAAACAACGAGGATACAAATACTCCAACAATCCGCGTTGTTCCTGCAGGAAAAGCACATGAAATAATCAAAACGCAGCGAGGGGAAGCGAAACGTAAAGTAGAGCAACAAAACAGTATGATTCTTGGTATAGTGTTGTTAATTGTAACATTATCCCTTATCGGAGCAGTCATTACAGGTCATTTTGAATATGCGATTTTTGGGGTGATTGCAGCAGTTATGGTGTATCTCATTGTTGCAAGGGGCGGATTTTCTCAGAAACGAGAACTACAAATGATTCCGAAACTCCTGGTATCACATGAGAAAAATGATGTACCTCCGTTTATTGATGCGACCGCTGCACATTCTGGTGCGTTACTTGGTGATGTACGACACGATCCGTTTCAATCTGCTGGCCTAGAAACCCCTCCGCATCAACTAGTAGAAGCAGGGGCAATCCATCGTGCGCATAAAGGAGTATTATATATCGATGAAATTAACACATTAGGGTTATCATCACAGCAGCATTTATTAACCGCGATTCAGGAGAAAAAATTTCAAATTACCGGACAATCCGAGAGAAGTTTTGGTGCAATGGTAAAAACAGAGCCCGCTCCCTGTGATTTCATCCTGGTTTCTGCGGGAAACCTTGATGCGTTAAAAGGAATGCATCCTGCATTACGGTCTCGAATTCGAGGATACGGCTATGAAAGCTATCTTCATAGCGTGATGGATGATACACAGGAAAATCGGGAGAAACTTATACAATTTGTTGCTCAAGAAGTAAAGAAAGATGGTAAAATACATCATTTTAATAAAGAAGCAGTCGCAGAAGTCATCCATGAGGCTCAACGAAGGGCGGGCCGGAAAGGAAAATTATCATTACGATTACGTGAACTTGGTGGTTTAATCCGAGTTGCTGGAGATATTGCTTACGAGCGAGGAGATAAACTTATTACGCAGCAACATGTCATTGAGGCAAAACGTATCGCACGATCGTTAGAACAACAGGTAGCGGACCGGGCATTGGAGTCGCAAAAGAGTTATCGTTCATTTCGGACACTAGGTGAAGAAGTCGGTGTCGTAAATGGTCTTGCAGTGCATTCTGCTGATCCCTCGATGAGTGAATTCTCCGGGTTGGTCTTACCGATAGTTGCGGAAGTAACACCCGCAGGGTCACAGTCAGAAGGAAAAGTGATTGCAACCGGAAAACTCGGAGATATCGCGAAAGAATCGGTGCAGAACATCTCTGCAATTATTAAAAAATATATGGGGCGGGATATCTCCAAACATGATATTCATATCCAATTTATTGGTACGTATGAGGGTGTCGAGGGTGACTCTGCAAGCATTTCTCTGATTACCGCTGTGATTTCTGCCATGGAGAATGTTCCCGTACGACAGGATGTCGCGATGACTGGTTCGATTAGCATCCGAGGAACCGTGCTTCCGATAGGTGGAGTAACAGCAAAAATTGAGGCAGCTGCTGAGGCTGGTATTAAGACCGTACTTATCCCGAAAGCAAATTTGAACGATGTGTTAATCGAGGATAAATACAAGAAAATAATCGAAATCATCCCTGTTGAGACATTAACAGATGTTCTCCAAACCGCCCTCGTAGGCAATGGAAAAGAAGAACTATTACGAAAATTAAAAGAGATGCGTCCTCCGAAAATCATAGGCAAGGTAGAACTGGAATGAGAGTGGAAGACACAAATTCCTCTTCAGCCTGAAAAAAGAAAAAAAATCTTCCTTCGTAGTTCGTGGGATTCGTATGAAGGCATTATTTATCGGGCGTTTTCAACCCTTCCATCTAGGGCATCTTTCATTGTTACAACATTTGAGTAATCAGTATGAGATGATTATCATTGGTATCGGATCATCACAATATCATGACACTCTAGATAATCCATTTTCTGATGACGAAAGATATCAGATGATTACCCAGTCATTAGAAGCGGTTGAGATTCATACCTATCGAATTGTTTCGATACCCGATATTCACAATCCACCACAATGGGTTAAGCATGTCTGTTCCATCGTCTCAGATTTTGATGTTATAATTACAAACAATCCATTTACAAAAAAATTATTTTCAGAGAAAGGTTATCTCGTAAGTGGAACAACGTTTTTTGATCGGAAACGGTATTCTGGAAAGGAGATACGCAGACGCATGATTGAGGATGCACCATGGGATGATTTAGTCCCTAAAGCCGTATACATACTAATTCACAATATTGATGGCATTAATCGTCTTAAACATTTATCACGGTAATTTTTTCTAAATATAATTTTTGATAAGAAGTGTAAAGATATATTTATATAAAAAAAAGAAGCATTGTATCATTATGATAGGTTCGGGTGAGGTTGTGGTCATTAAAATACGTGTTTATCTTAAGCTTCTCAGACCGTTTACCCTTTTGGCTCCGCTCATCGTATCCAGCAGTGTCATTATCGCTAGTCTTGTAAACTCTGGGTCTACTGGACTTCCATTTGCTTCGCTTCTTTGGGCTATTCTCTCTGCAAGTTTTTGTTTCGCTTTACTTAATGGTGCTTCTAATGTTTTAAATCAAGCAACAGATTGGAAAGAAGATGCTCTCTCTAAACCATATCGTCAGATTCCCCGAGGAATTATCACGCCAAAGGAGGCCTTTAAGGTCTCTTTTCTCTTATACGCAATAGCGCTTCTTCTCTCCCTAACAGTCCATATTCTCTTCAGTTTATTTATAGCGGTCATTGCTTTTTTCTCGATTACGTACTCGCTTACACCACGCATGAAAAAATTCTTGTTTCTCAATCAGATATGGGTAGCTCTTTCACGGGGTTTCTTCGGTATTGTTGGTTCCTGGAGTGTTTTTGGAAATCCTTTTGAACCACTTCCACTAGCGATGGGATGTGTTGCTGCCCTGTTTCTTTTCGGTGGAACTGCAACAAAAGATATTTTAGATGCGGATGCAGACAGAGTTGTTGGAACGAAAACCTTGGTAAATGTTTTTGGTTTAAAATTCGCATCCATATTTTCGCTTATATTTATGATCGGTGCATTCAACATTCTTCTTCCATTGGTGTATTTCCGTATTATTCCAGCTCAACTATTTCCGCTTGTATTTCTTAGTTTTTTAAGTGTAATAATTGGATGGTTGATGCTTCATAACCATAGAAATACAAAATGTGAAAACACATCAGCCTGGACATTAATGTATGCAACCTATTTTCTCTTTGCACTCAGTTTCGCAGTGATAACAATTTGTTTTTCTGTTTAAACCTCATTCGAATATCCAGTAATAAAGCTATCACGGTAATAATTGCTGCGATACAGACGATATAAAATCCTGAACTGAAGCCCCAGCTCGATTGCATCATTACTACTTCTGGACCAATGGTAACAGCAAATATGCCTTCACCTTGGACTGAACCGATACTTGCTTCAATTAATTTCGTTGTCCCATAATAAAATAATGGTAGCAGGATACTGAGAAGAATAACCCCACAGACACCTAACAGAAATGCATAATTTTTTTTCGTTATTCGTTTTAACACGATTCCCGTGCCTATGCATAAACAGGCAAGTAATGCAAGTGGTACCATCCCTGCAAGAAGCATTAGAAAGATATCAGGCATTTCCGCGATACTAAGCGATACCTCGCCATAGTAATTTTTTGTCTCAATCATCATTCCTGGGTTGATATACAATGCTGTGGTTTTTTCTGCAGGTATTGTCGAACTTGAGCCGGTGAATAACCACCACGGTTGGAAAAACGAAAAAATCACAAGTAGGATGGCAAGAGATTTTAGAAGTGATGAAAGTGAAAATTTTTTTAATAGTGTTAAAATTACAAAAAATCCAAACAACGCATAGAAGAGTAGAGGGAGAATTACTGAGAAAAAAGAATCAATTGTTGTGACAAAGGTCAGATGTTTATCATTGATAAGTTCAAATTGTTTAACTCCGATAAGCTCGTTTTCTAAATATGCATTGATTGTGTAGTGGGCTGGGGGGAGGGTAATGGTTCTTTCCTTAGTTTTGGTTATGGTTTGGTTGTCTCGGTATATTATAAATTCTACATTATCATTTGTCAGTGCATTTCCTTTGGAATCGAAAAGATCAATTGTAAGATCAAAAATAGCTGAGAATTTCATTAGAATGGTGTTTCCTGTATATGGAATTGTTACATGGATATCGTCAATAAAATCCCCAAAACTAATTTGAAGATGGTAATCACCTGCGGGAACATCTTCAAATAAAAACGATCCTTTTGATTTTTCTTTAGGAGTTAATTGAATGGTTTTATTACCATTAGATGTTGCAAGTAAAGGTGTAATTTCGATCCCGGGTGGGAATTCGAGAGTATCGGTTACAAGGACGTTCAAATTATAGAGTTGAAGGATGATTTGTGTGTTCAATTTTTTAATAGTTTGTTGTAGCTTCTCATTATAGATAGGAAAGTCTTTGTATTCTGCTCGGAAGGTATAGGGGTCTTTTATATCAAAGGGGGCTTTGACAATTATTTCTCCATTATTCTGTGTAATGTTTTCATCATATAGGACACCATCTTTATTGGTTAACCAACCATGAATTCCTTGTATCCCTTGTCCGTTTTGATCAAGAAAGCTGAATGTGAACGTTCGTTCCCATGTACAAAAAACATTAACTTTTGTGTCCTTATTCAAATCAATGATGGTTGATCCCGTGAAAATCTTCTTTTTATTCTGCCATTTGTAAAACACTTTGACAAGATAGTCACCTTCTAAAACACCTGAAAATGTTTTTTTTGCTCTTGTCAAAAGAGATCGATTTGCTGCTCCTTCAGCAATCAAACGTCCTTCATGATGGAGTTCAATCCACATCACTGGAAATCCGCTACCGGTAATGTTTGATAACAATGGATGTGACAACAGGGTTCTTCCAAATCGAGAGATGACTGTGAGGTTGTATCTTTTTTGTTCTCTTTCATATGGAATATCACCAGAAAATGTGCGGGATTTTATTACTGTTCTATAAAGGTAAGATTCTTTTTGGACTGCTTCATACCCGCCCGTTTCCGAGCTAAAGACTTCTGCATCAAATTGGACGATAAGATCTGATGGTATCGTTACATCATGACTATAACCCGGTGAGTACGAATGTCTTCCAAAATTTATTGAAACGTAATCCACTTCGGTCCCGAGAAAGTTTACATATTGCTTTTCCGCGACTTTCAACTGGATGCCATCCCGTTCATCAATCCCGGATGTTACAATCCCTTGATTAGATGCAAATATGACTGCATTTGCTATACCTTTCTTTCCGTCTCCATAACACAGCCATGATTCTGTTCCCAGGGTAGCGTCATTTTTATACGAAATGATCCATTCTCGATCTTTTGTGGAAGGGTTTTGATTTAATTGGTATTGTTCAATTTTTTCTTTTTCACTATAAAAATTTAGATACGGGTAAATTTCTCCAAAGTTCAAGGAATCCACAGCAGCACTGCGTGATTTTAATGAAATAAGAGAACCGAATCGTCCATCGACGTTATCAATTCCTTGCACAGTTGCATCTTTTAGCATTTCATGTTTAACATGAACATTTAAACGTTTTTCATCCAGTGGGCAATAATAATATCTATAAATCGCGGTTGTCTGGATATCTTTCTTTTCAGATTCACTGATTATTCCGAACTCAACCATGAGGTTTCCATCTATTAAGATTTTTTTATCCATAAAAACCTGGTCAGAAGAACTTTCATCTTTTTCTTTACTTCCATAATAATATGAAAACGCAAATGATACGATCTGATCAGAATCAATTATATCAAATTCCTTGGCGTTTTTCTTTTGTTTTACAACCACTTGAGCACAGGATCTGTCTAAGAGCTGTCCTTCTTGTCCTACCCCATAGATACAATAGCCATCTTCTATGATTCCGTAGAATTTTGCTTTTGCTGATATTTCTGGTAAAGGAGCTGATGTATAGTTCTTATCTTCAATAGTCACATGATCCGGATAATTCGGTTTCACTGTTTTCTCATTATTATAGTAAATAAAATATTGTTCTGTTCCATCTGCGTAAGGCGGGATTAAAAATATAACGTTACATTCGCTGATATAATCTTCTTCTTCTGTAACTTTTGTAATGGAGTAGATTTGCGACTCGAGGTCGTACCATTTTTCATCATACCAGCACGCAATTCGTATGGAGGTATTATTTTCATTTTCTGTCCAACATGGTTTTTCGAATCTAAGACGGAGGTCGATTGGTTGACAATGAACCGTAGTATCATTTGTTTCAATGGGAAGACTTAATTCTTGTCGGTATGACCATCCTTTATAATCAGGGCACCAAAATGGAGTTACGTTCTCTTGCGAAGACCCCGGTAAGCTTACCACTGGAACGATAAGCAGAAGAAGTATACCAACTACAAATATGTTTGACCCTCGCATAGGTTTCCTTTCTCTATAATTATTAGGCTTTTCTATATAAAATAGTTGTTTTATACATATAAGAACCTTTTTAATGAAGAGATATGCTTATTTCCTTCTATTTCTCCTTATTTTTAGAAAATGTAATGAACACAGGTAATTTTTAGATTAGATGGGCGTGATAAAATCAAGTTGCCCAAGTTCTCCTAAAATGATGAGCGTGGTAAATCCGATTGCATAGAAAAGATACGTCACATACATCAATGACCATGCTCGAACGTTTTCTAAGGTTTCACTGTGTTGTTGCTTAAGCATTAAGTAGAAGATAAGGAAACTGGGTACGATAAAAATGGTAAGTGGTAAAAAATATGCATCAATGAGGTGATAATGGATGAGAACTGGGATCATTGCGAATGGAGCAATGAGGAAAGGAAGAGATATGAACGCTGATTTTTTGATGCCAAAGGTGTTTATAAGTGTTCGGGTCCCTGTTTTTCGATCAGCTTCACAATCGACGATATCTTTTGTTGTCATTGCCCCTATGAAAAACACGAGCGCAATCAGACCAATCAGTAGAGGGACCATCTGGAACGGATCGCCAAAGACGCTCCATGATGCCAGTATTGCAAATAATCCTCTTGGGATAGCGATCCATACTTGGTTCACAAAGAGGAATCGTTTCATCCGTGGAGGAAGCGAATATATTACGGTAAACAACATAATAAGGAAAACAAATACTCCAAACCATGTATTGATTGTAACTGCACGGAGCAACGCGAAGAGGTAAAGAATATAAGCGATGCTTTGTGCTTCGTCACGCTCTACAACTCCCCGTGGAATTGGACGGTATGGTTTTGATATTTTGTCTGATTCTAAATCTGTTGCCTGATTCAATGAGTTGGATGCGCCATTCAGAAATGCTAAAGTCAGACTTGCTTGACCGATGATGATCCACCAGTTTGGGAATTCGACGAACTTATCATTATAGACCAGGCTAGCAAACATGATGAACATCGAGACAAAAAAGGGTGCAAGTAAGGTAAAAGGTCGTAATAAATCAAAATATCCTCTAAATTTCTTTGAAAGAAACCTACTTTTTGCATAAGGTTCTTTTATTGTTAATTTGACCGACATCATGGTACCATGAACTTGGGTATTTCTTTGTTGTGAATAGAGATGTACATTATATTAATTACTCTGAGCGGCTTATAGATATTTTAGTTGTAGCGTCACCGCTATAAATATTTTTTTATTTAAAGAAAGAATTCCATCAGTCTATAGCGAACGATGTGAGCGGTGACTGGTGGTCACAGAAACAACAATAAAACTTCTTTTTATTAGATAACTTTTGGTGGTGCCACTGCTCTTGTTGATCCAGATGAGCAGCAGCTCGGCACC